>ULIY01028461.1_pt1 | contig 142316 bp, 135 predicted proteins | sample 1950511 | NCBI WGS metagenome assembly ULIY01 (sample SAMEA4835453, study PRJEB28245) | human gut metagenome | biome: gut microbiome; material: fecal sample | place: Denmark | collected 2008
GCCATCTCAATTCATTTTGAGACGGCCTCTTTTAATTATTTGTCTATTTCTACTTGTTTTGATTTGTTTTGTCTATTCTTTCTCCATTTCTACATTATATATAACCGGATCATACTTGTTGATTTTTCCTGTGCCTAAATCAATCAGGAAACCCGGCCAGAATAATATATTCCACAAAGATTTTGCATTGAATGCCGATTCTATGACAAAAGGAGTGTTTTTATAACCTTCTTTCTTGGCTATAATAGTTTTATCGGAAAGTTTCTTCTTTAATCTGATTGTGGTAGATTCTCCTTCTTTGATTTCTGCAAGTTTTACATTATTTGTTGCATCATACAGTTTGATTCCATTTTCTCCTGTAATGGTTATGGGCTGTTGTGAACTGGAGAAAATACTCATACATGATGACAATCCGAATAGAGTAACTGTCATCGTCAATAAAATAACATGTTTCTTCATCTTAACTATTTTGGGGTTATTATATGCAAAAGTAGGATATTTTTTTACGTTGCCCAAAATAAGGATGTTTCTTTTGGGGAAATATTGTTGTGAGTTAGCAATAATCTCTGAGGTGGAAGCCTTATGTATATAATATTGTTGCATGTTGTATTTCAAAAAGTCAACGATTTGATTGAAATGGTGGCTTGGTGTTACAAAAGAGTTACATCAAAGCTTGTTCTGATATTGTTTGTTTGATTTATATCAATAAATGATATGTGTAATGCATTTTTTAGGGGATTCATTTGTATGTTGTAGAATATATTTTTTACCTTTGTTGCGGTAAAAAGATTGAGCTCAAGCTAGACTAGGTTTAATAAGTATAAGTAATTTAAGGTAACAAGTTTTTAGGTAACATTAAAATTAGGTATTATGAGAAAATTAGGATTTACATTAGTAGCGGCATTGACGTTTTCAGTTTCTGTATTTGCTAACGGTGCAAATGATACAATTAAGGTTACTGAAAAATGGGATGGAGCTATTAACAAAGCAAAATTGACACAGTATCTGAAACTTTCTTCTCAGCAGCATGAAGAAGTAGCTAACATTTGTGACTATTTCCAGGAACAGATGAAAGTAGCTAACAGCTCAAAGAAAAACAGTGATCAGAAAGTTCGTAATGCTGTTTACGGTAATTTGAAGCTGATGAAAAATACATTGACTGAGAAGCAGTACAGCGATTATCTGCGTCTGATGGCAATGACATTACGCAACAAAGGTATTGATATTCAGAAATAATAATACATAGCGGTATATAGAAATTACCCCGGATGAGAGCGAGTGCTTTTATGAAGCATCTGCCTTGTCCGGGGTGATTTGTTTTTGTCTTTTAGCAAACAGGAGCTGTACCTATCGGTTTATATGGTACAGCTCTTGTTTGCTTCGAATACTTACGAAATTTTAATCTTATTCTTTCTTCAGAATCTATTTCATGTTCTAAACATCAAATTCAAGATTTGTTTTTTTTTACAAAACGAACAGACAAAGAAGCAGGAAAGTGTAACAATTAACATCGGACTCAAGATTTGTTTTTTAACAGATCTTCAAGCCGGAGCAGTTCATCTCTGTATTGGGCAGCTTCGATAAAGTTGAGTTTCTTGGCCGCTTCCTGCATGAGCTTGCGTGTACGTTCCATGCTTTTTTGCAATTGCTCTTTAGACATATATTGCACAATTGGATCGGCTGCTGCGTGCATTTGTTCCGGGTTGTCTGTATAGGCCTTGGGTTGTTTTGCTGCATTGGAATCTCCTGTACTATCCAGTAATACATTGTTTCTGGCTTTCTTAATTTGTTGGGGAGTAATGCCATGAGCTTCATTGTAGGCCAGCTGCTTTTCCCGTCGGCGGTTTGTTTCATCGATGGTCTGCTTCATGCTGTCTGTTATCTTGTCGGCATACATGATGACTTTCCCGTTTACGTTGCGGGCAGCACGTCCGGCTGTCTGTGTGAGTGAACGATGGGAGCGGAGAAAGCCTTCTTTATCGGCATCCAGAATGGCGACCAGTGAAACTTCTGGCAAATCCAGTCCCTCACGCAACAAGTTGACTCCAATGAGTACATCATAAACGCCTTGTCGCAGATCTTCCATGATACGTACTCGTTCCAATGTTTCTACTTCACTGTGAATATAAGTGCAGCGTATGTTGTGGCGAAGCAGGTAATCAGTTAATTCTTCTGCCATGCGTTTGGTCAGCGTGGTGACAAGAACACGCTCTTCACGTTCGATGCGTTGCTGGATTTCTTCCATTAAATCGTCTACCTGATTCATGCTGGGACGTACTTCAATGACCGGATCCAGCAGTCCAGTCGGGCGGATGACTTGTTCAACAACAACCCCTTCGCTTTGTATCAGTTCGTAGTCTGCCGGAGTAGCGCTTACATAAATCACCTGCTTGGCCAGTTCCTGAAATTCTTCGAACTTCAAAGGACGGTTATCCATGGCAGCAGGCAATCGGAATCCGTATTCCACCAGATTCTCTTTACGGGCACGGTCACCGCCATACATGGCACGTATCTGGGGAACACTTACGTGACTTTCGTCAATGACAATCAGAAAATCTTTGGGAAAGAAGTCCAGCAGACAGTAAGGACGGCTCCCCGGCTCCCGTCCATCGAAGTAACGCGAATAGTTTTCGATGCCGGAACAATGTCCCAGCTCCCGAAGCATTTCCATATCATAGGTCACGCGTTCGTATAGTCGTTTAGCTTCATAAGGTTTACCTTGTTCCTCAAAAAAGGCAACTTGTTTGGTCAGATCGTCTTCTATCTGATGGATGGCCCTCAAAGTGCTTTCCTTCGTTGTCATGAACAGATTGGCGGGGTATATTTTATATTCATCGAAACTTCCTATACGATGTCCTGAAACCGGGTCTATCTCTTCGATGGCATCAATTTCGTCATCCCAAAACATAACGCGCAGCAGGTTATCAGTATAGGCAAGATAGATATCGACGGTATCTCCTTTAACACGGAAATTGCCTCGGTTCAACTCTATATCATTGCGTACATACAAGCTATCTACCAGCCGGCGCAGAAAAACATTTCGGTCCAGCAGCTTTCCTTTTTTAATGTCTATAACGTTATTATAAAAATCGGCGGGATTTCCCATACCGTAGATACACGATACGGATGACACGACAATGACATCGTTTCGTCCGGAAAGCAAGGCCGATGTAGCAGCCAGTCGTAACTTGTCTATTTCCTCATTGATGGCAAGGTCCTTTTCTATATAAGTATCCGTAGAAGGCAAATATGCTTCCGGCTGGTAGTAGTCGTAATATGATACATAATATTCTACGGCATTGTGTGGAAAGAAGCTCTTGAATTCCCCGTATAATTGTGCGGCCAATGTCTTGTTATGGCTTAATATCAAAGTCGGCTTGTTGATGTTCTTCACCACATTGGCTATTGTAAATGTCTTGCCGGAGCCTGTTACCCCCAATAGTGTCTGTGCCGGTACTCCCGCTTTGACACCCTCCGTCAATTGTGCGATAGCTTCCGGCTGGTCGCCTGTAGGCTGATAGTCTGATACAAGTTCAAAATTCATTATACAAGTATTTTAATGAAGTGTAAAAATACACATTATTTTCGTCTGATGGTGCAGGAGTGTGAATTTTGTATTAAAAAACATTGAGTTATTGCATTATTCGTCGGAAAAGCGTAATTTTGCGCATCTATATTGATAAACATGAAAAAGTACATCGTTATGGCCATCCTTTCTGCTGGAGTATTATCTTCATGCGGAGAGTACAATAAAGTGCTGAAATGCACGGACAACGAATATAAATATGAAGCTGCAAAAAGTTATTTTGCCAAGGGACAAAACAGTAAAGCTGCTACTCTTCTCGAAGATCTGGCCTTGATCATGAAGGGAACGAGCAATGCGGAAGAGTCTGCGTATATGCTGGCAATGACTTATTATAATCAGGGTGATTATGTAACTGCTTCTCATTATTTCAATACATACTATACGACTTACCCTCGTGGAACTTACACCGAGCTAGCCCGTTTCTATAGCGGAAAAGCCTTGTATCTGGATACTCCGGAACCGCGTCTGGACCAGAGCAGTACTTATAAGGCTATTGAGGAATTACAAATGTTTATGGAGTATTTTCCCCAGAGCGAGCGTAAGGAAATTGCACAGAATATGATTTTTGAGCTACAGGATAAATTAGTTGAAAAGGAATACCTGTCAGCCAAATTGTATTACGACCTGGGTTCGTATACCGGTAATACTGTATATAGTAGTACGGGTAATAACTACCTGGCTGCTGTGGTTACTGCACAGAATATCCTGCGTGAGTATCCTTACACCAAGAAACGTGAAGATCTTTCTATCCTGATTTTACGTGCGAAGTACGATATGGCAAAAGAAAGTGTGCCGGAGAAGAAGGAAGACCGTATGCGTGAAACTATTGATGAATATTATGCATTTATAAATGAATTCCCCGAAAGTAAATACAAAAACGAGGTGGAACAGATATTTAAGGATGCAAGTAAGTTTGTGAAAGACGAGAATTAATCAAGGTTTATAATTAAATAAAGAATTATGGATTACAAAAAGACAAACGCTCCTACCAATACCGTGACGCGTAACTTGATGGAACTGTGTGAAGATACTGGTAACATCTACGAAACAGTTGCAATCATCGGTAAACGTGCGAACCAGATCGCGGTAGAAATGAAGAATGACTTGTCAAAGAAATTGCAAGAATTTGCTTCTTATAACGACAATCTGGAAGAAGTATTCGAAAACAGAGAGCAGATTGAAATTTCGCGTTATTATGAAAAATTGCCGAAACCTACTTTGATTGCCACTCAGGAATACATAGAAGGTAAGGTGTATTACAGAAATCCTGCTAAGGAAAAAGAAAAACTACAATAAGGCTATATTGGTTGAACACAGAAACGCATTTCGCTTTAAGAGAATATTTTCATATCTGTGATAATGCGCTTCTGTGTTCTTTTTTTGTTTATTCTTTACCTTAAAATATAATTTATTATGATACAACGTATTCAGACAGTTTATTTACTTATCGTCGCCATTCTTATGGTGGTAATGATGTCTTTCCCTGTCGGTTATTTTTATACAGAGACTAGTGTTTCTGACATGACAAATCTTGCGGTGATGGCACCGGATGGGAGTGTGAACTATGCGCCTTGGGCTTTGTTTGCTATTCTTATGGTAGTGGCAATCGTTGCACTTGTTACGATTTTCCTTTATAAAAAACGTATGTTGCAAATTCGTCTGACTCTTTTCAGTAGCATTGTGCTGATTGGTTATTATGTTACTTTGGCAACATTCGTCTGGGGAACATTGAAAGATTGCGGAAGTTTTACCCCGGCATGGACTCTTTGCCTTCCTCTGATTTCAATCATATTGAATTGGCTTGCTATCCGTGCTATCGGAAAAGATGAAATGTTGGTAAAGGCGTACGAACGTTTACGCTAAGATAGTAATTTAGGAATATACTTATATTTCCCGACAAGTTGAGGTGGTTATATCTTCCTTGACTTTGTCGGGATTTTTGTTTTATTGGGGAATCGTGATATGCCGATTTGTTAGAATATAAAACTTTTACGTTGTATTATTGGATTGTTACCTGCTCCCTGTTATTTTCAATAGAAAATCGGCAAAAGCTAATGCAGACTTTTTCCGATAACTTCCTTGTGGCCAGAATAGATAGCCTCGGGAAGTTAAGTGTTCATTACAAAGAATGGGAATTTGTACCAGATCTTCCTCTCCACGGACAGCGGCCTGTGTGAGAATCGTAGCCCACTGGCCGTTTTTCAATGAATGGATAATAGTATGCACATCGTCCATTTCTACACCGATATTTAATTTCAGATGATGAGTCTGACATAATTCTTCTATTTTCTTTCTTGTGGCAAATCCGCATTCAGGCAGTATCAGAGGAGTTTCCGACAAGCGTTTTAACGTAATGGAGGACAGGCCCGCCAGCGGGTGGGACTGATGGACAATAAAATGAAGCCGGGAAGAAAAAAGTGGAATTGTATCGAATTCTTCTTTTATGTCTTCGGGCTTGAAGGATAGTACGAAATCCGGTCCGCTGCCATTCAGCCGTTTCAACAGCTTTTCGGATGTTGAGAAGGTTACTTCCACCTTTATTTTAGGATAAGCCTGGTTGAAAAGTTCCAGCGTTGCAATCAGGAGCGGGCTCATGCTATACGTTACGCCTATACGAAGTACTCCAGTTTCAATTCCTTTCAAGTCACGGATAATCTGTTTTCCGTCTTCGGCATCGTGTATGGCACGTATTGCATAAGGCAGAAAAGCCTGTCCGGCTTCAGTCGGTACGATACGTTTACCTATACGGTCGAAGAGTAGTACGTCCAGTTCGTCTTCCAACTGCTTGATTTGCTGTGAAAGCGTACTTTGGGAAATATGCAACATACGCGCAGCTTCCGAAAAATTCTGTCGCTCGCAGGCTTCTTTGAAATACTTTAGTTGTCTTAGTTCCATTCGTTAATCGTTTTTGTCTATAAAGCTTATCGGAAAAATGAATTTTGCAAATATATACAAATAATTTTCATCTCTATATCTTTATGCAAAACAATGGGAAGAGGAAAAGAGATGGGGAAGCAGTACTTCCGTATGGGTTGGTTTGATTTTTTGTTTTATCAGTAAAGAAAAGATCAGAAGAAAGCCGGAGTGGAAAATGAATGTTATTTGCCGGGAAAAATCTGATAACATAACTTTTATACATGGAATAAAATGAAAGCTGTAGTTCTATATTATAGTCATAAAGGAAAGACCGCAGGGCTGGCTCGTGAGATTGCTATGTATTTGTGGTCGAAGGGAATAAGTGTCAGTCTGAGTTCTATTTCGGATGCAAATCTGGAACGGTTGCCTGATTGCGACTTCCTGATTTCCGGATGCTGGACTTGCGGATGGTTTCTTGTAGGGCAGCATCCGCATAAGCGATGGAAAGATTTTGCTAAACAAATTCGGGGAATTGTAAAGACGGAACGTACGTTGCTCTTTACGACTTACAAGTTTCGGACTGGCAGCATGTATGCTTGTATGAAACGTGCTGCAGGTATTCCCAGATCATCTACGGTGCCTTTCATCCAGTCGCGGACGGGTTTCTTGACGGATTCAGATAAAAAAGTATTAGATCGTTTTATCAATATAAATTCTATTCATTAACTAATAAATATAATGTCGTATGGAAAATAAAAAATTAACGACTGCTGCAGGAGCACCTGTAGCCGACAATCAGAATGTCGCCACCGCCGGACGTCGGGGGCCGATGCTTTTACAGGATGTATGGTTTTTGGAGAAACTGGCTCATTTCGATCGCGAAGTGATTCCCGAGCGACGGATGCACGCCAAGGGATCGGGGGCTTTCGGGAAGTTTACCGTGACCCACGATATTACTCCGTATACCAAAGCAGCTATCTTCTCCGAAATAGGAAAGGAAACTGAGGTGTTTGTCCGTTTCTCTACGGTTGCCGGCGAACGGGGTGCGGCTGATGCTGAACGTGATATCCGGGGATTTGCCATTAAGTTTTATACCGAAGAAGGTAACTGGGATTTGGTAGGAAATAATACGCCGGTATTCTTCCTGCGTGATCCGCTTAAATTCCCGGATTTGAATCACGCCGTAAAACGTGACCCTCGCACCAATATGCGCAGTGCACGTAATAACTGGGATTTCTGGACGTTATTGCCGGAAGCACTTCATCAGGTGACAATTACGATGAGTGACCGAGGTATTCCTGCTTCGTACCGCCACATGCACGGCTATGGAAGTCATACGTTCTCGTTTATCAATGCTGAAGGGAAACGTACTTGGGTAAAATTTCACCTGCATACACAGCAGGGCATCAAGAACCTGACAGATCAGGAAGCGGAGGCTGTGATTGCGAAAGACCGTGAAAGCCATCAGCGGGACTTGTATGAAAGCATTGAAAGAGGAGATTTTCCACGTTGGACCATGTTTGTCCAGTTGATGACGGAAGAACAGGCGGCAAATTGTCCGTTCAATCCGTTCGACCTGACAAAAGTATGGTCGCAGAAACAATATCCGCTTATTGAAGTGGGTGTACTGGAACTGAACCGTAATCCGGAAAATTATTTTGCGGATGTAGAGCAGGCAGCCTTCAATCCTGCCAGTGTGGTACCGGGCATCAGCTTCTCACCCGACCGGATGCTTCAGGGACGTCTCTTCTCGTACGGTGACACCCAGCGCTACCGTTTGGGAGTAAACCACCATCAGATTCCGGTAAACCGTAGCCGTTGTCCGTTCCTGAACATGTATCATCGCGACGGACAGATGCGTATAGACGGAAATCATGGCTCTACTTTAGGCTATGAACCGAACAGTTACGGTGAATGGCAGAACCAGACGGAATATAAGGAACCGCCTTTGGAACTGGATGGAGCTGCTTATCAGTGGGAATACCGGGAGGATGATTCCGACTATTATTCTCAGGCTGGCGACTTGTTCCGTCTGATGAGCCCTGCCCAGCAACAGGTTCTGTTTGAGAATACGGCGAGATCGATGGGAGATATCCCGGAAGAGATAAAGCTCCGCCATATCCGGAACTGCATGAAAGCAGATAAAAAGTATGGTCAAGGAGTAGCAGATGCGTTGGGAATCCCCATGACGCATCCGGGACTGGCTGAAGCTTAACTCGCTTTTTCTTGCCTGCCCGTCGGGATGACAGCTTGTTATATTACAGGACTTTCTGTTTGAGAGAGATTTCGACGGGCAGCATATAATCTTTTCACCTAGGTGAAGATAAAGTTTCACCTAAGTGAGGCTATCGTTTCACTAAGGTGGGGCGATAGCTTCACTTAGGTGATTTGAATAAAACAAGCTGAAAATTTATTTTTGGCGCAAGCATTCGCAGTATTCCGAGGGAGTGATCCCCGTTTGTTGTTTGAACATCCGGCTGAGATGCTGGGGGTATTTGAAGCCTAGGTCGTCGGCCACCTGCACGATACTTGCCCCCGTAGCTAATTCATTTTTCACGCGTTGAATAACGTGCTGACGGATGTAATTGCTTGCCGTGTCACCAGTTGTTTTCTTGATTACATCTCCGAAGTAATTAGACGACATGCACAGTTTATCGGCACAATACTGGACGGTAGGCAGTCCAAGTGTAAGTTGTGTATTCTTTTCATAATAATCATTCAATAAATTATTGAACTTCATGAGAATGTCGGAGTTCTCTAGCTTTCGGGTAGTAAACTGTCGGTTGTAGAAACGCTGGCAGAAATTTAGTACCAGCTCGATATATGCTATCAGGATAGCATTCTGTAGTTCGTCGTGTGGCTTTTGCAGTTCATTCCTTATTTGCTGCATGAGTGAAACGAATATGTCGTGTTCCTCATCCGTCATGTGCAATGCTTCGTGAACACGGTAATCGAAGAATGTATATTGTTTGATGTTTTTACTAAGAGGAGTGCCTCGCAATAAGTCAGGATGAAAAAGCAATGCCCAGCCGGTCAGCATGACCCGTTCGCCGTTATCTTCTTTTCCGCCGATTTGTCCGGGAGCGACACAAATTACAGTTCCACTCTTGTAATCGTATTTACCACATCCGTATGTCAGATCAATGTCTTGCTGGTCGTGAAAGAAAATGCCATATACACTATAACTGTTCAGGCTATGCCGTATGGGCGATACTTCAGCGTAGTTGATGACACTGACCAACGGATGCCGGTCGGTATGTCCGAGGTAGCGGCTGTAGTCGCTTACGTTTTTTATTTTCATAATCTTACTCATGGCTTCCTACGATTTTACTTCAGTATGCTATATACAAAAATACGTTATTCTCATAAAAGATAGTGTGTGAAGGCGGTGAAATCAGTAAAAACGGTATGAAGTTCATGGATATCGTTACGTCCGATTTTATATCGCTTAGTATTTTTGTGGTAGTAAAATGTTGGCATGTAGAGTCTTATGGTAATTAATTGAAAGTTTATGGATAGAAGAAATTTTTTGAAAATGTCATCTTTGGCAGCAATATCAGCAGTTGGTATGTGGACGGGAGTGTCAAAAACTTTTGCGCAGTCCGTTTCATCGAACGAGTATCATGATAATCTGGAATACCGGAAACTTGGAAATATGGAAGTGTCTGCTATCGGACTGGGTTGTCTGCCGATGGTAGGTTATTATGGTGGCAAATACGAAAAACAAGATATGATTGCTTTGATTCGTCGGGCATACGATAAAGGAGTAACTTTTTTCGATACAGCAGAAGTGTACGGTCCTCATACCAGTGAAGAGTGGGTAGGAGAGGCTGTACAGCCGTTTCGTAGTAAAATAAAAATAGGAACAAAGTTCGGCTTTGGAGTAGAAGAAGGGGAACCTACGGCCTTAAACAGTCGTCCCGATCATATCCGTCGGGCTGTAGAAGGCTCGCTGAAGCGACTTCGTACCGACCACATCGACCTCTTGTATCAGCATCGCGTTGATCCGAATGTACCTGTAGAAGAAGTTGCCGAAGTGGTAAAAGAGTTGATGCAAGAGGGAAAAGTCTTGCATTGGGGTATGTCCGAGGCAAGTGCCCGTTCCATCCGGCGTGCCCATGCTGTTTGTCCGCTTTCGGCGGTACAGAGCGAGTATGCTATCTGGTGACGCGAACCGGAAACAAAAATCTTCCCGACGCTCGAAGAATTGCGTATAGGCTTTGTGCCTTATTGTCCGTTGGGACGTGCCTTTCTTACTGGAGTCATTCACGAAGACAGTACCTTTTCCCGAAACGACCGACGCTGGAACCTGCCGCAATTCCAGCCGGAAGCATTGAAACACAACATGCCTTTGGTATATCTGGTGCAACGATGGGCAGAACGTAAAGGTATTACCCCCGCGCAGTTCGCGCTTGTATGGATGCTTTCGCGCAAGTCTTGGATTGCTCCCATTCCGGGAACAACCAATCCCGATCATTTGGATGATTTTCTTGGGGCGGGAAAAGTTCGTCTTTCTGCATGGGAGATAGAAGAGTTCGACCGCGACTATGCTAAAATAGATCTGATGGGACATCGTGCCGATCCGTTTACAGAAAGTCAGATTGATAAATAAGAAAGAGATGAAACAGATATTATTGATACTGGGACTGCTGTCGGTCCTTTTGTGTTCGTGTACTACGAATGAAAGAAAACAGGTGAAACAACAAAATGAAGTAGGTATGGAAAAGAAGAATCTTGGAAGTCTGCTGGCACTTTATCCGAAGCCGATGACGGTGATTGGTGCCGAGGTAGGAGGAAAAGTAAACTGGCTGGTCGTCGGACATACGGGAATCATAGGGCATGACCGTATACTGGTAAGCATGAGTAAGCAGCATTATACGAATCGAGGAATCAAGAAGTCGAAGAAACTTTCTATCAATTTAGTGAGCCGGAATATGCTGCCTAAGGCCGATTATGTAGGGAGCGTCAGCGGAGCCTCTGTCGACAAGTCGAAAGTGTTTGCTTTCCATTTCGGGGAGAACGGTACTCCGGTGATCGATGAATCTCCTTTGACAATGGAATGTGATGTGGAGGATATTTATGAAACTGATGGCTTCGACAACTTTATCTGCTCGGTAGTCAATACATATGCCAGTCCGGAGGTTTTGGGGGCTGACGGTAAACTGGATTACACCCGGCTGAAGCCCGTATTGTTTGAGTTCCCGACTTACTCTTATCTGGCTACAGGAGAGGTTATTGGTAAATGCCTGAATTTAGATGAAAAAACAGGTATGTGTGCCAAACTGCCGATGGCTTCCGATGGAATCATACGGTTGTCTAAGATAGAGGTCTATCCGGAATATCTGGAAGAATACATGAAGTATGCTACTGAAGTGGGAGAGGTTTCTTTGCGGACCGAACCGGGAGTACTGACCATGTATGCAGTTGCCGAAAAGGAAAATCCCTGTAGGATAACGATTCTGGAAACTTATGCCAGTCAGGCTGCTTATCAGTCGCACATCGCATCGAAACATTTCCAGAAATACAAGCAGGGAACCTTGCACATGGTCAAGAACTTGGTTTTATCCGATCAGCTGCTTTTGAATCCGGCTAATCAGATTAATAATTTCATTCAGTAAGTTATTCATAATGATAGAGTGTTTGGGAAGATTACTTGGACACAGATGTCTGGGGCGAAACATTGAATTACATAAATGTGTCTTTGGAAAACTGGTATAATTGATAACTCGAATATTCTATACATCTAAATTTCATTAACCCCGGTGCATTACTGCACAGGGGTTTTCTTTTTTATGGTAATGAAGTTGATAAAATATTTACAATATAATGGGTATAGTCACTGAAAATTAGTAATTATTTTATAAATTTCTTTACAAAATCTATAAGTCCTCTTATCTTAATCCTACAGATTTTTATGATAAAAAGGGCTCTATAATTCTTTTTCTTTATTCAGCAATCTATTTGACATGCTGAACCAATTGTGCCTACTTTATCAATTGGCAAACAGAATAAAAATTACCACTATATATAATAATGTGTAATTGATTCTTTTCTTCATCGTTACATTCTTCCTTTTATTTTTGATTTTCTTTAATGTGTTTATGGTGGGCTGTTTACGTTTTATTGCTATTTATGCTCTATATGTTGTAAATATTCGAAAATACAATGAATTGTGATTGATTTTATAGATTAAATATATCTTTTAGAAAGTAATTGATAAGTACTTTTGTGATTTATATAATAAACTGAAAATAGATATATTCAGATATATAATAATTATTATTATTAAATTTTTGTTATTTTAATAAATGTGTCTATATTTGTGTTGCGCATATAATAAAGTTACTAATGAAGTTATGAAGAATATGAGAACAAAGGATTGGAAAGGTTTCTTAAGGAAATCTGTATTGGAGGGTGTTTCGTTGGTAGTAGCACCATCTTTGTTTCAAACCTCATCTGAAGGAATAGAAGTTTCAAAATCAAATAATATTTAATAAGTATTTTTTCAATAGGCCATTGCTCATCTTTATTTATCATGGCTGTTTCTGGTTGGCCTCAATCATTGAAACTGGAATGAAAATCCTGTTGTTTGCTTGGGAACATTATTGGATAAAAAAGTTATCGACCTAATAATTATATATTTATGGATTTCAAAAAGTTAGCAGAACAGTACAAAACAGAGCTTATGGAGAATGTACTTCCTTTTTGGTTACAGCATTCTCAGGATAAGGAGTTTGGCGGCTATTTCACTTGCCTGAAGCGCAATGGTGAAGTGTTCGATACGGATAAGTTTATCTGGTTGCAGGGCCGTGAAGTCTGGATGTTTTCCATGCTCTACAATAAGGTAGAGAAACGACAGGAGTGGCTCGACTGTGCCATTCAGGGTGGTGAATTCTTGAAAAAGTATGGCCATGACGGTAACTACAACTGGTATTTCTCGCTCGACCGTGAAGGACATCCTTTGGTGGAGCCCTACAATATTTTCTCTTATACGTTTGCTACGATGGCTTTCGGGCAGTTAAGTTTAGCTACTGGCAAGCAGGAATATGCTGATATTGCCAAGAAGACTTTCGACATCATTCTGTCGAAGGTGGACAATCCGAAGGGTAAATGGAACAAACTCCATCCCGGTACACGTGATTTGAAGGGCTTCGCTCTGCCTATGATTCTCTGTAATCTGGCATTGGAAATCGAACATTTGCTCGATGAAGATTTCCTGGTGAAGACTATGGATACCTGCATCCATGAGGTAATGGACGTATTTTATCGTCCTGAATTAGGCGGTATTATTGTGGAGAATGTGCTGGCCGACGGTTCATTGTCCGACTCTTTCGAAGGTCGTCAGGTTACTCCCGGCCATGCTATCGAGGCTATGTGGTTTATTATGGATCTGGGCAAACGTCTGAATCGTCCTGACCTGATAGAGAAGGCAAAGAACATTACACTGACCATGCTCAACTATGGCTGGGACAAACAGTACGGTGGTATCTACTATTTCATGGATCGTCTGGGCAATCCTCCTCAGCAGCTGGAATGGGACCAGAAACTGTGGTGGGTACATATCGAGACCTTGATTTCATTGCTGAAGGGTTATTGCCTGACGGGTGATAAACAATGTCTTGAATGGTTCGAGAAGGTACACGACTATGTATGGTCTCACTTCAAAGACCAGGAATATCCCGAATGGTATGGCTACCTGAACCGTCGCGGTGAGGTGCTGTTGCCTTTGAAGGGTGGTAAGTGGAAAGGTTGTTTTCATGTTCCTCGCGGATTGTATCAGTGCTGGAAAGTGTTGGAAGAATTGAGTGAAAAAGTGTTAGCCAAATAAATATTATTAATTAAAAAAAACGGACTTATGAGAGACTTTATCAAAGATCCTATAGGAAGTTTTAGGTGGATGAGAATTCTTTCATTCTCATTATTGATGCTCTTATTATATCCCTTGGGCATTCATGCACAGGATATAACTTTGACAGGAGTGGTATCGGATGATACTGGAGAAGGCTTGCTGGGTGTGAGCGTATTGGTAAAAGGTACCGGTAACGGTACGATTACGAATGTTGAAGGAAAGTATTCGTTGAAAGTAAAAAACAGCGATGTTGTTGTCTTTTCTTTTGTCGGCATGAAGACGAAAGAGTACAAAGTGGCTGGGCGCACGGTCATTAATGTACAGATGAAGGCTGATGTTGAGTTGCTCGATGAAGTAGTTGTGGTTGGTTATGGTACGCAAAAGAAAAGTTCACTGACCAGCGCCGTTTCAGCCATGAAAGGTGAGGAGTTGCTGAAGTCACCGTCTACCAATGTATCTCAGTTGCTGGGTGGCCGGTTGCCGGGTATTTCTTCAGTACAAGAGTCTGGAGAACCGGGCTTGGACCAGGCTTCTTTGAAAATTCGTGGTTCTATCTATAATGTAGCTTACATTGTGGATGGTTTCCCTGTAGACAATATCAATGACCTCGACCCGAACGATATCGAAAGTGTATCTGTTCTGAAGGATGGTGCATCGGCTGCCGTATACGGTCTGAAGGGCGCCGGTGGTGTTATTATCGTAACAACCAAGAAGGGTGAAGTTGGTAAGACAAAGGTTACTTATGATGCTTCTTTGGGTGCTTCTATGAATGCTAACTTCCCGAAATTTATGAATGGTCCTCAGTTTGCATACTATTACAATATGGCAGAGATGATGGACCAGTTGGCCAGTGGTGCTATTACCGATCGTAGTCAGTATGTACCTCATTTCACAAAAAAGAATGTGGAAGCTATGACCAATGGCGATCCGACCGATGGCTGGGACAACGTGGACTATATCGATAAGGTATTTGGTACGGGTTTCACTCAGAAGCATAGTGTAACGGTGCAAGGTGGTAAAGAAAAAATGCATTATTTTACTTCGGTAGGTTACCTGGGTCAAGATGGTAATATCGATAACTTCAATTATCGCCGTTACAATGTACGTACTAACATTGAGTCTGACTTTGCCAAGAATTTCCATTTTACATTAGGTGTAGCCGGTAATGTTGGTCGTCGTCATACGCCGGGCTACGCTTCTGGTGGAACGGATAGCGATTCTTATTTAGGGGAACAAGGCTGGTTGTCTGTTGCGCGTCAGACAATTCAGATGCATCCTTATTTGCCTGTTCAATATGATGGACTGTACACTGCTGCTTTACAAAACAATACTTCATTGCCCAACAGTCCGTTGGCAGCCATTTATGAGTCAGGAAGTAAAGATACCCGTAGTTTTGACTTACAGTCTAACTTCTCGTTGAGCTACGATGTACCTTGGGTAAAGGGATTGTCGCTGAAGATTAGCGGTTCTTATAATTATGGAACTTCACATAATAAAAATTTGAATACTCCTTATTCTACGATGGTGTACGATAATGTAAGCGGCTGGAGTATGAAGTCCGATCCTCGTGGAACAGATCAAGGTATCAATATCGGTGAAGGTCAATCTACTTATGAACAGTTGGTTGGTCAGGCTAGCATCAATTATATTCATTCATTTGGCAAACACAATGTAGATGCTATGCTTTTGGTAGAAGGTCGTGATTACAAATCCAATAACTTCTCTGCTTATGCGCAGAATCTGCCATTTGCTCAACTTCCAGAATTGGATTATGGTGTTGCAACCAAGAATCCTGTTGCAGGCTCGAGCGATGCTTCGCGTTCTGCTGGTTATGTTTTCCGTTTGAAATACGATTATAGCAACAAGTATTTGGCAGAGTTTACCGGTCGTTACGATGGCTCTTATAAATTCTACGGAATGACAGGGCAGCAGTGGGGTTTCTTCCCGTCGGCTTCTTTAGGCTGGCGTTTGTCGGAGGAAAACTTTATGAAGAATCTTGACTTCATTGATGACTTGAAGATTCGTGCTTCTGTCGGTTTGTTGGGTAATGACTCTGTGAATCCTTATTCTTTCTTGAATCAGTATGTTGCAGGAACCAATGTCCTCATCAACGGAGTCTTGTCACCTGCTTATTATACGAATGTGATTGCTAATCCTAATTTGACTTGGGAGAAAACATTGTCGTGGAATGCAGGTTTCGATTTCACAATGTGGAATGGTATGCTGGGCATGGAATTCGATGCATTCTATAACTATACTTACGATATTCTGACAGCAATGGGTGGTGATTATCCTCCTTCGATGGGTGGCTACTATCAGACCTATGCCAACTATAATAAGATTGATAGCAAAGGTGTAGATATTCTGGTTTCTCATCGTAAATCATTTCAGTTAGGTGGTAAGCCCTTTACCTATGGTATAAGTGCCAATATTACTTATGCTAAAACACGTTGGTTACGATACCCTGACAGTCCTAATATCATGGAATGGCGTAAAGTTACTGGTACTCCTTATGGTGCTACGATGGCATGGGTGGCTGAAGGTCTGTTCCGTTCAGAAGAAGAAATTACCAACTCTGCCTGGTATGGAACACGTCCAAATGTAGGCGATATCAAGTATAAGGACTTAAATGGAGATGGAAAAATTTCGGAAGATGATAAAGCTCGTGTAGGTCGCAGCAATCGTCCTGAGCTGACTTATGGCTTGAACTTGAACTGTTCTTGGTATGGCTTCGACTTCAATGCTCAGTTTACGGGTGGTGCTTTGTTTGATGTATCTCTGACCGGAACCTATTACAATGGTTATGATGATAACACAATCTGGACACAGACGTTCAAGGAAGGCTCTAATTCTCCTTTGTATCTGGTGGAAAATGCTTATAGTATCGACAACCCGAATGGTACCTTCCCGCGTATAACTCTGGGTAGCCCGGGACATGGGGGAGATAATGGACTGGCTTCAACTTTCTGGTTACGCGATGGTAAATATATTCGTCTGAAATCAGCTCAGTTCGGCTATACATTCCCGCGTCAATGGATGCAGAAAATTAACATTCAGAATCTCCGCATCTTTGTAGAAGGTTCGAACTTGTTCACCATTAGTGGTCTGCCCGAAGGCATTGATCCGGAATCGCCGGGAGTAAACAATGGTTATTACCCGCAGCAGAGAACAGTGATGGGTGGTATTTCATTAACATTCTAAAAAACGTATAGTCTATGAAAGCAAGAATAATAGGTTTATGTATATTGGGGGCTTCATTCGGATTGAGCTCTTGCAATGATTTCTTGGATATGACTCCGACTAATAGTATTTCGGACAAGATGCTGTGGAGTACCACTACAGATGCTGAATATGCTGTCAATGAGTTATATAAGTACTTTTATAATTTAAGTAACTTTGCTTTGGAAGAATGTGCTGCCGGTATGACCGAAGCTTTGACCGATGAACTGAAGTATGGTTCCTACAATTATAATGCTCTTTGTTTTATTCCCAGTGAGATAGCTTACGGGGGTACGACCTTACAGCCTTCTTATGTAAGTACCTATCTTGGCAATTGGGAAAATCTGTACGAGTATGTGCGTCGTACGAATGAAAACCTTTCTAATCTGCATAAGTATGGTACATTCAGCAGTGCCGATGCTGAACGTTTTGAAGCAGAAATGCGTTTCATCCGTGCTTTCTTGTATTTTGACTTACTCAAACGTTACAAGGAAGTGATTATTTATAATGAAGACATGACACAGATCGTTCGTGACAAGGCGTTGAGTTCGGAAGAGGCTGGTTGGGACTTTGTGGAAGAAGATTTGAATTATGCTGCCACCCATTTGCCTGATCAAGCAAACGCCAAAGGACGTATAGACAAAGGTGCTGCTTATGCTTTTCTGACCCGCGCAATGCTTTATGCAAAACGTTATGATAAAGTCAAATCTGCAGCAGAAGAAGTGCAGAAACTGGGATATACATTGGAAAGCAATTATGCAGATTCATATTCAAAAACGATACTGAATGGTAATAAGGAAGCCATTTTGCAGTATTGCTTTGACCGGACAATAGGTCATGACTTTGATACTTACTATACTCCCGGTGGTGACTATAAGCTGATTGGTGTAAATAGTGGTGGATATGGTACTCCTACTCAGGAAATGGTGGAATCTTATGAATTGGCTAAAGGTGGTTTCCCTGACTGGTCAACCTGGCATAACACTGAAGGAGTAACTGATACTCCTCCTTATGACAAACTGGAGCCGCGTTTCCAGGCTACCATCCTTTATAACGGGGCTACGTGGAAAGGTCGTACCATCGAGACTTTTGTGGATGGTTTAGATGGTTGGTGCCAGTGGAATAAAGATAAAACTCCCGAAGGCAGAAGTACTACAGGTTATTATTTGCGTAAGTTAGTTGATGAAAATCATAATCTTTCTGATATCGATGTGAGTACACAACCTTGGACTGTAATCCGTTATGCTGAAGTTTTGCTGAATTATGCTGAAGCTTGCTATCAAACAGGTGATAATGCTGGAGCCAATGAGGCTATCAGAACGGTGCGCTCTCGTGTAGGGCTTCCTTATTCGGATAAGAGTGGCGATAAGCTTTGGAAAGCCATTGTTCAGGAGCGTAAGGTGGAATTGGCCTATGAAGGACAGTGGTATTGGGATTTGCGTCGTTGGAACGTTGCTGCAAAATCATACGAAGAAGGTGGTTTGAACGGTTATCAGGTTCATGGCTTGAAGATTGAGAAACAAGCCAACGGAGATCTGAAGTACACTTATGTATCGTGTGACGACAAAGATCGTAACTTCCCGGAAAAGATGTATCGCCTCCCGTTGCCTCAATCAGAGTTGGATAATAATAGTGCTGTTACCCAATATCCGGAATGGAAATAATAAGGAGGATGGATAACGTCTTGCTTCAAGTGGTAACGGATATCCATTAAATCTAAAAACAATGATTATGAAAAAGATATATTTATTATTATTAGGCTTGTTGTCTATAATGACAGCCTGCCAGGAGCCTGAATATGTGCTCCCTACAGCAGATCGTCAAGGTATTACGAGTCTTACAGCTATCTTTACCTCTGGTCCTTTTACCGATAAAGAGATTGTAAAGTATGCGATAACAGATGCTTCGGCCGACAAGTATGTAATACCTATTCCGTGGTTCTATCCGGAAGATAGTGAGGATGAGACTACACCGTATATGACGGCCGTCAGAGTAAGGGCTGAGTTGGCTCCTAATTGTACAATTGAACCAAGTCTGACGGTACTGGATCTTACAAAAGATAACTATTTTGTATACACTAATGCTCAAGGCGAGAAACGTGAGATTTGCATTACAGGCGAACGCACGAAGTCTGATAAATGCGAGCTTCTGTCTTTTTCACTGGTTGACCCAGTTGTATCCGGTGTCATTGATAATAGCTCGAATACGATCTCACTGATTAGTGCGGACGATTTGCACTCTTGTCTGGCTGATATTACTTTGTCGCCTCATGCTACCATTACTCCTGATCCGCGCGTTGAGGCTTTAGATTACAATGATGATGTAACGTTTACAGTAGTGGCTCATAATGGAGTGGACAAGAAAGAATATGTAGTTAGAAAGACTATACCGGCAAAGATTCCATACGGATTCAATGCACCGCTTGAAGAACTGTTCAATCTGGATGCAACGGCTGGAGCTGGTATTCCTTGGAATGACACCAATGCTCCTACGTTGGGTGTTGTAGGTGGACAGTTGGTTGTCTGCATGGGCGACGGAACAACTCCTCTTTACTTCAATCAGGAAACAGGTAGCAAGGGCGGTACTATTAATCTGGGTTCGGCACAAGCCGGTTGTGTCACAAGTGATGAAGGTGGACACCTGCTTATCTGCAACAAGGTAGACATAGGCAACCAGTGCAATATCTTCATGACTTCTTCTGTAAAGGATGCTCCTCAACTTTTCTACTCGTTCACTAATACCGCAGGATTACCTATGGGTGCTAAGATGAAAGTGATTGGTGATGTAACAAGTAATGCAGTCATTATCCTGACGAATGATGGTATTAGCGGTGTGACCAGTTCAAGTGCCTTTACACGTATTGTAGTGAAGAATGGTGAAATCCAGACTCCTGAGGTTGTCGATATTTCATCTACTGGCTTAGCATGGGGAGCTGCTCCTGTTAATTCGACTTCTGTAGTTCCAGCTTCAACTAATGTGACCGATGGCTATTTCTTGTCATACTACGATGCCAATATTCTGACTTATCTGAATGGTAACAATCAGATAGCTGCACAGTTGGCGAATACCAGTGGCAATAGCTGGGCACAGAATCAGAACTGTCTTGATACTAAGACGTTCAACAATGCTAACTATCTGGCTATGTTGCTTGTTTCTCACTTCCCGCATTGGGGTGTTGGTCCTCAGGTATATTTGTATGATGTCACAAGCAAGGGCTCTTTGGGTAATGATGTCTTTACCTCTCCAGCACTGGTATTCAAGGCCGATGCTTTGAACTGGTATCAGCAAGGTGACACGAAGACTGCTTCGGGTGACGTTTTGATAGCTCCGTCTACCAACGGCTTCAAGATTTACGTTTACTATTATGACAATAACAGTGCTACTATCGGTGGGTTCTCTGCTGATTGTATTCAGAAATAATTGAGTTAGTTAAGAATATCCAGGAGTCTTGGAGAACTGAGTCTCCTGGATTTTTACAAAAATGAACCATTGGAAAATAATTATTTGCGATGAAGTTTTTTAGATATTCTAATGCCATTGCGGTTTTGTGTTGTATGTTCTTGTTGGGAGCTTGCAAAGACAGCAATGACGGCATACCTGGCTGGCCTTGGGAGGAAGATACGGATGAGCCTGAAGAGCAGGTTGAGGCTAAGCCTCGCTTTGTGTGGATTGATGCAGCTGCCAATTTCCCCGACTATGCTAACAGTAAAGAAAATATAGAACGTGACCTGGAGAAAGCAAAAGAAGCCGGTTTCACTGATGTTGTGGTGGATGTACGTCCTACTATGGGCGATGTGCTGTTTCAGACATCGGCTGTAGACCAAGTAAAGAAGCTGGACTATTGGAGTGATAATGGTTATGTTTATTTTGAACGTACGGCAACGTGGGACTATCTGCAGGCCTTTATTGACGCCGGTCATAAATTGGGGTTGAAAGTCAATGCCTCTATCAATACTTTTGTAGGTGGTAACCTTTATCCTTATGGCTTGGGAGAACAAGGATTGCTCTTTAGAGATCCTTCTAAGAAAGAATGGGCTACTACGCTTAATTTGGAAGGAGGGCTTACCAATGCCATGGATATGACGGCAGCAAACGATCCCGACAATGTATATGGTACAAAATTCCTGAATCCTGCCAATGATGAAGTTCAACAGTTTGTTCTTCAGTTGTTGGGTGACTTGGCTAAGTATGATATAGATGGTATTTTCCTGGATCGCTGCCGTTACAATGACTTTGCTTCTGATTTTTCGACTATTTCCAAACAAAAGTTTGAAGAATATATTGGTGAGACAGTCGAAAACTTTCCCGAAGATATCATTCAGCCAGGGAGTAGTTATTATCCGTTACCTTCTCCGCAGCCTAAGTACATGAAGCAGTGGTTGGAATTCCGAGCTAAAGTTATTCATGATTTTATAGCCAAGGCGCGCGATAAAGTGAAATCAGTTAATCCTGACTTACGCTTTGGTGTATATGTGGGTGCTTGGTATTCAACCTACTATGAGGTAGGTGTCAACTGGGCTAGTCCAAAGTATGACACTGCTGCCGATTATCCTAATTGGGCAACAGACAGATATAAAGATTATGGCTATGCCGATATGCTCGACTTTATGTTGCTTGGAGCTTATGCTTCGACTGATGAAATATATGGGAGCGGAGAGTGGAATATGCAAGGTTTCTGTACGAATGCCAAAAAGCTGTTGATGGGCGATGTCAAGTTTGCCGGTGGACCAGACATAGGCAATAGTACAGGTTGGACTGAAGGCGGGCAAGGAGATAAAATTCCACAGACTATAGATGCCTGCATCAATGTGGCCGATGGCTATTTTGTCTTTGATATGGTACATATTAAGATGTACGATTACTGGAACGACTTCAAGAAGGGGTTCGATGATTACTTGAATTCCATCCAGTAAGAAATTAATTAAATTTAGACTTAACACATTCTCTTAATAAAAGAAGCTGTCTCTTGTGCTTATCTTATATTAGTGGAAAGAGCAGCTTCTTTTATGATGATGTTATGAAGAATTCAATACTTACTTTTTTACTTATTTGTTCTCTTCAGTGCAAAAGTTTCTGAATACTTCGTCGAAGCTGCATTCATTCTGTTTTATCTATTGGAGCAGGGTAGTAGAACGATGATTGTAGGTCGCAGGAGTTCAATCTGCTTAAGTCAGCAGAAATGGAATCTGTTGTTTTTGTGTATACGGATACAGACTCGGAGGAAAACGCTACGGAGCTTTATGATTCATTATGACTGGATTTTATCTGTACGGACCAGTCATTGTTCGGAGTTATTTCTCACAATAGGGTTTCACGAATAGAGATAAGGAGTACTGACCTTTGGAAAATGTGTTAGTCAGACATTGAAATGAGAATAAAATATTCCTGAATTAATTAATAAAAAGGACATGAGGATATGAAAAGATTGTTTAGTTTGTTTTGTTTATCGCTGTTAGGATCAGTTCTTTATGCCAAAGTAACACTCCCTTCTATTTGGGGTGACGGCATGGTACTGCAACAGCAGTCAAAAGTTGTTTTCACAGGTCGGTCAACTACCGGTAAGAAAGTATATGCCGTGGCTTCGTGGAACAATAAAAAAGTCTACGCCGACCGTCGGGAAGGGCAGTTGTGGACACTGACGCTGGAAACTCCGGTTTATGGCGGTCCTTATACTATTACTTTCAACGACGGTGATAAACTGGTCTTAAAGAATATTCTGATTGGTGAAGTTTGGTTTTGTTCCGGTCAGTCCAATATGGAGATGCCGGTCAAAGGCTTTCGAGGTCAGCCGGTCTATGGTTCTCAGCCCTACATTGTAGCGGCTGATTCCAAGCGCCCATTGAGGCTCTACACAGTGAAGAATGCCTGGAGCACTACTCCGAAGACGGAGGGTATTGATGGATATTGGACCGAACTTTCACCTAAAGAGGTAGCCAATTTCAGTGCTACTGCATATTTTTTCGGTGATTTACTTCAGCGTACGCTGGATGTACCTGTAGGCTTGATACATTGTGCATGGAGCGCTTCAAAGATAGAGGCTTGGATGAGCCGTGAAACGTTAGAGCCGTTTACAGAAGTAGAGTTGCCTGATGTGAAGGCTACAGAATTCGGTTGGCCGGCTGGTACACCCACTTTATTGTGGAATGCCATGGTCAATCCTTGGAAAGGTTTCCCTGTAAAAGGAGTTATCTGGTATCAGGGAGAGGCAAATAGTGCGGATCCGGCTCTTTATAAGAAACTCTTTCCTGCTATGGTGGCCGAGTGGCGTACTTTTTTTCAGTCACCCGAGATGCCGTTCTATTATGTTCAGATTGCTCCTTGGGAATCGGAAGGCTGTGATAAATTCGACTGGGCTCTCTTCAGACAGTGTCAGCTTGAACTGATGCATGAAGTGCCTGGCACAGGCATGGTGATTACCACTGATGCTGGCAGCGAGAAATTTATCCATTCACCTTATAAAATAAAAGTTGGCGAACGTCTGGCTTATTGGGCACTGGCACGTACTTATGGTTTGGAAGGTTTTATGTATTCAGGGCCCATCTATCGGCAATGTCAGATGAACGGTCAGCACGTTGAGGTGGATTTTGAATTTGGTGAGGATGGCCTTGGACCTGAAAACCAATTGGTAGAAGGCTTTGAACTAGTCGACAAAGCAGGTAATATATATCCTGCCAAGGCTGAAATTATTGGTGGCAGTTCAAAGGTTAAAGTATGGAATGATTCTGTTCCGAATCCGGTTGAAGTACGCTATTGCTTTCGCAATTACAAGGTAGGGACCTTGCAGAACAATGCTGGGTTTCCGGCTGCTCCTTTTAGAGCGGTGATAAAATAGAAAAATATTAACTAATAAAACATGTAGGTACCAATGAAAAAATTAAGTTTGAAAAAATCTCTTTTACTACTTGCCTCAGGAATGCTTGTATTGTCATCTTGCGGTGGAACTAAGAAAATGGTTAAGATAGAAGAGACTCCAGCCAAGCCAGCACTGATGTGGTTTGATGCCGAAGCTAACTTCGGCCGTTTTAATCAGAAAGATTCCATTGATTATTATTTACAGAAGATAAAGTCGCTTGGATTTACGCATGCCATTGTCGACGTACGTCCGATTACTGGTGAAGTACTCTATGACAGTAAGTATGCTCCGCGCATGGAAGAGTGGAAGGGGGCCAAACGTGGAAACTTTGATTATTTGGGCTATTTTATTCAGGAAGGGCATAAACTGGGATTGCAGGTACATGCATCGTTGAATGTGTTCTGTGCCGGTCACAATTATTTTGACCATGGCTTGGTTTATGATGGCCATCCAGAATGGGCATCTATGGTTTACAATCCTGAGAAAGGGATTATCTCGATCATGGAGGAAAAACATAAGTATGGTGCCATGATTAATCCGCTTAACGAGGAGTATCGTAAACATATCATCAATGTACTGAAAGAGTTGGTTGGCAAATATCCCAACTTGGACGGACTGATGCTCGACCGTGTACGATACGATGGTATCAGTGCCGACTTTTCACCGCTTTCGCGCAGTAAGTTTGAGGAATATATTGGCGCTAAGGTGGAGAATTTTCCGCAAGATATCCTGACCTGGGAAAAGACGGTCGACGGAAAGTTTGTGCCCAAATTTGGAAAGCTGGCTTTGAAGTGGTTTGAGTGGCGCACAAAGACGATTACTGACTTTATGGCTTTGGTCCGCAAGGAAGTAAAAGCCGTGAATCCCAATATATCGTTTGGCACATATACAGGTGCTTGGTATCCATCTTACTATGAAGTAGGTGTGAATTTTGCCAGCAAGGACTATGATCCCAGCAAGGATTTCGACTGGGCAACTCCTGAGTATAAAAACTATGGTTATGCCGAATTGATAGACTTATATGCTACGGGAAATTACTACACGGACATTACGATAGAAGAATATCTGAGGAACGGTCATAGCGTTTGGAACGAAACAGATAGTCAGGCCCAGTCGGGCACATGGTATTGTGTGGAAGGTTCGTGTCAACATCTGCGCACTATATTGAAAAACAATAAGTTTATGGGTGGAGTCTTAGTTGATCAATTCTATAACAATCCAGCTAAGCTATCGAAAGCAATAACCATGAACCTGAAGCTTTCCGACGGTTTGATGGTGTTCGACATTGTACATATTATCAATAAGAATCTTTGGAAAGAGGTGGAAGAAGGTATGAGAGAAGGAGGGGCCTGCCGATGAAAGGACTATAAAATAAGGATGTAAATTAGACGGTGTGAGTAAAGAAATTAACTTTGCCCACACCGTCTAATTTACATCCTTAACACGTTCAACTTTTTAGAAGCACTTTACTTTTTTCCCTATTTACACAAAATATTTTATGTGCCACAAAATCGTTGGTACAATAAAGCATATAGTTGCGTAAATTTATTTGTTTTTTCTATATCTATGCCTAAATTTAGCATAAGTGCTTATGCAATTTTGTGGCATAATATAAATTTAAAATCAGGTATTTATGGCAGCAAACAAATTTGGTCGGTATGTATGGCTTGTGGATTTGATCAGATGTCATCCATATATCACATTTAAGGAAATAAGTGACAAATGGGAAGATTGTGGATTGGGTGATGGCAAACCATTACCATGGAAGACATTTATGAATCATAAAGATGCAGTGCAGACAATCTTTGATATAATCATATCATGCGATGCAAAACGTGGATATGGGTATTATATAGAAGATGCAGATTTGTTGGAGGGTGATGGTTTCCGTTCATGGCTGATAGATTCGTATGCTACACTGAACCAGCTTCAGGCAGACAGAAAGTTGGAGAAACGCATCTCATTTGAAAAGATTCCTTCAGGAAATAAATATTTACAGATTTTACTTCAGGCAATGCGTCAGAATTGTGTAGTGGAGATAACCCACCAGGGCTTTGGCAGGTCGCATGCAAGTACGTTTCAGATAGAACCTTATCATCTTAAGGTTTATAACCGTCGTTGGTATCTTATAGGATGGTCGGTATATTCTGAAGAAATAAGGACATACGCACTTGACAGAATTCTCAATGTCAAAGTTACGGATACAACATTCAAACTTCCTGATTCATTTGATATAAATAAATATTTTGAAGGATGCGTAGGCATTATCGCTGACGGAAATATTGATATTGAGCGTGTAGTGATTAAGGCATACGGATGGGCAAGAAAATACCTGGCTACTTTACCCATACATGACTCTCAGCGTGAAATTGCATCTGATGATGAATCTACTACATTCGAAATGACAATCCGGCCTACATACGATTTTCTTCAGGCTTTGCTTCAACAGACTGACCAGATAGAAGTTATCGAACCTCAATGGGTAAAGGATGAAATATGTAAGTTTGCAGAGAATATATTGTCATACTATAAAAAATCAAATAATGACTGATAAATCAGAGATTAATTTCATAGTGATAGACTTTGAAACGGCTACCTCCAAACGTGCCTCAATATGTGAGGTGGGTATCCAGTTTTGAAGATATATTTCCTGATTTCATGGAATTGTGGAAAATCAATGCTTCTGAGTCGGCAGAGCGGTTAGATAAAGATGGGTGGAAGAAAAGATATCATTACATTCAATCATTAAATATTAAACCTTCAGATTATTATATACTGTTGGTTTGCCGATAGGAAGGATGCAGTCCGATGATTGATATGAACTGTTCGGTTTATTCAAAAGTTGACAATCATCTTGAGAGCCCTATGTCAAATATCCTTCATGGGAAGAAATTATGGGAATGGAAATAGTCATTGATGAAGATGTTTTGATAACATCCGAAGAACTTACAACGGGGTTGTTATGGAAAATCACATATTATGGTAGTACTGAAGAAATATCAAATGGGAATCGGAAGCTGATATTCAATAAAAACTGAGATTAATACAGATAATATTAGTTTTTTTCTTGCTATTCCTCAATTTGGCATATCGGTATCCGTATATTTGTCTGTATAAAACAATGAACAAGATACGTAACCTTTAAACTTAATATATTATGTCAAAAGTATTTAGAGTAACTCCAAAGAGAGTAAAGAAAACAAATGGAATAGTACTGACACCAGAAATGGAAGTAACAGTTACTACACAACAACACACTACCGATCCATTCTATAACGGTGCCAAGGAAATTAAGGACGCATACATGCGCCTGTATGGATTTGATTATCAGAAAGCATGTTGTAGTAAGAATGATTTTGAATTTAAGAAATTGGATTAGTTCAGATGAAGATTTCCCTAACATCATTGTTTAAAAAGAATAAAGTAAATTCTGCTAGTCAGATACTACATGAAATTTCTTTCAATCAAAATTTCATGAAAAAGGCTCTCTTAATTATTTCATTAAAGAATGAGGTTATAGATGAAGTACTCAGAGGGCCTATATCTGAAGCCTTGAAAAAGGTCGGGAAAAAGGTTGAGAAACAGTATCCTTCCTTACAAGTTGATTTTCATGGCTTTTCGTATGTTGAAATCTCCCAGATAAGGCATTTCCGTTATCGGATAAGTAGTAAGAAAAGGGCTTTATGGCTTACATACGAATTTAATAATAAAGGTAACTTTGCAATATATTATGATTTTCTCGAAGAACATTATGACACTTACCCATGTAGAGGTAAAGAATGGATTTGGGGAACAGGTTGGCTACCCAAGAAATATAGAGACTGGAATGAAAGAACCCCTTGCCTAATTATGGATGAATTAACAAATAATAAAGTTGATGATTCGTGTTTCTGTAATCTGATTTTTGATAATCTCATGATGGCATCAGTGGGATTTATAAACACGGAGGATAGGGTATTTGAAATAACTCCGAAGCGGATTAAAAGGACAAGCGATACAGTGTTGACTCCTGAAATGAAAGTAATCGTTACTACAGATATTCATACATCAGATCCGTTCTATAACGGTGCAAAGGAAATTAAAGAAGCATATATGCGTTTATATGGATTTGATTATAAGAAAGCATGTTGCTGTATAGATGATTTTGAATTTAAAAAATTGGATTAGTATTTATGGAGAAAGTAAATGAGGTATTCTTTTCAGAAAAGGGACTGACTTCAACTTCTGCATCACATTTAGCTGACCTTGCGCAGGAAACCATTTTGGATAATGAGGCAAAACTTTAAAATAATATATAAATAAAAAAGTAACTGATTAGTATCAACAAATTTTAATTGATGTTATGAAACGATTGACTACAAAAGACATAATAATATTAGTCATGACAATAGTCCTTATAATTATTACAAAGCTTACCGGCGTAATGTCACCGGAAAGGTGGGTGAGAATTTAATCAGTATAACCATGAAATTAACAGGAAAATTAAATGTTACCTATCTAGTGAAACAGTAACAGAATATATTAAAACGGAATTATGGATAACATTAAGGATACTGTTGATATTGAAACTGTAATAAAGCTTGTATTTAATTTCAAGGCTGCTGATATCTAAGGTGTTTCAGCGTAAGAATTTGTGGGGTATTTTAATGTTTGAATTTATTTTAGAAGGAATTATTCTTGATTAATAATGCAATATCTTGATATATCATATAGAGACGACATTGTTGAAGTTTGTGGCGATATTCATGGTGAGTTTGAAACACTTGTCTTCAATATTGTACAAAAGAAAATAGAAAATGCGACTGTTATTGTAGCTGGAGATTGTGGTTTCGGATTTAATAAACTGGCGTATTATGATGAACTCTATAAAAAGAAGTTACATAGAAAACTTAAGAAACAGAATGTTCTGCTGCTTATGGTACGTGGCAATCATGATGACCCCTTGTTCTTTGATAAGGAGTTGATTGATTATCCTTATATGAAAACTTTGCCGGATTATACCATTGTACATACTAGGAAACATAATATCTTGTGTGTTGGTGGAGCTATATCTATAGACAGGAGTTTCAGGCTTTCCCAGATGGATTATAATCGGATTCTCGGTAAACAAAGGTTACCTTTGTATTGGGAGGATGAAATGTTCAGATATGATGAAGGACTGTTACGGATTCTCAATGATGAAGGCATAAAAGTTGATACAGTAATAACTCATTCAGCTCCGGATTTTTGTCCTCCACTTACAAAAAGAGATGTAGAGCATTTCTGTGCTAATGATGATGATTTGACTTCTGATTTGGATAAGGAGAGAAAAGATCTTACCCGACTATATAAATGGCTTGTAGGGAATGAACACCCTCTTACCAATTGGTTTTACGGACATTTTCATACTTCTGCTGAAATATATGATGAAACAATGAAGATAAGATTCTGCGTACTTCATATAAATGAGTTAAGTAGATTAAAGTAGTTTTAAAAGAATTAAGTTGACCTATGTTAAATACTTATTAAGGCTCAATCTAGATATATAGTGGGTAAAAGTTCAAGAGAAATATGTACTATTAATACGATGTATAACAAAAGGTGTGTAGGGTAAAAAGCATAGAATCCATATTTGGTTATGCTTCTCTGTACAAATCTTTTTGTCCAATTTATATAGATAAAGAATTATGCTGACCATTACAGCACCTATTACTCCATAGTACACCATTCTTGAACGGTGGACAACACGAATGTACACTGGATAAAATCCGTCAGCTCTCTTTTTTCTTACGACTACTTTAAATGTTGTCATATCAGATTGATTTATAAGTTATTAAATGGTGTATGCGTTGGTGTATGCGCCACTGTTCAAAAGTGTATGCGTGGTGTATGCAAGTACCGTTTATTTGACTCATTTTTTGCGGACAAATGCACGAACCGCCTAAAAACAACTTAGGCTGTAACGCCTGATAAACAGTTCGTTACAGCCTAAATCAAATATTATCCTATATTGCTTATGCCTCCTCTATTGCAGCCTGCGCCGCAGCTAGTCTGGCGATAGGAACGCGGAACGGAGAACAACTTACGTAGTCCAAGCCAACTTTGTGGCAGAACTTAACAGAAGAAGGTTCACCACCATGCTCACCACAGATACCGCATTTCAAATCCGGACGGACAGAACGTCCTTTCTGTACAGCCATTTCTACCAACTGACCTACGCCGTTCTGGTCGAGAACCTGGAACGGGTCTACCTTCAGAATCTTCTTTTCTAAGTATACAGGCAAGAAGGAAGCGATGTCATCACGCGAGTAACCGAAAGTCATCTGAGTCAAGTCATTGGTTCCGAATGAGAAGTATTCGGCATGAGAAGCGATGCGGTCGGCAGTCAGGGCAGCACGCGGTACTTCGATCATGGTACCTACCTTGAACGGAATTTCCACGCCTTCTTCTTTGAACAGTTTGGCAGCTGTTTCACGGATAACCTTTTCTTGTGCTTCGAATTCATAAAGAATACCGATAAGCGGCACCATGATTTCCGGGTGCGGGTCGTAACCTTCTTTCTTCAATTCGCAAGCAGCACCCAGAATGGCGCGGGTCTGCATTTCAGTGATTTCAGGATAAGTGTTTCCCAAACGGCATCCACGGTGACCCAGCATCGGGTTATGTTCGCACAGACTTTCTACACGTTGGCGGATATAATCAACCGTTACACCCATGGCTTTGGCCATTTCTTCCTGTCCTTTCAGATCGTGCGGAACGAATTCATGCAAAGGTGGGTCGAGCAGACGTACGTTCACCGGACAACCGTCCATTGCCTTGAAGATACCCTTGAAGTCAGCTTTCTGATATGGGAGCAATTTGTCGAGTGCTTTCTTACGTCCTTCTACATCAGGAGCCAGGATCATTTCACGCATTGCGATGATCTTCTGGTTATCGAAGAACATATGTTCCGTACGGCAAAGTCCGATACCGGTAGCACCAAAGCTGCGAGCCACTTCAGCATCATGTGGTGTATCGGCATTGGTACGTACTTTCAGGCGAGTATATTTATCGCAAAGTTTCATCAGTTTCGCAAAGTCACCGGATAATTCAGCTGCGCGGGTAGGAACTTCTCCAGCATACACTTCGCCGGTACTACCGTTCAATGAAATGAAATCTCCCTCTTTCAAGACGGTGCCATCTATTTCTACGGTGCGTGCTTTGTAGTCGACATTGATGGCGCCTGCTCCTGATACGCAACATTTGCCCATGCCTCGTGCCACAACAGCTGCATGCGATGTCATTCCGCCTCGTGCTGTCAAGATACCTTCGGCAGCAGTCATACCTGCCAAGTCTTCGGGAGAGGTTTCGATACGTACTAAAACCACGCGGTGTCCGTCGGCACGCCACTGTGCTGCATCGTCGGCAAAGAATACAATCTGACCGCAGGCAGCACCCGGAGAAGCCGGAAGACCACGAGTCAGTACTCTTGCCTTACGCAAAGCTTCTTTATCGAATATCGGGTGAAGCAGTTCATCCAATTTGTTGGGTTCGCAACGTAAAATAGCTGTTTTTTCGTCAATCAGACCTTGCTGGAGCATTTCCATTGCGATACGTACCATGGCAGCACCTGTACGTTTACCGTTTCTTGTCTGGAGGAACCAGAGTTTTCCTTCCTGAACGGTAAATTCCATATCCTGCATATCATGGTAATGATTTTCCAGTTTCGTTTGCAGTGCATCCAGTTCCTTATAGATTTCCGGCATAGCCTCTTCCATAGACGGATATTTGCTGGCACGTTCTTCTTCAGAAATGCCCTGCAGAGCAGCCCAGCGCTGAGATCCGATTTTTGTAATCTGCTGAGGCGTACGGATTCCGGCTACCACATCTTCACCTTGTGCATTGATCAAGTATTCACCGTTGAACAGATCTTCGCCGGTAGCAGCGTCACGAGAGAAGCAAACGCCTGTTGCCGATGTTTCACCCATGTTACCAAATACCATTGCCTGTACGTTGACAGCCGTACCCCATTCGGCAGGTATACCTTCCATCTTGCGGTAGAGGATGGCACGTTCGTTCATCCAGGAATCAAATACGGCACAGATGGCTCCCCAAAGTTGTTCGTAAGCGTTTTCCGGGAAGTCTTGTCCGGTCTGAGCCTTGACGGCCGCTTTGAAGCGAGTTACCAGTTCTTTCAGTTCAGCTACTCCTAACTCGTTGTCCAGACGTACTCCTTTGGCTTTCTTTACATCTTCTATGATAGCTTCAAACGGGTCGATGTCTTCTTTGTTGGTCGGTTTCATGCCTAGAACTACGTCGCCATACATCTGAATGAAGCGACGGTATGAATCCCATGCAAAACGTTCGTTGCCTGTCTTGCGTGCCAGTCCGGCAACTACTTCGTCATTCAGTCCCAGGTTCAATATTGTATCCATCATACCAGGCATGGAAGCTCTTGCACCCGAACGTACAGAAACCAGCAACGGGTTTTCTACGTCGCCGAATTTTGATTTCATGAGTGCTTCCACTCCTTTGATTGATTTTTCTACATCATCTTTCAGCAGGTTGACTACATCGTCTTTTCCTTTTTCGAAATATTCGTTGCAAACTTCTGTCGTGATTGTAAATCCGGGAGGAACGGGAACACCGATTAAGTTCATTTCAGCAAGGTTGGCTCCTTTGCCACCTAAAAGATTTCTCATATCTGCTTTACCTTCAGCATGGCCGTTTCCGAATGTGTAGATTCTTTTCTTTTCCATTTATTTATAAGGTTTATAAAGGTTTATGTATGTTTTTCTAGTCGTTGCGATTCTTTGTAAAAGAATTTAACGTTGGCAAAACTATATATATTTTATGAATATCCAAATGAAAAAGGAACTTTTTATTCTATGTTTTGCAATATAGACTTTGCAAAATTAACTTCTTCCGAAATCGTAACAGAATGTCGGGATTATTTTGTAACTTTGCTCCCAAATTGGATTTATATAAAACAGACGTGGCAAGAAAGAAGAAAGAACTTCCTTTACTGGAAAAAGTAACGATAACAGATGTAGCTGCCGAGGGTAAGGCAGTGGCGAAAGTAAATGATTTGGTAATATTCGTACCTTATGTAGTTCCCGGTGACGTAGTCGATTTGCAAGTAAAACGCAAGAAAAACCATTACGCAGAAGCGGTTGCAGTAAAATTTTATGAAAAATCGCCGATGCGTGTCGAGCCGTTCTGCCAGCATTATGGCGTTTGTGGCGGTTGTAAGTGGCAGTGTCTTGCGTATGAAGACCAGATTCGCTATAAGCAGAAGCAGGTATACGATAACTTGACTCGTATCGGAAAGGTGGAGTTGCCGGAGTTTATGCCCATTTTAGGTTCCGCGAAAACAAAGTTCTACCGGAACAAGCTGGAGTTTACCTTCTCTAACAAGCGCTGGCTGACCGAGGAGGAAGTAAAGCAGGACGTGAAGTATGATCAGATGAATGCTGTGGGATTCCATATCCCGGGAGCTTTCGATAAGGTGCTTGCCATTGAGAAGTGCTGGTTGCAGGATGATATCTCGAATCAGATCCGTAATGCAATCCGCGATTATGCCTATGAACATAATTATGAATTCTTCGATTTGCGTAGTCAGGAGGGTATGCTCCGTAACATGATGGTTCGTACTTCGTCTACAGGTGAACTCATGGTGCTGTTGCAATGCAAGATTACTTCGGATGCGGAACTGGAGAAAATGAAGACACTGTTGCAGTTCGTTGCGGATAAGTTCCCTCAGATTACTTCTTTGTTGTACGTTATCAATAATAAGTGCAACGATACCATCGGCGATCTGGATGTGGAAGTTTTCAAGGGAAACGATCATATTTTCGAGGAAATGGAAGGACTTCGTTTCAAGGTAGGTCCGAAATCTTTCTATCAGACCAATTCGGAACAGGCATACAATCTGTATAAGGTAGCCCGGAACTTTGCAGGACTGACTGGCAACGAGCTGGTATACGACCTTTATACCGGTACGGGTACTATTGCCAACTTCGTTTCTCGTCAGGCACGTAAGGTCATCGGTATAGAATATGTCCCCGAGGCTATAGAAGATGCTAAGGTCAATTCTCAGATAAACGGTATCGACAATACGTTGTTCTATGCCGGTGATATGAAGGATATCCTGACGCAAGATTTTATCAACGAGCACGGACGTCCGGATGTGATTATTACCGATCCTCCACGTGCAGGTATGCACAATGATGTAATCGATGTGATTCTGTTTGCCGAGCCCAAGCGTATCGTCTATGTCAGCTGTAATCCGGCTACTCAGGCCCGCGACCTTCAGTTGCTCGATGCCAAATATAAGGTAACTGCCGTACAGCCTGTAGATATGTTCCCGCATACGCATCATGTGGAGAATGTCGTGTTATTGGAGAAAAGATAATTTAGATCAATAGAGAAGATAGCTATGTCGAGAAGAAATAGAAATGCGGGTGGCCGTCCTGTGGCACGGGCTGCTGCGAAGTATACCATATATAATGTGACGGAACCTGCCGAGCTGATGGAGTTTTTGATGAAGAAAATGGCAGGAATCAGCCGTACGCGTGTAAAGGCTTTGCTTACCAATCGGGTGGTGCTGGTCGACAATAATATCCAGACGCAATATAACTATCCGCTTAAGCCGGGTATGAAGGTGCAGATAAGTCGCGAGAAGCACAACCACGAATTCCGTCATCCGATGCTGAAGATATTGTACGAGGATGCTTACCTTATCGTGGTAGAGAAGAAGGAAGGGCTGCTTTCCGTAGCAACTGACCATCAGAAGGAGAGAACTGCACAGCATATCCTGAACGAGTATGTGAAGCGGGAACATCGCAATAATCGTATTTTTGTAGTCCATCGCTTGGATCGTGAAACATCGGGCGTTATGATGTATGCTAAGGATGAAAAAACCCAGCATACGTTGCGCGACAACTGGCACGATATTGTGTACGATCGCCGTTATGTGGCAATCGTAATGGGGGACATGGAAAAGGATCAGGGAACTGTTGCCTCGTGGCTGACCGACCGTAAGTTGTATGTAAGTTCTTCTCCAGTCGATGATGGTGGAAAGTATTCGGTTACGCATTATCGCACCATAAAGCGTGCTAACGGTTATTCGCTGGTAGAACTGCAACTGGAAACTGGTCGTAAGAATCAGATTCGTGTACACATGCAAACGTTGGGACATCCGGTTGTAGGAGATGAACGCTATGGTTGTGAGGTAAATCCGCTGGGACGTCTGGCGCTGCATGCATTCAAATTATGCTTCTATCACCCGGTTACGGGAGAACGGATGGAGTTTGAAACACCGTACCCCACGCCTTTTAAGAATTTAATGCTGAGAAAATAAGTAAATATCCGATAGAAGAAATCCGCTTCAAATTGCCCGTTGCTGTAAAGCGTGGCAGTTTGAAGCGGATTTTTTTTATAAGATAGTTATGGCGATTTGTGCGCATGCTTCTGCATCACAAAGAGCATGATGATGCTGGTGCAGGTCGTAACCGCATCGGAGTGCTACCGTCTGCAACTGATGGTTGGGCAGTTGTTTGCCGAAAGTGCGGCGGGAAGCTCTGCAAGTGCAATAAAACGTATACTCCGGATAGGCCATGTGATAAACTTGAAACGCAGCTTTCAGGCAACCTTCATCGAAGGGGCTGTTGTGTGCTACGAGAGGCAGTCCGTCAATTCGGGGGGCGATTTCCCTCCATACCTCGGGAAACGTTGGAGCCTGAGCCGTATCATTGAAGGTCAGTCCGTGTACCTGTGTGTTCCAGTAACTGTAGTAATTGGGGTAAGGACGTATCAACCGATAAATCTTGTCGGCGATTTTTCCGTCCTTTACAATGACAATTCCCACACTGCATACGCTCGAACGTTCTCTATTGGCCGTTTCAAAGTCGATTGCTGCAAAGTTTTCCATTAAAATCTTTCTGTTTTAAAGTTTCCCGATTCGTGCACAGATCTGAGCGTACGTTTCCATGTTGTCCACCGGTAAAGAATAATTTCCCAAACGTTTTACCTGAATGGAATAGTAAGATGTTATACGGTGGAAGCCTTCTTTCCATAACTTTTCTTTCATTTCGTTGCTTGCCGGCTTTTTGTTTTCCAGTTCATTGAAAAACAAAACCAGACTATAGTAGTAAGCTTCTTTGTACAGTGCGTATGCTTCTTCCGATTTTCCTTCCAAGGCCTTCAACTGTGCTTCTATGATTTTGCGGTTTTCGGTCTGAGGTTCGGCTAGTTGTTGCTGTATTTTACGCACATCCCCTGTCATGATCCATAACTTGATGGTTAGCATGACTACAACTGCTGCTAGAAAACAATTTATAAGCATTGTCTTTTTACTTCGATTCGAAAACAATTTCTCCAAAGAAATCCGGACAATGGAAGCAAGGCGAGGGGAGATCTATCGGATTCCACGACAAGAAATGGGGCGTTTGAAGTTTGTCGCCGCACTTATAAAAGTTGGCTCTCATCTTTTTCCCGTCGAGCAAAGCTATCTTGTCATGGAAAAAAGCCGATACCGGAATGCGGAGCGCAAGCTGCCAGGAGCATTCTCCCAGTCGTTCTTCAAAAGGGATTCTGCCTAACGATGCCCAGCGTTCAACTTGCCCGACGGTTTCCAGCGGCGCATGTTCCCGGTTGCCCGGTATACCATATTCTATCAGCAGCGTGCCTGCGCAGTTACATTCAAAGTTATAGTATTTTTTTTCGTCGGTAGGCTGTACGAAAAATTCGGCGCACGCATCCTCCCATACCCGTCCGTTGTCTGCCGGTGCAACGGCACGTACGCTCTTTTCCGTTACGCGGTAATGTATCAGTATCGCATCTCCTGTATGAGCAATTCTGAATTTGACGTCCGGTGTATAGGGATAATCTTTCCAGTTTACGCAGTCTATTTGCTGGAAGGGGATCTGTGCTGCATCGAATAACGCGGGAATCTGCTCTGCGGAACAGCCGTCAGGGCAGAGTACTTTCTTTACGGATAGTGTTTTCATAAGGAGAAAAGATAGAAGTTAGTAATAAAATAAATGTTGATAATTAAAACCTTTAAATCGTTTAATTACCAACATTCATCTGTCGGGGTAGCGGGATTCGAACCCACGACCCCCTGCTCCCAAAGCAGGTGCGCTAACCGGACTGCGCTACACCCCGAACTTATTATCTCAAAACAGTTATGAAAGTTCCTTTTTCGTCGGGGTAGCGGGATTCGAACCCACGACCCCCTGCTCCCAAAGCAGGTGCGCTAACCGGACTGCGCTACACCCCGAAGAAGGTTTCTTCCTTAAAAGCGATGCAAAGGTAGTGCTTTATGACTAAACATGCAAGCTTTTTGAAGACTTTTTTGCTACTTTTTTAACGTTCCAGTCGCAAACGGCGTTGTATCAGCGGGTTATGTTTGTAAGAATTTATCCGGTGTTGTATGATGAATCTGCCGTATGTGCGTGTCGGTCGTCGAGAAAAAAGAATGAACCCCGAAAGCGGTCTGATTGGCTTTCGGGGTTCGGTTTCTTGTTATTTCAGTCGGATGAGCAACTTGGCCAGTTCGTCGCGCCAGTCGCTTCCGTTTTCGGGCTGAAACGTATACATACCCAGTTCACGTCCGGCTGCAATATTCGATGCGCCGTCGTCCACAAACAAGGTCTCTTCCGGTTGCATTTTGCTATCGGTAAGCATGAACTCAAAAATACGCCGGTCGGGTTTCGTGCAGCCTATCTGATACGAAAGATACAACTTCTCAAAATAAGCAGTCAGCGGTTTCCCTTCCGAAGAGAAACGTTCGCTGCAAGCCCATCCCATGACGTACGGATTCGTGTTGCTGAGCACATAGAGCTTGTAACCTTCACGCCGTAAGGTTTCCAGGTAATGCAACTTGCGTACATCTATACCTGTGAAGAATCCCAGCCATGCCTGCTGCACTTCTTCCCACGACAAGGTACGTCCGCACAGTTTACCCAGTTCATTGCGGTAAGCCTCTTCGGTGAGCGTACCCTCTTCCAGCTCCTGAAAGATACCCGTCTGATGGTATTTGTCGAGTATGCGGTCGGCGTCTTTCACACCCAAGCGGATGAAAGCTTGCACAGCCTGCTCGCGGTCGATGTCTGCTATTACGCCTCCGAAGTCAAAAACTATATTCTTAATCATCTCGCTTTATTGTTTTAAAATGAATTTACTTGTTTGCCGGTTTCAGCCATTTGTCCAGCCATGCAAAGAAGGTACGCTGCCACAGAATACCGTTCTGCGGTTTCAGTACCCAGTGGTTTTCGTCGGGGAAGATGAGCAGCTCAGCTGGAACTCCTCTCAGTTTGGCAGCATTGAAGGCAGCCATTCCCTGTGAAGCTAAGATGCGGTAATCCTTTTCTCCGTGAATGCAGAGGATAGGAGTATCCCATTTGTCAACGAACAGGTGAGGTGAGTTGGCGTAACTGCGCTGTACCGCCGGGTTGTTTTTCTCCCAGTATGCACCTCCCAGGTCCCAGTTCGTGAACCAGAGTTCTTCTGTTTCCAGATACTGCTGCTCCATGTTGAAGAAACCATCGTGAGCAATAAAGGCTTTGAAGCGCTTGTTGTGATGACCTGCCAGCCAGTATACCGAGTAACCTCCGAAGCTGGCTCCCACACATCCCAGATGATCCTTGTCGACATACGGTTCTTTGGCGATGTCGTCGATGGCACTCAAGTAGTCGTCCATGCAGTGACCTCCGTAGTTGGTGCTGATTTCTTCCAGCCATTCCATACCGAATCCCGGCAGACCGCGGCGGTTAGGAGCGATGACAATATAATCGTTGGCAGCCATGATTTGCAGATTCCAGCGGTAGCTCCAGAACTGGCTTACCGGACTCTGAGGACCTCCTTCGCAGAACAGCAGGGTAGGATATTTCTTGTTCGGGTTGAAGTTGGCAGGATAAACCACCCACGAAAGCATGTCCTTTCCGTCGACGGTCTTGGTCCAGCGTGCTTCTACCTTACCCATTTTCAACTGACTGAAGATATGATCGTTTTCCTTGGTGATACGGGTTACGGTATTTTTCTTTTTCAGGTCGACTGTAAACAGCTCGTCTGCTTCGCTGATAGAGTGACGTTTAGTAAGCAACTGCTTGTTGTTCAGCATGGCAACCGAGGTATAATCGTACATGCCGTCGGTGAGCTGCTTAACCTCGCCCTTCAGGTTGGTACTGTGAATCATGCTGGTAGCATGCCATACGCCTACGAAATACAATGTCTTTCCGTCGGGAGCCCAGCAATAGTCGTCTACACCCGACTGGAAGGCTTCGGTTACGTATGTCTTTTCTCCGCTCTTCAGGTTCATCACGCACAGACGGTTGCGGTCACTTTCATAACCGTCGCGCTCCATGCTCTGCCAGGCAATGCTCTTTCCGTCGGGAGAGAATTTCGGGTTGGTATCGTAACCCAAATTCTTATCTGTAGCATCTTCCTTGCACAGATTACGAGTTTTACCGCTCTCAGTATCATAAAGGTAAATATCCGAGTCGGTCGATACGGAATATTCCAAACCGGTTTTCTTACGACAGGTGTAGGCAATCTGTTTGGAATCGTTGCTCCACGCCAGTTGTTCGATGCCGCCAAACGGTTTCATCGGCGATTCGTAAGGCTCGTCTTTCAGGATATCAGTAGCCTCGCCAACCTGATTGCCGTCGAATGTTGCCACAAAAGGATGCGGAATGCTCTCCACCCATTCATCCCAATGCTTGTACATCAGGTCAGTGATGACTCTTCCGCTCGCTTTGTCCAGATCGGGGTATAAATCAGACGTACGTTCTCCGTATTTCACTTGTGCGATAAACAGCACCTTACTTTCGTCGGGTGAGAACTTGAAGCCGTCGATGCCTCCTTCGTATGCTGAAAGCTGCTTGCGTTCGCTACCGTCGGGATTCATTTCCCACAGCTGCATGCTTCCGCTGGCTGCACTCAGAAAAGCAATCTTGCTGCCACCCTTGATCCATGCCGGTTCCATTTCGCTGTCGGCAGTAGTCGTCAGCAGCAGGTTATTGGTGCCGTCGGCATTCATGACATAGATAACGGTATGGCTCTTGTTTTCCTTTACACTATAGTAGGACACGGTATATGCAATCTGTTTTCCGTCGGGAGATACGGTTGAACTTCCGATACGTCCCATAGCCCACAAGGCTTCGGGAGTAAGTTTTTTGTCCTTGATTCTGATTTCTTGCTTGCCGATGATAGGCTTGTCGGCGTTGGCCGGAGTGCCGGCGTTGACATAGCCCGACGCTGCGAATACCATGGCAGCCGTCATTGTCATAAGGTCTGTTTTCTTCATGATTCTTGAACTTTTATTTTTTCGGGTAACAAAGATACTCATTTTCTTGGCTACATACGACAGGCATCATGGATAAAGTTCGGAGCGGAAGAGATTCTTCCTGATAAGACATTCCTGAGAATGTAAGAAAGCCTCAGCACATTTACTGAAAGACGTGTTGAGGCTACTACGTATTTTTGTACAAATCTTTTTGCTTTTTGTACAAAAACACGGCAGAATTTGTACAGAAAATAAAAAATCTCCCCGTTCCGTTTTTCATACTTTCAGCAGCATTTCAGAAGCGGAAGGGGAGAATTTGAGAGAGAGATTTAAATGAATTTATTTTCCGATGAAATAAGCCGGATAATTATCGAGCAGACAGTTCAACTGGTTGCCTCCCATCTGAATGTTATCCATGTAGGAATATCGGCTGCCGTAGTTGAGGCGGATGCTTGTATAACTACTGTTCCACCAGTCCCAGGCGAAGTTCAGGGTAGATTCCTGACGGTTTCCGTACCGGTCTTCCGAGTACAGATAGTCAATTCCCGTATTGTCCGGATAGAAACGAAGTTCCTGATAGTAATAGATACCGTAGTCGTCGGTCCATTCGTCTGTCCAGGTACGGCTGCACAGATAGTCGGTTGTTTCGCGGTAATCACCTGGTCCGTTGCCAAATTCTATTCCCAGACCTACATATTCGCATGAACTCAGTGTAACGATTAAAGATAATATGGCTACTATATAATAAAATTTACGTCTTGTTGTTTTCATAACTACCTCCTTTTGTTTTGATATGACAAAGGTAATCCGGGAATCTGATACGGACAATTGTTTTTTCCTAATCGTAAAGAGGAATATTCCTATTCGTGATAGGGGAATTCCTCAGATGCGTTTATGCTGCCAGTTGAATTTCCGGATATACAGGTAGCTGGCTACGCCTATGCATATGGCATATAGGTGTTCGGCAGTCCAGCATACGGCGACGTCGGCCTTTAGTCCGATAATGACAATCAGGATGTAGACAATGTACAGTACCAGTGCGATCATTTCGAGGATGAAGGCTGCACGGGTATTGCCTGTTCCGGATACCGACTGGAAATAGATGAATCCGGGAATACTGACCAGGTAAGTGGAACACAGTACCCAGAGGGTAGGGATGCTGGCAGCTATCAGGTCGGGAATGTCGGTATAGATACGCAGCACCGGTGAGGGAAACAGCGAGATAAGGGCAACCAGCGGAACTACGATGCAGGCACATAGTCGGATATGCTGGTTGATGAGTGCCGGAACCTGACGGCTGTGACCGGCACCTATCTGGTTGCTGACCAGTGAACTACAGGTTGAGGCGAAAGCGGTGACCGTCATAAAGGGTATGCTCGATACGCTGCGTATGATATTGGATATGGCAAGCGGACGTTCTCCCAAGTGTTCGATAAAGATAAAGAACAGGAACCACGTAGAAAGGGAAATAAAGTTCTGTATCATGGTCCATACCGAGATGTGCATGATTTGCGACAACTCGCGGGTACGGAAGCCCGGGATGTGATTCAGTCCGTACTTGCGGAAATCAATTCTCTTATACGTGTATACGATGAAGAACAGCACCGATACCAGTTCGGCAAGCGACGAACCGATGGCAGCTCCGGCAATACCCATGGGCGGAAAGCCGAACTTACCGAAAATCAGGGTATAGTTGAATACCACGTTTGCCAGTACCATGACAATGGAATTCAGCGTGAGCGTGCGGGTTTGTGTGGTTCCCACAAAGAAAGCCCTGAACATGGCACCTATAAAGGAGAAGAAGAAACCGTATACCCGCCAGCGGATGTAGTCGGTTGCTGCTCCTACGATACGGTCGGAGGCGACCAGCACGCCCAGTATCTGTTCGGAGAAAAGCTGTGAGAGTGTGAATATCACCAGGCTCATCAGCATAAGGAAGTAAATGCCCTGATAGAAAATATTTCCGATGGCACGGTAATTGCCCTCTCCGTTGCGGCGGGCTATCAGGATCTGCGAACCGATGGTAAATCCGAATCCGATCATGAAAATGGCTAGATAGTATACGCCCGCGATGGCAGAAGCTCCCAGTTCTATCTCGCCCACATGCCCGAGAAATGCCGTATCGGTGATACCGATCATCTGTTCCATGAGCAGGCTGATGAGGATGGGATAGGCTATCAGCCATATATCCTTGTAGGTATAACTTGTTGTCGACTTCATACTTGGTTTAGGAGGTTAGAAACGGTTCTTGGTCTTTCCGCTGATCTCTTCGATGTCGAGGCGGATGATTTCCGTACGATGGAACGATTTCTCAGCATATTCCAGCCCTCTGATTTTGTCGTTCGGGCAGTACTTGCTCAGGAACAGGGAGAGGGCAGACATACGTTCGGCCTCGTGAAGTCCGTGGTGTGCCGTGCAGCGGAGTACAATACTTTCGTAGGCTGTCGTAAATTCTCCGGAAATGACTTTGGTACGTCCTACCACGCAGAAAGATACGTTTGTGCAGGCATCGATACAGTTTAGCTTTCTGCCTACCGGAGCACAGTGTATATAAATAGAGTTGCCTCTGTCCCATACATAGCTGAGAGGAATGCCGTAGGCACCGTCCCCGTTTTCGGTACGCATGGAAAGTATTCCGTATTCTCCTTCTTTCAGTATTTCGAACGAACGTGTTTCGTCCAGCAGTCTGTCCTGACGGCGGACTTGAGTATTGTTGAATTCCATAATGTTGATATTTGAGTGGATGTAATAATCTGTTGTACGATAAATAAAGTCAAAAAACAGGCGGATTAACATTGCACCGCTACGTGAAGCAATGAATAATCCGTCTGAGTATACGGTAGATCAAACCGCTGATAAAATTTATTGATTGGCTATTTCGTAGATTTCACGGCTTGCCTGATGGTCGAGGTGCACATAATTGCCGGCTATCTGGCCTTTGTCTTCGTGAAATTTTCTTACCAGCAGGTCGATGTCGGGATGTTCTATGCCCAGTTCCTTGAACGAAACAGGCATGCCGATGCTGTGCAGGAATGTCTTGAAGCGTGAGATACCTTCCAAAGCGACAGCTTGCAGGTCGTCTGATGCCGGTACATCCCATACACGAGTTGCAAATTGAGCCACCTTCCCCACATTGTGTTTGGCTGCATAAGTCAGCCATGCCGGGAAAATAACAGCCAGTCCGGCACCGTGAGTCACGTTATAGAGGGCACTGACCTCATGTTCCAGTCCGTGTGAAGCCCAGTCTTCTTCGCAGCCTACGCCGCAGGTTCCGTTGTGTGCCACGGTTCCCGCCCACATGATGTTGGCGCGTGCGTCGTAATTATCCGGCTCGGCCAGTACACGGGGTGCTTCGGTAATGATTGCTTTCAGTACTCCTTCGCACATACGGTCGGCTATTTCCACTCCCGGAGTATTGCTGAAATAGCGTTCCATGATGTGAGCCATCATATCGGTGATGCCGCTGGCTGTCTGCCAGGCCGGCAAGGTATAGGTCAGTTCCGGATTCATGACGGCAAAAGCCGGACGAAGAATGGCCGGAGTGTGCAGACCCAGTTTTCTCAAGCCGTCGAGTTTGGTGATGACGGCATTGCCGGAGCCTTCACTTCCCGCTGCGGGAATGGTCAGCACCACGCCGATAGGCAGTCCCGCCTGAGGTACAGATTTGCCGATAAAGAAGTCCCAGAAGTCGCCTTCGTAAGGAATGCCAATGGCAATTGCCTTGGCCGTATCGATGACGGAGCCTCCGCCTACCGGAAGAATGAAGTCGACTTGTTCGTTGCGTCCCAGTTCGATGCCTTCGTATACTTTCGGGTCGGTTGGATTGGGTTGTATGCCTCCCAGTTCTACATAGGCAACTTTTGCTTCATCCAGCGAACGCTTTACCTTGTCCAGCAGTCCGCTCCGTACGACAGAGCCGCCTCCATACACAATTAAGGCCTTCGTACCGTGATATTTTTTGACTAATGTTCCGGTTTGTGTTTCCGTTGCTCTACCAAATACAAATTCAGTGGGGCTGTAAAAGGTAAAATTATTCATAAATTTAGCTCCTTTTTCTTTAATTTGATTTTAATTGTGTGAGAGTGTTTCTATTCGTGAAACGTGATACTGCAAAGTTATGGAATTTTTCTTATCTTTGCGCTTTCATTTTCAAAATCACTATGAAATCAGATATCGAAATAGCTCGCAGTATTGAACTGACAAAGATTAAGCAGGTAGCACGTGATTATGATATACCTGTAGAAGAAATCCATAACTATGGACGTTATATCGCAAAAGTTCCTGAAACGTTGATCGATGAGGAAAAAGTAAAGAACAGCAACCTTATTCTGGTGACGGCTATTACACCGACTAAGGCGGGTATCGGAAAGACTACCGTGTCAATCGGTCTGGCATTAGGCTTGACACGCATCGGAAAGAAGGCGATTTGTGCGCTTCGTGAGCCGTCGCTCGGTCCTTGCTTCGGTATGAAAGGTGGAGCTGCCGGAGGTGGATATGCTCAGGTTTTGCCGATGGATAAGATTAACCTGCACTTTACGGGTGATTTTCATGCGATTACCTCGGCACATAACATGATTGCTGCCTTGCTGGACAACTACATGTATCAGAATCAGGATAACGGCTTTGCACTGAAAGAGGTGTTGTGGAACCGTGTACTCGATGTGAACGACCGCGGATTGCGTTATATCATTACCGGGCTGGGCGGTAAATCGAATGGTATCACTCGTGAGTCGAGCTTCGATATTACACCGGCTTCGGAGATCATGGCTATTCTCTGTCTGGCAAAAGATGAAGACGACTTGCGTCGCCGTATTGAGAATATTTTGCTGGGCTTCACAATCGACAACAAGCCGTTTACTGTAAAAGATCTGGGTGTAGCGGGAGCAATTACCGTATTGCTGAAAGACGCGATTGCACCAAACTTGGTTCAGACTACGGAACATACGGCTGCTTTCGTACATGGTGGTCCGTTTGCCAATATCGCGCACGGATGTAACTCGGTAATGGCTACCAAGCTGGCTATGACTTTTGGTGACTATGTGATTACGGAAGCTGGTTTCGGTGCCGATCTGGGTGCTGAAAAGTTCTACGACATCAAATGCCGCAAGTCGGGTTTGCAGCCTAAGCTGACTGTTATCGTAGCGACAGCACAAGGATTGAAAATGCATGGTGGTGTAAGTCTTGACCAGATAAAAGAACCGAATGCAGAGGGACTGGTTAAGGGACTGGCAAATCTCGACAAACATATCGAGAACCTTCGTTCTTTCGGTCAGACGGTAGTTGTTGCATTCAACCGTTATGCAAACGATATGGAAGAAGAAATTGATCTGGTTCGTCAGCATTGTGCGGAACTGGGAGTAGGTTTTGCGGTGAATAATGCCTTTGTAGAAGGTGGCGCTGGAGCTGTGGAACTGGCTAATCTGGTAGTAGATACTATCGAAAAGCAGCCTTCGGGACCGTTGCATCTGGCTTATAATGATGAAGACAGCGTGGAAGAGAAGATTTCGAAGGTAGCATGCAACCTGTATGGTGCGAACATGATTACTTACAGTGCAGCGGCTAGAAAGAAACTGAAACGCATACAGGAACTTGGTTATGGACATTTCCCTATCTGTATCGCTAAGACACAATATTCATTCTCTACCGATCCGAAGTTGTACGGAGTGGTGAAAGACTTTGAATTCCACGTTCGCGATATCGTATTGAATGCCGGAGCTGAGATGCTGGTTATCGTGGCTGGAGAAATCATGCGTATGCCGGGATTGCCAAAAGAACCGCAGGCATTGCATATTGATATCGTAAATGGTGAAATAGAGGGCTTGTCCTAAAGACAGTTTTTCTATTTCTACATCATAGGATACGGAAAGAGGTATCAGAAAAACAAATCGTGCAGACTCGAGAGCCTGCACGATTTGTTTTTTATCTCCGAATTGAAACATCGGGCATACAGAGAATTTAAGTTGTTACTGATTCCCTTTTTGGTTAGGGTTCTTTTTGTGATAGAAATTGATTCGTTCCGTCCATTTCCTGTTTTCCAGAGGAAATACTTTATGGGTGTTGGCCCAGTCAATCCATTTGGCCTCCAGTTCTTCTACTTTTTCGGGGTATTTTTCTGCGAGGTCATTGGTTTCGAATGGATCAGTAGCCAGATTGATCAGTTCCCATTGGCTGTCTCTGTCGGCTTTGACCAGTTTCCAGTTGCCGTCTATAATGGCACACAAACTTTGATGCTCGAAGTATAAGGTTCTTGGTTCAAGAGCTTTTCCTTGTGAAGCTGGAAGCAGGCTGGTTCCCGGCAGGTCAGCATGAGCAAACGTCTTGGGGTATGTTACCTTTCCCAAAGCCATGCATGTTGGCATGATATCGATGATATGTGCCGGCTGGTGACAGATTTCTCCTTTCATCTTATTTTTCTTCTTGTCGCCATAGGTAAGGATGAACGGAGTACTGGTTCCTCCTTGGAAAACCCACTTCTTATAACTTCTATAGGGTGTATTCGATAAGTCAGACATTAATTGTCCGATAAACCCGCCTTCATCGGTAGCTCCATTGTCGCTCAGGAAGAGAAAGACGGTATTCTCGTACATACCTTTCTTCTTGATCTCATCGACCAGCTTGCCGATGCCTTCGTCCATGATTTCAATCATGGCGGCATAAGTAGCCATATCGTTTATCCATTTTTCCTGTTGCTGAGGCGTCAGGTCTTCCCATGCCGGACGTTTGCCACCAAATTCTTTGTTGAATATCGGAAGTTCCAGACTATCGGGTACCAGTCCGAAGCTCTTTTGCTTTTCGAATCGTTGCTTGCGTAAGACATCATATCCGACTTTATAACGGTCGATGCACTTTTTTACATATTCGGCCGGTGCTTGGAGTGGCAAGTGAGGCGCATAATGGGCTACGTATAAGAACATCGGTTTCCGGGTATCGTGCGCATGAACAAAACTTACGGCCGAGTCGGTAATGGCTTTAGTGTAATAATAGTCATCGGGTAAGTCGGTGATTCTGTCCAGATTATTATAGACTGGATCGGGTTTGTAATAACTTCCTCCTCCGTGCAGGCAGCCATAGTATTTGTCGAACCCCCGTTGTATAGGATAACTTCCGTTAGGAGCATCGTATCCGCCGGTTGTCGTTACGTGCCATTTCCCGCTCATGTATGTGGAATATCCACCCGCTTTCATGACTTCGGCGATGGTAGGATATGCTTTGTCTAGCTGTCCTCTGTAACCGGGACGATGTTCGTCAACCTCGGCCATCCAGCCCATTCCTACTTCATGCTGGTATCTGCCAGTTAGTAGGGCAGCTCGGCTTGGACAACTTCTTCCGGTGTTCTTAAACTGACTGAAGCGTACTCCTTCCTGAGCGAGCTTGTCGATATTGGGAGTTTGGATTTCGCTCCCGTAACATCCTAGGTCGGAAAAGCCCATATCATCGCAAAGAATGAGTACAATGTTAGGAGATTGAGGTGATTGGGCGTTTATATATTGATTGACACCGCATACAGCAATAGGGACGAATAATAGTTTGTTCATTGTAGTATTAGTTTAGCGGAGTGAGGATAGATAGAATAAGATTTAGGTTATATAAGTTTTATTCTTTTTCTATGATAATTTAGATTTTTAAAAGAGTTGATTTATCGGCAAGGAATTTCAGGCCCTTTTATGGAGGATGCCAAAATTCCCTGTCCGTGAATCAGTCATTATTTCTTGCAAAGTGCCTTGAAATCACAATAGGCGCATTTGTCTTCTATATCGGTCTGGGTAAAAGATACATTAGAATTGAAGATCGTTTCCAGTAATTCATTCAGGTACTTTCGAAACTCTTCTTCGTATTTTGCGAAATCTTCTACTGGTTCTTTCGGCTTGCGGGGTTCTCCTATCTGAATAACCGGAGAATAATTTTCCGAAGCAGCCCGATGAATGTATAGCAGGGCAGGAGCTACCCGTCGGTCGTCGTTTTTCCCTTTCAGTAGTTTGCAGACGATGGAGGCATAAAGAAAGGTCTGGAAAACATAGTTCGAACGCTTTTTATCGGGAATAAAGAGCGAAGCAATGTTTGCCGGGGTATCGGCATCGCCTCCCGTCTTGTAATCTACAATCCGTAGGGTTCCGTCTTTTGTATCCATACGGTCGATGATACCTCCTATACGTGACTGAATGATTTTATCCGCTGCTTGAATCGTTATATTTTCATACACAGGTTGCTCGGAACCGACAAAGGTAAACGGAGCATATCGCAGGTCGTTCCGAAGGAGTTGCTGAACATACTTCAGGATAACGGCTGAGTTGATGAGTTGAATGCCGTTATATTCAGGTTGCTCATCTGGAGGGAGGTTAAAGAACAGCTCTTTGAATCCGTTGTCTACATAGGTTTGCAGGCGGACTTCATCTTTTAAAAGCGTTTCCAGGTTCTCTTTGTTTATCAGTTTCCCGTGGCTTGTCAGGTCTTTATAAATATGTTCCGCTGCATAATGAAAGATACTGCCGAACTTGGCCGAGTCGATGTCTGCGCTCACTTCATCGGGGGCACTAAGCAGAGCTACATATTTATAATAGAACTTCAGCGAACAGTCCAGGTAGCAGTTCAGGGCCGATGGTGAAATGATAGCCTTCGGGTTACTCTGAAGGTCGAATACCTTTCGCATCCGTTCCATGATGTCGGGTGTCTTTTCGATGGTGATAGGAGCTGAGTCTTGTGGGGACTGTTCGGCTTCCAGTTGCTTACGCTGTATGGGATGTCCCCATTCTATCAGGAACTGGAGCATGAAGCGTGATAGCTCTCCGCGGTTGATGCCATCGGTAGCGGTATTGTATACCAGCGTTACCTTCTCGGCTCGTTGCAACAAGCGATAGAAATAATAGGCATAAACGGCTATTTTATGGTCGATGGTCGTCATGCCGAAAGCCTTTCGTAAGTTGTAAGGGATGAAAGAGGAATCGCCTCCTGCTTTAGGCAACTGCCCTTCGTTGACGGAAAGCAGGATGAGATGACGGAAGTCGAGGTTACGTGTTTCCAGTACCCCCATGACTTGCATACCGATGGCCGGCTCTCCGTGAAAAGGAATGCTCGATGAAGACATGACACGGGTGAGCAAGCGCTGGAAAGTACCTGCCTGCACATTCAGTTCCTTGCTCTCGATTAAGGTATGAAAGCGGTTGACCAATGTATAGGTTTTGAATAAGGATTCACGATACAGCTGGTCGAATGCATCGGAGTGAGAGGCAGCTTGTTGCTGGTAAATGGTAGCGACTTTTTTTATCGCTTCCGACAGCATGCAGCATAAGTCGAGGTTGTTTCTACGCGGCGTAAACAACAGTTCCAGTACTTCGTCTTGTTTCAATTCCGAAGGAAGCGGATAGAAACGGTTGTCACGGGTGAGAGTTTGTTCCAGTTTCTCGGCTTCGGGCGACAACTGACGGGTATACGGATGCTTCAAAACGCTGATAACTTCCGCAAACAAATAACGTCCGTTGTTTGGATTGTAACCCGAAGTATGGAGTTCCATCAGAGCGTTGACGAAACTGTATGCGGGAGTCTGCGAAAGCGGAAAGCCCATTGTGATATTGATGTGCTTTACATTATCCGGTAAAGAATGCAGTACGGGCTGAAGCAGTGCTTCATTGCATAGTACAACCGCTGTTTCTTTCTCCTCTGGCGTGAGGTTTTCCCGAATCCATTGGGGCAAATATCGAACCTGTCCGTTCTCAGTCGGTGACTCAATAAAGGTTATATCTTTGGGCTGACTCAGGTTATCGAAGCAGGATACTGGCAGTTCCGACGGGAAATCCCGCAGGTTGCGGCGAATAAATTCTCCAGCTTCGTGAGGTGTTTTGTTGAGATAAAACGTATCGTAATCCCAGTAAAAAAGAGCCTTTCCCGCTTCATTCAGTTTCTTGAACAGAGTATGTTCTACCTTATTCAGTACATTAAAACCTACGAATACGTATGTATGATAGGGGAGAGCCTCCACATCCAGTTGCTCTATCACCTGTCGGTACAGCATTCCTTCGTATGCAATCGACTGGCTTTCCAGCTGTGCCTTGTATTCGGTGTAAATATCACCCAGCACATCCCATAGAGAGATGAAACGCCGTTTCAGTTCTGTTACCTGGTCGATGGAAAAATTATGGAAGAACTGGCTCAATGCCTCTTTTTGTCCTTCCTCCAGAAAATCATAGTTATCCATCAGTTCGTTCAAGTCTTTCAGGTTACTGAAGAGCGCTTTTGTATCGGCCATGTTTTTGTCTGCGTCGTCGAAGTCGGCAATAAGCATTTCTCCCCAGAAGTAAAAATCATCGAGGGTTTCTTTGCTTCCGGTGGCTTTTTGGAAAACCTTGTACAGATCGCAGACCAGCTTTATCGGGTCGGCAATGGTCAGTTCGGACGACTGGCGGAACAATTCGCTGATGCTGACGTAGGTGGGCGACCAGATAGGGCGGTCGCTTTCCTGAGCCAGATATTCATTGAAGAACAGACTGGCACGCTTGTTCGGGAATACAATCGCAACTTTCGTAAAGTCGCCTTCGGTCTTTTTATATAAATCGTGTGCTACTTGTTTCAAAAATGTTTCCATATATCCAGATGGCTTTTATCGTTTATTTAACCTCTTCCAGTTCATTAGCGAACACATACCACAGATATCCGCTTATCTGTTCATACCCCATAGCGGACAAAAGATCCATATATTCGCGGACTTGCTGGCGATAACCGTCTTTGGGCTTACCAAACTTGAAGTCTACTACCACTACTTGTCCGTCTTTCATCATGACACGGTCCGGACGACGGGTCTGCATGATGCCCTCTTCATCGGTATAAATAATGCTGCATTCGTTGTAAAGCTCCCATTCTCCGCTGTACCAGTCCTTCACCTTCGGATTACCCAGTGCCCATTGAGCCAGTTTCTGAATCTGTTTCTCCTGTTTGTCGGACTCCAATATACCTTCGAAGCGTAGCCGTTCGATAGCTTGCGGCAAATCACCTTCCTGTCGGATAGAGGCAAAAAGATTGTGCAACAATTGCCCCTGACGGATGTAACGTCCCGTTTCGTCATCATCTTCCTCTCCCCGGATAAAGTCGGCAGAGCGGTTGGACTGCTTGAATTCTATTTCCGTTTCTATCGATTCAATATGAACCGGGATGTTTTCAGGCTGTACGGCGAGCGGGTTCTCCGTCGCTTTTTTCTTCGTTTCTTCCGACAGACAGAGTTTTCCGTATTCATATATATCGGTAACATCTTCATCGGTACCTTCCTGAGTTTCGGTATTACAGCTGGAAGTATCGTTCATGTCCAACTTAATGTGGGGCAATGCTTCTAAGAGTAATTCGGAAACGGTTCCCTTCTGCTTGGCCTTTCCCCATACGATAAGGTTCTTGCAGGCACGAGTAAAGGCAACATACAGCAGATTCAGATTGTCTACCCAAAGCTGAAGACGCTCTTACAAGTAGCTGTCACGGTAGACCGATTCGGCCATTGCTCCCGAATAGTTGACCGGAACAATATCCAGTTCGTTGAAGGGGGGAAGGTCTGTATTCTTTCCCGTACCTGCTACTGAACACCAGATCAGGTGACTGTTGGTTTCGTTCTCCATTTTCCAGTCGCAGAAAGGTATCAGAACCGTATGATATTCCAACCCTTTCGATTTATGGATGGACAGAATCCGGATACCTTCTATTTCTCCGGAAGGAATAGTCTTTTCGTGAAGCCGCTCGTCCCAGAACGAGATAAAGGCCGTCAGTTCCGATGAGTTATTCTGCATATACTCTGTCACTGCATCGTAGAAGGCGCAGATATAAGCATCTTGTTTCTCGATGCGTTGCATATCGAACAGAACAAACAACTTCTCCAGCAGCTCGTACAAGGGCATTAATCTCAATTCTTCCTGCTGCAGAACGAAGCCTGCCGGAAGGTAATACTCTATCTGATTCAGTAAAACGGTATTTAAGTCGGTGTCTTGTTTGAGTACTTCGCGCTGATACGCTACGGCGAGTCTTGCCTGAGCAATGCGGTCGCCGGGAGAAGTAAGGTAACGCAAGCCATCCATCATCATGCAGATGGCGAGCGAAGCGTCCAGGCGGAAAGCCTCGTCCGATACAATCCGGTAAGGCGTATGCTTATCGAAATAGTCGGCAATGGCGGGAATGGTCTTGTTCTTACGTACCAGAATAGCAATATCGTTTGTGCGGACACCCTGAGTTATCAGAGAATCGACCTCAAATGCCAGTTCTTCCAGCATGGCTTCGGCATACGGATGTTCTTTTTCGTCGCCGAGGAAAGACAATTTTACGTATCCCTTTTCCTCCTTTTTAGCTGTTTGCTGACGCACATCGCTGTAAGCATTTTGTAGTTGTATGCAAGGTTCTCCCATCTCATCCTCGTAACGCTGGTTCAATACGTTGCAGGCAGCCGTAAAAATTTCATTGTTGAAGTGAATGATACGTGCCTCACTTCGCCAGTTGGTTCCAAGCGTACATTCACGTACGCGCAAGGTCTTGTCCTCGTTCAGTCCCGCAAGGATTTTCCAGTCGCCGTTTCTCCAGCGGTAAATACTCTGCTTGATGTCGCCTACGATGAGGCTGCCTTCCTTCTGGGCAAGGCTTTCTTCGAGCAACAAATGGAAGTTCTCCCACTGCATACGTGAGGTATCCTGAAACTCATCAATCATCACCGTATCGATGGTTGTGCCGATCTTTTCGTATACGAACGAAGCATCTCCCTCGCGAATCAGACCGTGAAGCAACGCATTGGTATCTGAAAGCAGGAAACGGTTGTGCATCTGATTCTGCAAACGTACTTCTTCGTCGATGTTGGCAAGCAGACGAAGGTTGTTCAGGTAGCGCAGAGAAAGATCACAAGAATTGACTAAAATATTGTTCTTGGGACGGAAATCCTCCGCTGTCCGGAGCAAAGGCATCAGCTCACTGGCTGCTAGCGAACGGATCGTATCACGGTAAGCAGACGTCTTGGTTGTCCAGTTGTCTTCACTTTCCAGACACTTCTCTACGGTTGCATTGCGTACGTCACTGCCTAAATAGCCGTTCCCTATCTTATTGAAATAGCTTCCGATACCACGGGACCCGTTTTTCAGGTCGGAAGGTGTCAGTCCGTTTACTTCCAGTACACCGAGAAACTGCTCGTTGAATCCTTTCATTTCCTCCAGTGCCTCTTGACGTATATCTTGTAACTGCTTGCGATACGTAGGAATAAAAGTCGGGTCGGCCAGTTTTTTTCGTAATCCGGCACCTTTCTCCACGTATCCTTCATCGAAAATGTTACGTCCGAACCCTTTGATTTCACTGGAAACATTCCACCGCTTGTCGTCAGCAATACGTTCTTCGATGTACTCCAGTAACCAGTAAAGTACCGGCGAACGTCGGTCGAGCTTCTCAATCATGGCATCTACCGCATCGGAAAGTACGTCGGCATTATTCAGCTCGACGGACATGTTGGCTCCAAGTTCCAGTTCGCGGGCGAGGTTACGCATGACCGACTGGAAGAAAGAGTCGATGGTTTCTATCCGGAACCGACTGTAATCGTGGATGATGTTTGTCAGAGCTTCTCGTGCCGCACGACGTATTTCGGTCTCGTTTTTTGAAGTAGCTTTCAACAGCTCTGCCAGATAACTGTCGGAACTTTTCAGTCCGTAGGCGAGTCCGAAAAGCTGCTCCAGAATACGCTTTTTCATTTCGGCTGTAGCCTTGTTGGTAAACGTTACGGCAAGAATGCGCCGGTAAGCGTGCGTGTCTTCAATGAGTTGTTTGATATATTGTACGGCGAGAGTGAATGTTTTTCCAGACCCTGCCGAAGCTTTGTAGACAAGTAATTGTGGATAATCTGTCATTTTCTTACATTGTTTCCAGTTCGTAAAAACAAAGGTAAGAAAAAGAAATCACAGATGGGGAAAAGAACCGGTGAAAGTAAAGAAAAACGTGCCGACGTTTTCGATTAAATCCGCCCGGATTTTGCTTGAAACGTCGGCACGTTTGAATGATTATTCCTTGATGTCCTGATAAAGGAAACGCTTGATACTCTTTTTGGCAGTCTTCTCAAATTCTTCAGGATACAGCTTGATGCGTGTAATTTGCGAGTAAGCCGGAAGCATCTTGTTAAGTTCTGTACGATTGGTCTCTATGGCAGCTTCCAGAGCTTTCTTGTCCATGCCCTGAGAAAAGGCCTCTTCGTTGTCCGGATAAACCAGCGCAATCAGCTTATCGCCAGATAGAAGAACCAGTGATTCGTTTACGAAAGGCATATTGTTCAAGCGGGCCTCTATCTCTTCCGGATAGATATTTTGTCCCGAAGCAGTCAGCAGCATATTCTTGCAGCGTCCTTTTATGAAGATGTTACCGTCGGCATCCTTGATCGCCATGTCGCCCGTATGCAACCATCCATCACGGTCGATAGCCTGTGCCGTAGCCTCTTCGTTCTTGTAATATCCCAGCATGACATTCATACCTCGGCATACCAGCTCGCCCGGAATACGTTCCGGATCGGGGGAAAGCACTTTCGTTTCCATATTCGACACCGTCTTTCCGCAGGAAGTATATAATATCTCGTCCCAGCGGCTGTGGCAAATAAGCGGGGCAGCTTCCGTCATACCATAGGCAATGGTATAAGGGAAATTGATTTTCCGCAAGAAGGCTTCCACTTCCGGATTGAAAGGAGCACCGCCAATGACAATCTCGATGAAGTTACTTCCAAATACTTCCATGGCATGTGTACGTATTTGTTCCTTAATCTTGTCGCTGATTATAGGCAGGTTCAGTAACAGCTTGCCCAGTTTGTTGTCTACTTTCGGCAAGATGTTTTTCTTGAATATCTTTTCTACGATTAGTGGCACGCAGGCAATGACACGCGGACGTATCTCTGCAAACGATTCGGCAATAATCTTTGGCGACGGCATACGGGTAAGGAACCATAAGTGTGCACCTGCCGTAACACCGTACAGGAAGTCGAACACAAGACCGAAGATATGCCCCAGAGGCAGCATTGATACCACGTTGTCGCCCGGATGCAGACCTACTTTCTTATGAATATGTTCGATGTTTGATATAATGCTCCGGTAAGGAAGCATAACTCCTTTGGAATATCCTGTCGTTCCCGAAGTATAATTGATGACGGCCAGTTCTTCCAGTTCTTCGCGTCGGTAAGATACGTTTTCTGCACGGAAGCGGCACGGATAGCGTTTCCCGAACTCTTCGTTCAGGTGCTCGCGGGCATAAGTCAACTGTTCCGAGCGTGAAACCACCAGATCGAAGTTCTTCAGTTCGATGATACCTTCCAGGTGAGGCATGGCCGCTTCGTTGAAGTTCTCCCATACCTGATCGCCTACAAACAGCATGCGGGCCTCCGAATGGTTTACAATATTATGTACATTGTCTGCTTTAAATTCGTGAAGGATAGGTACAGCCACCGCTCCGTAGGTGATTACTCCAAGGAATGTAGCAGTCCAGTTGGCACTGTTTCTGCCGCAGAGTGCGATTTTATCTCCTTTCTTTATGCCTGCATGTTCCAGCAGAATATGCATTTTCTCTATCTTGCGTGCTACATCCTTATATTGTAGAGTAGCTCCTTTGTAGTCTGTCATTGCATCCAGATTCCAGTTTTTGCGGATGCTTTCCTCTATGAGCTGTATTAAAGAGTTCGTTGTTTCCATTGTTTCATTGCACACTATCGTGTTAATGTGCGCAAAAGTAATAAAAGTTGTCCGAACAACCGATATAATCGTTGAATTATTTTCCTCGGCGGGAACGATAATAAGTGAGAATTACTAACTTTGCCGACAAAAACACCATTAATTATATTATCTATGTTGATTTATAATACAACTTTTCATGTAGAGATAAACGATGCGAGAAACTTCGTCATTTGGTTGAATGAATACTATATTCCCGAGGTAGAAAAATCGGGCGAACTGCGCAATCCCCGCATTTTGCGCATCCTGAGCCATAAGGAACAAGACAGCGAATGCTTTTCATTGCAATGGGAGGTAGAAGACAGTGCCGCCCTTCATCACTGGCATACCAAACAGGGAATGCATCTGAATGAAGAAATGATGAAAGTGTTCAAGGATAAAATAGTAGGTTTCCCTACATTAATGGAGGTAATCAGGTGATACAACCCGTAAAGGAAAAAATTATTTTAGGCATAGACCCCGGTACAAACATCATGGGATATGGAGTACTGAAGGTGACAGGAGTGAAGCCGCAGGTGATGACGCTAGGGGTCATTGATCTGAGAAAATGTAGCGATCCTTACCTGAAACTGAAACACATCTACGAGCGCGTACAGGGAGTTATCTCTTCTTATCTGCCCGATGAACTGGCTATCGAAGCTCCGTTCTTTGGAAAAAACGTTCAGTCGATGCTGAAGTTAGGGCGGGCTCAAGGCGTAGCCATTGTAGCTGCACTGTGCAGAGATATTCCCGTTACAGAGTATGCTCCGTTGAAGATAAAGATGGCTATAACCGGGAACGGGCAGGCCAGCAAGGAACAGGTTGCAGATATGTTGAAACGCATGCTGCACATTCCCGAGTCGGAGATGGGGCCTTTCATGGATGCTACCGATGCGCTGGGAGCTGCGTACTGTCACTACCTGCAAATGGGGCGGCCGTCTATGCCCAAAGCTTATTCCAGTTGGAAAGACTATATACAGAAAAATCCCGATAAAGTGAAAAAATAATAGAACCATGAATGTAAAACACCTTTTAGCTATGTTGACCGTTGCAACGACAGTGGGCTGCAATCCTATCCAGCGAAGTTCATACGATTCTTACGACGACTACCCCGTATATGAGGGGAAATGGGAGGAAATGATCTATTCCAAGGCAGAAACTCGTTTCTCGCTGTGGGCGCCTACGGCTCAGGAAGTGCGTGTCTTGCTTTATGAACAAGGTAAAGGAGGAGCTGCCTACCGGATGATTGGTATGGAACGGGCCTCCGACGGTATGTGGCAGGCTGTGGTGAACGGTGACCTGAAGGGACGTTTTTATACATTCAATGTGAAGATAGACGATGTATGGCAGGGAGATACTCCCGGAGTCATGGCAAAGGCTGTGGGAGTGAACGGTGATCGTGCCGCCATTGTCGACATGAAGGAAACCGATCCGCAGGGGTGGGAGAAAGATACCCGCCCGCCGTTGAAGAGCTTTTCCGATATCATTATTTACGAGATGCACCATCGTGACTTTTCAGCCGATACGATATCAGGAATTAAGAATCGTGGAAAGTTTCTGGCGCTGACGGAAGACAGTACGCATACGTATTTGGGAGAAAAGACAGGAATCGACCATCTGAAGGAACTGGGAGTGACGCATGTGCACTTGTTGCCTTCGTTCGATTTCTCGTCGATTGATGAAACCAAGCTCAACAAGCCCCAGTACAACTGGGGGTATGATCCGAAGAACTATAATGTGCCCGAAGGTTCGTATTCCACCGACCCGTATAAACCCGATGTACGCATCCGCGAGTTTAAACAGATGGTAATGGCGTTACACCGGGCAGGCATCCGGGTGATTATGGATGTGGTGTATAATCATACCGCCTTGACGCGGGGAAGCAACTTCGAACGGACCGTGCCGGGCTATTTTTACCGCCACGAAGAGGACGGTAAGTTTGCCGATGCCTCCGGATGTGGCAACGAAACAGCGAGTGAACGTGCCATGATGCGGAAGTTTATGATAGAATCGGTGTGCTACTGGGCACGCGAATATCATGTAGACGGTTTCCGCTTCGACCTGATGGGAATACACGATATCGTGACCATGAAGGAAATCCGCAAGGCGCTCGATGCAATAGATCCTACCATTTTTATATATGGAGAAGGCTGGGCGGCGAAGGCTCCAAAGTTGCCTGAAGCCGAACTTGCCATGAAAAACAATGTCTATCAGATGCCGGGCATTGCAGCTTTCAGCGATGAGTTCCGCGACAGTCTGCGCGGACCGTTCGGGAACGACGATAAAGGTGCCTTCATCATCGGACGTCCGGCCCACGAAATCGGAGTGAAGTTCGGTATTGTGGGGGGAATTGCTCATCCGCAGATTAATAACGATTCGGTACGTCGTGTACCCAAGATATGGGCAAATACTCCATCTCAGTTCATCAGTTATGCCAGTTGTCACGATGATTTGTGCCTGACCGACCGGTTGAAGGCGACACTCCCCGGGGCTTCCATTCCGGAACTGAAGGCGTTGCAGAAACTGACCGAAACGGCTGTGTTGACTTCGCAGGGTGTTCCTTTCATTTTTGCCGGCGACGAAATCTTACGCGACAAGAAAGGGGTTGCCAATTCCTACAATCAGCCGGACAATGTCAATGCCATCGACTGGCGGAACAAGACGACGTACCGTGAAGTGTTCGATTATGTCAGGGGACTGATCAGCATGCGTAAGGCACATCCGGCTTTCCGTATGGGCGATCCCGAACTGATCCGTAAACATCTTGAGTTTATTTATGTGCCGGCAACCAATGTCGTGGCCTTCCGCATCAAGGGAAGTCCTTGTGGAGATAAGTGGCTGAATACGATAGTGGTGCTGAATGCACGTACCGAACCGATAAAAGTTAACATTCCTGAAGGTAAATATTGGATAGCATGCCGCGACGGGAAGATTGATCTGGTGCTGGGACTGGGAATCATTACCGGAAACCAGATTACGGTCAGCCCGCGTTCGGCAATGATTATCCATCAGTAATATACGACAATGCAAAATATCATTACAATTAAAGACGGGGTGACCAGACACCCTTTGTATCGGTTGAAAGAACCGATCAACCTGCAAATAGCCAAAGGAGAGCATGTGGCTATTGTTGGAGCAAATGGAGCTGGCAAGAGTTTGCTGGTCGATACGATTATCGGACGCTATCCGCTGTTGATGAACGAAGTGGAATACGATTTCTCTCCTTCGGAATCGAAGCTGGCCTGCGATAATATCAAGTATATCACTTTCCGCGATTCGTATGGCGATGCCGACGGGACATATTACTACCAGCAGCGCTGGAATTCGCAGGATCTGGACGATACTCCCGTAGTACGCGACCTGTTGCCTGCGTGCAAGAATGAAGAGCTTCGGAAAGTGTTGTACGATTTGTTTGGGGTAGAAGCCATGCTCGACAAGCACATCATCCTTTTGTCCAGTGGCGAGCTGCGCAAGTTCCAGCTTACCAAAACGCTGCTGACCAATCCGCGTGTGCTGATTATGGATAATCCGTTTATCGGACTCGATGCCAAGACACGCGATCTACTCCATACCTTGTTGCGTAAACTGACGGAAGTAACGCCTTTACAGGTCATATTGGTCTTGTCGAAAACAGACGACATCCCGACGTTTATCACCCATGTCATTCCGGTGGCCGACCGTACCTGCGGGAAAAAGATGACACTTCAAGAGTATCTGTCGGTACGCGAAACGGTGCCGGCTCATGTACTGCCTGAAGAAAAATATCAGCGTATCCTCGATTTGCCTTATGCCGATAACCTGTATCATGCCGAACACATCGTCGACTTGAATAAGGTGAGCATCCGTTATGGGGAACGTACCATCTTGAAAGACCTCGACTGGACGGTACTTTGCGGTGAAAAATGGGCGCTGAGCGGCGATAACGGTGCCGGAAAGTCGACCCTGCTCAGTTTGGTCTGTGCCGACAACCCGCAAAGCTATGCCTGCGATATATCGCTGTTCGGTCGCAAACGAGGCAGTGGAGAAAGTATCTGGGAAATCAAAAAACATATCGGGTACGTAAGTCCTGAGATGCATCGTGCCTATCTGAAGAACCTGCCTGCCATCGATATTGTGGCAAGCGGCCTGCACGATTCTATCGGGCTGTACAAGAAAACACACGATGAAGACCGTGCCGTATGCGAATGGTGGATGGATATTTTCGGTATCAAGGATTTGAAGGACCGGAATTTCCTGCAACTTTCCAGCGGTGAACAGCGCATGGTGCTGCTTGCAAGAGCATTTGTGAAAGATCCGGAACTGCTTATTCTGGACGAACCGTTGCACGGACTGGATATGCACAACCGCCGTCTGGTGAAGGATGTCATCGAGGCTTTCTGCAAGCGTAAGGACAAGACCTTGATTATGGTCACGCACTATAAGGAAGAGCTTCCGGCATGTATCGACCATAGTCTGTATCTGGTACGAAATCATTAAGGAAAAATTTTATACGCCCTTCACTTCCGGACAAATGAAAGAGCCGTAGGGAAGGGCGTAGGCTATTGTCCGTCTGCAACTCTCTGCATCTGTTTGGCAAAATCAGTTGTTTTTCTCAAATTTTTCGAAGATATTCTGCTCGTTTTTTGTACAAATCTTTTTTGATTTTGTACAAACTTTATTGTTTTTTGTACAAAAACATCGGGAAACCTGCCCGTGTCTTATCTGTGACAAGGGCTTGTTTTTTTGAATTTGTCCTGAAATCTTGGTATGGCTAAAATAACTTCGGACTATGTGTCTGTAAGGCTTGTAGCTGCTTCTCCGAAACGGGCAAAGGTAAAATCTGCGGAAAAATGTTTTTGGCTTTTCGTTTCTTTTCTTATATTTGTTTGATTTTTGATGGAGGGTGTGGAAACCCTTTGTGTGCAACTAATATATGAAAACTATGAATATCAAGATTCGACTGATCATTATGAACTTCCTGCAGTTTGCTGTGTGGGGAGCTTATCTTACGTCTATGGGTACCTATCTGACTAAAATTGGTCTGGGAAGCCATATCGGAATATTTTATGCCATGCAGGGTATCGTTTCGCTGTTCATGCCGGCCATACTGGGTATTATTGCTGACCGCTGGATTCCGGCGCAGCGCTTGCTGGGACTGAGTCATCTGCTCGCCGCCTTGTTTATGGTAGGGGCCGGATATTACGGAATGACGGCAGGCGATACGGTGTCGTTTCCGATATTGTTTGCGTTTTATTCCATGAGCGTGGCGTTTTACATGCCTACACTGGCTTTGTCCAACTCGGTGGCGTATACGGCACTCGACAAGGCAAGACTAGATACCATCAAGGCTTTCCCTCCGATTCGTACCTTTGGAACCATCGGATTTATTTGTTCCATGTGGCTGGTCGACTTGCTGAAATTCCAGGATAACTACATGCAGTTCTTTACTTGTGCTGCGTGGGGAGTCATTCTGGCGATATATGCCAATACGTTGCCTCAGTGTCCCGTCAGCCGTGGCGGAGGCGGTCAGCAGAAATCGCTGGTCGAAGCTTTGGGGTTGAAGGCGTTTTTGCTGTTCCGTCAGCGCAAGATGGCTATTTTCTTTATCTTCTCGATGTTGCTGGGTGTTTCTTTACAGATAACCAACGGCTTTGCCAATCCGTTTATCACCAGTTTCGGGTCGATTCCTGAATATGCCGATACCTTTGGCGTACAGCATGCCAATCTGCTGATATCGCTTTCTCAGATAAGTGAGACCTGCTGTATCTTGCTGATTCCGTTCTTCTTGGGACGTTTCGGTATCAAGAAGGTGATGCTGATTGCCATGATTGCATGGGTATTGCGCTTCGGACTCTTCGGACTGGGTAATCCGGGATCGGGAGTGTGGATGTTTATTCTTTCCATGATTGTGTATGGTGTGGCTTTCGACTTCTTCAATGTGTCGGGTTCGCTGTATGTCGACAAGGAAACAGACATAGCCGTACGTTCCAGCGCGCAGGGATTGTTTATCATAATGACCAACGGACTGGGAGCTACAATCGGAACTTTGAGTGCACAGTGGGTGGTAAATCAGTTTGTCGACTTCGGCAGTACCGAACCACAGGTAGCCGGATGGAGTCATGCGTGGTTTATCTTTGCGGCTTATGCGCTGATTGTGGCCATTCTGTTCAGCATTGTATTTAAATATAAACATGAGGTTCCTAAAAAATGAATGAGATAGAGATAAAAGTTTTGGATATGTCGGCCGTGCTCAGACCCTCGGAAGCTTTTGCACTGGTGCTGGAAGAGCTTGGCGGACATTTTCGTAAACTGGCCCTGATTATTGGAAAACAGGAGGCACAGGCTATCAAGATGGGCCTGATGTCGTATACTCCTCCACGGCCTTTTACACACGACTTGATGCTGGCTGTGATGAAGGAGGGCGGGCTGAATCCCGTCAAAGGCCTGATTTACGAGGTAAAAGACGGTATTTATAGCTCGTACTTGTATGTGCAGCGGGCAGACGGAACAGAATTTCAGGTTGACGCGCGTACTACGGATGTCATTTCTCTGGCTCTCAGAAAGAAATTCCCGTTGTATGTTTACGAGGATATTCTGGAAAGGGAACAGTTGCGCAACATCTCTCCTGACGGGTCAACGTATACGGTTTCTGTCAATACCATCGATCTGGATTCACTGAAAAAAGCAATGGCAGAGGCAGTGGAGCAGGAGGATTACGAGCGCGCATCGCAGCTGCGCGATGAAATCAGAAAACGTGAGGGCAAAGAAAAGAATACAAATCAACCATAAATAGTAGAGATTTATGCATGTTTTTTATACTCCGGACATAGCGGTCAATCCGGAATTACCTGAAGAAGAGGTCGGACATTGCCTGCGGGTATTGCGCCTGACGGTAGGTGATGAAGTGATGCTTACCGACGGGAAGGGATGTTTCTACCGTGCAGTTATCAGTGCGGCCAGCGGAAAACGCTGTCAGGTGAAAGTGACGGAAACTATTCCTCAGGAGCCTTTCTGGAAAGGACACCTGCACCTGGCTATGGCTCCTACGAAAAATATGGACCGTATCGAGTGGTTTGTGGAAAAGGCTACCGAGATAGGATTCGATGAGCTGAGCTTCCTGAATTGCCGGTATTCGGAACGGAAAGTCATCAAGACGGAACGCATCGAAAAAATTGTAGTTTCGGCGGTAAAACAGTCGCTCAAGGCGCGTAAACCGATTGTCAACGAAATGGAAGATTTCGGACGTTTTATGCAGCGGGATTTCAGCGGGCAGAAGTTCATCGCCCACTGTTACGAGGGTGAAAAGCCCTTGTTGAAGGATGTCCTGAAACCGGGTGAGGATGCTGTTGTGCTCATTGGTCCCGAAGGAGATTTCAGTCGTGAGGAAGTGGAGAAGGCTGAATCGTTGGGATTCCAGCCCATCAGTCTGGGAAAATCACGCCTGCGTACGGAAACGGCAGCGCTGGTGGCGGTACATACCATGAATTTGTTTAATAGTTAACATACGAAGATTATGAATCGGAACGTATTAGTGAGCTGCCTGCTGGTAACAGTCATGCTGCTGGCATCGTGCAGCAAAAAGAATGATTATGAAAAGGTTCTCCCGAAGGATGCGGCTGTAGTGATGTCAGTCGACCTGGTTTCGATGGCTGATAAGAGCGGATTGAGCGGCGATGAAGGAGCTCCGGTGGTAGCACGGTTAAGTAATGCCCTGAAGAGTGGGGCGGAAGGAGCCGGCGAACTTATCGATAAGGTGACGAAGGATCCTTCGGAAAGTGGACTCGATCTGAGGGAGAAGGTATATTATTTTGTCGGATCGGGTGGCGTGTCTACAGGATTGGTCATGCGTGTGTCGGACGACGGAAAACTGGAAGACTTGCTGAAGGCTTTGCACGACCAGCAGGTATGCGACATGCCTAAGGAAGCCGACGGTTGTATGTGGACGGCGATGGGTAACGTGCTGGTTACATATACAGATAATGCTTTTCTGGCTATGCTTGATCTGAAGGGCGGACAGGCGAAAGATATGCTGCATGCTGCTTCCATGTTGCTTCGCCAGACGGAGAAAGATGGTTTTGCGGCTACTCCCGACTTTCAGCGTATGAAGGAAACGAAGGGGGATATTGTGCTGTTGTCGTCACTCGACTGGATTCCAAGCGAGTATGTGGCTCCTCTTACCATGGGAACTTCAGCTAGCTTGAATCTGAAGAATGTAAAATATCTTTCGGCAGTGAATTTTGAAAAGGGAAAGGTCGTGATGGACGTAACGGATATGACGACGGACAAGCTGGTCAATGCGATGACGGAAAAACAGTTGCAGGCTACTAATCCGGTGAAAGGTACATATCTGGATGCTTTCCCCGCCAATACATTCTTCTGGATGACGGGAAACATGGACGGTGGAAAAGTATACGATTTGTTGTGTGAGAATGCTACGATCCGCCAGCAGTTCGAAAGCTCCATCATGCCGATTGATTTCAAGGCTATTTTTAGTTCCATTAAAGGAGACATGGCTATTGCCCTGACAAATCCTTTGCAGAACGGATTCATTGCCTATGCGGATGTAACGAACAGTCAGTTCTTGCAGACATTCGAAGACTTGAAGCCGCTTTTGGCTATGACAAACGGACAGATGCAGCTGTTTAACCGTGGTGCAAATGACTATGAGTTCCGCATGCAGGACGGCCGGATGATGAGTATGCGTGCAGGTGTCGTAAGTTTCTGGTTCGGTGTGAGAAACAACCGCTTGTATTTTACCAATGATGCGAATATGATAGATGCTCGGGTGTCAGGACTTTCACTGCGTGATTGTGCGTGGGGTAAGAATGTCGCCGGTAAAAGATGCTATATCGGGATGAACTTTGCTTCGGTGGCAGATATGGCAAAACAAGTGCTTGGTGCCAACAAGCAGTATGCTTCGGCTGCCGCTGCACTGGGCTGTCTGGATTATATGACGATAGAGTCTACCGATTATAAGTCGGCACATCTGGAACTTGTCACGACCAATAAGGATAAAAATATTCTTCAGACCATACTGGAGGCGTTTAAATAAGAAAGAATGGAAACAATTGAATTACAACAAACTCTGCCGGAAGTATTTTCCGGCAGGGATAGTATTACTTCTGATGTGTGGCACCGTCAGGTCGCATTTCAGCGGGGGAAGACTTATCTGATAGAAGCTGTTTCGGGTACAGGTAAGTCTTCCCTTTGTAGTTTTATCTACGGCTACCGGAAAGACTATCAAGGCATCATTTGTTTTGATGGGGAGAATGTGAAGAACTTTCCGGTCCGTCGTTGGGTGGATATCAGAAAGCGCTCGCTGAGTATGTTGTTTCAGGAGCTGCGGCTTTTCCCGGAACTCACTGCTTGGGAAAATGTGCAATTGAAGAATTCGCTGACCGGGTATTGTAAGCGTAGTCAGGTGGAGGAATGGTTCTCTCGTCTGGGTATAGCCGACAAATGGGATCAGCAGATCGGAAAAATGTCGTTCGGACAGCAGCAAAGAGTTGCGTTTGTCCGTGCCTTGTGTCAGCCCTTCGACTTTATCTTCCTCGACGAACCAGTCAGCCATCTGGATGACGGTAACGGAAAGGTGATGGCTGAGATTTTGCAGGAAGAGGCTGGCAAGCAGGGAGCAGGTATCATCGTTACATCTATCGGAAAGCATCTCCCGCTGAATTATGACAGGGTGCTTTCTTTATAAAATACGGGAATTATGGTTTGGAAATTGTTAAGACAACATATCAGTGTGTCGCAACTGGCTGGATTTTTTCTCGCCAACTTGTGTGGCATGATTATCGTTTTGCTGGGAATTCAGTTTTATCGGGATGTATTGCCCGTGTTTACTCAGGGCGACAGCTTTATAAAAAAAGATTTTGTAATAGTCAGTAAGAAGGTCAGTACGCTGGGAACTCTGGTAGGAAAGAGCAGTACGTTTTCGACGGGTGATGTTGCGGAAATAGAAGAACAGCCATTTACTAAGAGTGTAGGTCGTTTTCTTCCGTCACAATTCAAGGTATCCGCGGGTATGGGCATGCAAGGGATACGCATGTCTACCGATATGTTTTTCGAGTCTGTACCCGACGAGTTTGTTGATGTGAAGTTGGATAAGTGGACGTTTGACCCTTCATCGGATGTGGTACCTATCATTATCCCGCGCAATTACCTGAATCTGTATAACTTTGGCTTTGCGCAGAGCCGGAATCTTCCGCAACTTTCGGAGGGAGTCATGGGGATGGTGAACCTGGATATCCGGATTATGGGTAACGGCCAGGTAAAGCAGTTGAAGGGAAATATCGTGGGCTTTTCCAATCGATTGAATACAATTCTGGTGCCGGAAACTTTTATGAACTGGGCAAATGCGACTTATGGAACAGGGCAGAAGGCTGAACCTTCACGGTTGATTGTAGAGGTGAACAATCCGACAGACGAACGAATTGCCAAGTTCTTCCAGCAAAAAGGATATGAAACAGAAGGCAACAGCCTGGATGCCGGTAAGGCAAGCTGGTTTCTGAAGGTGGTAATCGGTATCGTATTGTCGGTAGGCTTGCTTATCAGCGTGCTTTCGTTTTATATATTAATATTGAGTATCTATCTGCTGTTGCAGAAGAATTCTACCAAACTGGAGAACCTGCTGTTGATAGGCTACAGTCCTACACGTGTGGCACGTCCGTATCAGTTGCTCACTATTATATTGAATCTGGTAGTACTGGCCTTGGGAGTTGTAGCAGTAATAGCTGTCCGCTCGCTTTATCTGGATACGGTTATGAATTTATATCCTGATGCCGGAAGTGGCAGTGTGCTTCCTTCGGTTGTAACAGGCATCATTATCTTTATAGGCGTATCGGCTCTGAATATTGTCATCATACGCCGTAAGATAAATGCTATCTGGCTGCGGAAATAATAATGGAGGAATACAGATGGTACAACAAGTAGAATTTACGTTAAAGGCTCGCTCCAGAGGATTTCATCTGGTTACAGAAGAAGTGCTGAAGCATCTGCCTGCTTTGCCGGAAACAGGTCTGCTGAATCTCTTTGTGAAGCATACCAGTTGTGCACTCAGTATCAATGAAAATTATGATCCTTCGGTGCGGGGTGATATGGAACGAATATACAATCGGCTGGTTCCTGAAAATGAAAGTTATTATCAGCATACAGATGAAGGAAGTGACGATATGCCCAGTCATGCCAAAAGTAGTCTGACGGGTGTCTCGCTTACGATTCCTGTCACAGGCGGGAGGCTGAATCTGGGAACGTGGCAGGGAATCTATCTCTGCGAGTTCCGCGATTATGGAGGTCCCCGCAAGGTTGTTGCAACACTGATGGGGTAAATTATGCCGTAGCAGCTGTATGTACGGGGTATATCGGCTGCATGTATGTGCTTTGGATGGGAATCATGTTCCCTCATTGTAATGAAGTTTTTACGGAATGTCCCGACGGGTCTATGACTTGTCGGGATGTTTTTTTTGTTACATAGTTCGTTCGTTTACTAATGTTTGGGAGAAAAAGAAAAATTAAATGGGAATACGATATGTGAACAAATGTTTATAGATGTCTTATACTGTAAAAAAGTATGTTCAAAATCGCTTGATTTGTGTCAGAAAACATGGTTTTACGGCTAAAAAATGTTACTTGAGAGTACATTGTTGGCAGATTATTGTATAAATTTGCCATACGGAATAGTTAAACATTAAACTATTACGGAAAAGAGTTTTTTTCAGGACTACAAAGAGAACTTTTAATTATAAAATAAAAGATTAAGCTTATGTCAAAAATCGTTGGACACATTTCGCAGGTAATCGGTCCGGTTGTCGACGTTCGATTCAAACTCGACGGCGTGGACGCAGAGCATGCTTTGCCGAAGATTCACGATGCGATGACGATCAAAAGAAATGATGGTCGTACATTGGTTGTGGAAGTGCAGCAGCACATCGGTGAAGATACTGTGCGTACCGTAGCAATGGACAGTACAGACGGATTGCAGCGTGGAATGGAAGTCATGCTTACCGGACAGGCTATTACCATGCCTGTTGGTCCTCAAATTAAGGGACGAGTAATGAACGTTGTCGGTGAAACGATAGACGGTATGAAGGAACTGGATAAGACGGGAGGTTTCCCTATCCATCGTGAACCGCCTAAATTTGAAGACCTGGCTACGACACAGGAAGTCCTTTTCACGGGTATTAAGGTTATTGACCTTTTGGAGCCTTATCTGAAAGGTGGTAAAATTGGATTGTTTGGTGGTGCGGGTGTTGGAAAAACCGTACTTATCAAGGAGTTGATTAATAATATCGCTAAAAAGCACAACGGTTTCTCTGTTTTTGCCGGTGTAGGAGAACGTACTCGTGAGGGTAACGACTTGCTGCGTGAAATGATTGAGTCTGGAGTTATTCGCTACGGCGATGAGTTCCTGAAGAGTATGGAAGAAGGAAACTGGGACTTGTCGAAGGTGGATTATTCGGAAGTGGAGAAATCGCAGGTTGCTATGGTGTTCGGACAGATGAATGAGCCTCCTGGCGCACGTCAGTCTGTAGCATTGTCTGGTCTGACTCTTGCTGAATCGTTCCGTGATCGTCAGACCGGTGAGAACGGCCCTCGTGATATTCTTTTCTTTATTGATAATATATTCCGTTTTACTCAGGCAGGTTCCGAGGTATCAGCTTTGTTGGGACGTATGCCTTCGGCCGTAGGTTATCAGCCTACACTGGCTACCGAAATGGGACAGATGCAGGAACGAATTACTTCTACCAAGAATGGTTCTATCACTTCTGTACAGGCAGTATACGTTCCGGCCGATGACTTGACCGACCCGGCTCCGGCTACTACCTTTACACACTTGGATGCTACCACCGTGTTGAGCCGTAAGATTACGGAATTGGGTATCTATCCGGCTGTGGATCCGCTGGAGTCTACTTCTCGTATTCTTGATCCGCTGATTGTGGGTAAGGAACATTACGAAACTGCTCAGCGAGTAAAGCAGATTCTTCAACGTAATAAGGAATTGCAGGATATTATTTCTATTTTGGGTATGGATGAACTTTCGGACGAAGACCGTCTGACAGTAAACCGTGCTCGTCGAGTTCAGCGATTCCTTTCTCAGCCGTTTGCCGTAGCCGAACAGTTTACGGGAGTTCCGGGTGTAATGGTTTCGATAGAAGATACCATTAAGGGATTCAAGATGATTCTGGACGGTGAAGTCGACTATCTGCCTGAACAGGCCTTCCTGAATGTAGGTACGATAGAAGACGCAATCGAAAAAGGAAAGAAATTGCTTGAAGCTGCCAAAGGGTAAAGAAAACTCAACGAATTATGAAAGAAATGCATTTAGTTATCGTTTCACCCGAACGTATGTTGTTCGACGGGAAAGTATCTCAGGTAACTCTTCCGGGAGAACTGGGAGAGTTTCAGGTACTGGTGAATCACGCACCTATTATTTCGTCACTCGTGGCGGGAAAATTGAGTTATACGTCGGGAACAGAAACTCAGACTTTAGAAGTCGCAGGAGGTTTTGCCGACATAAACAATAACCAGATATCAGTCTGTGTCGAACTTTGAGAAAAGTAAGACGGGCGTAGGACCTAAATGTTTTTGGCAGCTTTCCGATAAGAAAAACTGCACAATACTATGTTTTTGTTAACCATCAGAAAAAAGTTTATTAGAGAGTTGACTCTGATTGGAGTCGTGTTGACGGCTTTAGTGGCTGTAGTGTATCATATCTTTATACCTGAACGGTATTTTTTATGGTTCCCCGCGATTCCGATATTCTTTTATCTGTTTGGTTTGTTTTACATAGAAATGTTTTCGTTCTACTATCGTATGGGACTGGAAAAACTGGTGATGTGTTACTTGTCGTGTAAAGTGTTGAAATTCATTTTAAGTGCGTTGATATTGGTTGCCTACGCATTCCTTATCGGGCACGAGGTCGTGGCTTTCATGCTGACTTATGTGTTTTTCTTCTTTGCATTTCTGATATTTGAAACTCGCTTTTTCCTCTGGTTTGAAACGAAACTGAAAAATAGTAAAAAAGTAAACAATGAAAAAATTACGGTACATAGCACTGTTTCTGCTTCTGTTGATGGGGACGACGGGAATGCTGATGGCGCAAAATGCTGACTCAACGGCAGTCGCTACTTCTTCCGTAGAAAATAAGGAAGGAGATGTAAATGTGAACGAATTGGTATTCGGTCATATTGGCGATGCTTATGAATGGCATATAGCTACATTGGGCAATACTGTTGTAAGTATTCCTTTGCCAGTAATTGTGCATAGTAGTACAGGCTGGCATATCTTTTGTTCTTCTCGTCTGGAAGAAGGGGAATATGAAGGACTGTACATTGCACGTGGCGGAGCGTACGACGGTAAAATCGTAGAACGCAATGCTGCTGGTGAAGAAGTCCGTCCGTTGGATATTTCTATTACAAAGAATGTAATGGGATTGTTTATCAACAGTGCAGTACTGCTTATCATCATGATGAGTTGCGTACGTTGGTACAAGAAACATCCGGTTGAGCAAGGAGCTCCGCGTGGTGGTGTCGGTATGATGGAAGCACTGATTCTGATGATATACGATGATGTGATTAAAGGCTGTATCGGTAAGGACTATAAACGGTATGCTCCTTATTTGCTGACAGCTTTTTTCTTTGTGCTGGTAAATAACTTGATGGGATTGATTCCTATATTTCCGGGAGGAGCGAATGTGACAGGTAACATTGCCATTACAATGGTGCTGGCGCTTATAACATTTTTGCTCACCAATATTTATGGTACAAAGGAATATTGGAAGGAGATATTCTGGCCGGATGTTCCAACTTGGTTGAAAGCTCCGGTTCCTATGATGCCGTTGATTGAATTCTTTGGTATCTTTACAAAGCCGTTTGCTTTGATGATTCGTCTTTTTGCCAATATCATGGCGGGACATGCTGCTGTATTGAGCTTGATTGCAATTATCTTCATTACAGTGAAAGCGGGTCCTGTTATTAATGGCTCAATGACGGTTGTTGCCGTTGCATTCGGTATATTTATGGATGCATTGGAAATTCTGGTTGCATTCATCCAGGCTTACGTGTTCACAATGCTGTCGGCTGTCTTCATCGGATTGTCGCGCGTAAAGAGTCACGAAGCATAACAAAAAAATAAGAAATAAAAGTATAACCATTTAAAATTTTAAAAGATTATGTTATTGTCAGTTTTATTGCAGGCTGCTGCAGGAGTTGGTATTAGTAAGTTAGGTGCTGCTATTGGCGCAGGTATCGCAGTATTAGGTGCAGGTATTGGTATCGGTCGTATCGGTGGATCGGCAATGGAAGCTATGGCTCGCCAGCCGGAAGCTTCTGGTGATCTGCGTATGAACATGATTATTGCAGCTGCATTGGTAGAAGGTGTTGCCTTGATTGCCATCGTTGTTTGTTTGTTGACATTATTCTTATAATAAAACATTAGTTTATGGGATTATTAACTCCGGATCCGGGGCTACTGTTTTGGATGATTATCGTCTTTGGAGTCGTATTCTTTGTCTTGGCAAAGTACGGCTTCCCGGTAATCATCAAGATGGTGGAGGACCGGAAAGCATATATTGATAACTCGCTGAAAGCTGCACGTGAGGCCAACGAACAATTGGCAAACGTGAAAGCTGAGGGTGAAAAGGTACTTGCTCAGGCACACGAAGAGCAGGCCCGTATCCTTGCTGAAGCAGCTGCTACACGCGACCGTATTATAAAGGATGCGCAGAACCGTGCTATTACCGAAGGCAATCGCTTGATGGCTGAAATCAAGAAACAGATTGAAACGGAAAAAGAAAGTGCGATTCGCGATATCCGCCGTCAGGTCGCAGTACTTTCTGTTGGCATCGCCGAGAAGATTATGCGAAACAAACTTGCAGATGCCAAGGAACAGGAAGAACTGATTGATCGCATGCTTGATGAAATGATTGAATCTACTAAAAAATAACGTGCCATGAATACAGGAGTTGTTTCTATGCGTTACGCAAGAGCCTTGCTGGCGTATGCCAAGGGGCAGAAGGTAGAAGATCGGGTGTATGAAGAAGTAAAGACACTTGCTGCCAATTATGTAAATGTTCCCGATTTGCGTCGGGCCATAGAAAATCCGGTACTTGACGCTAAACGTAAATGTGAATTGTTACGTGAAGCATCGGGAGGAAAGGACGTCAGTGAGGAGTTGATGCGTTTCTTCGCTTTGGTGCTCGATGAAAGAAGAGAAAAATTCTTGCAATTCATGTTGTGGTCGTATATTGATTTATATCGTGAAGATAAAAATATCCTCGTTGGAAAACTTACTACCGCTGTCCCTTCCAAACGCTTGGAAGAGCATTTGGTGGACTTGATAGGAAGCCGTACTCAGGGAAAAGTCGAGATGGAAGCACATATCGATCCGGACCTGATAGGAGGATATATCATTGAGCTGGAAGGTTATCGTCTGGATGCCAGTGTGGCTAATCAGTTGAAGCGCGTTAAGCAACAGTTTATTGCGAGAAACAGAAGAATTGTTTAAGTAAATGAAGAGGGAAGATTTACTTCATTTATCATTTTTAATTAAAAAGTTATGCCAGAAAATACAATAAAACCCAGCGAAGTATCGGAAGTACTGCTGCGTCAGTTGCAAGGTATCGATAACTCACTGAAGTTTGACGAAGTGGGAACGGTACTACAGGTCAGCGATGGTGTAGCACGTATTTACGGCTTGCGCAATGCAGAAGCTAATGAGCTTTTGCAGTTTGAAAACGGTATCATGGGTACCGTGATGAATCTGGAGGAGGACAATGTGGGAGCAGTGCTTCTGGGTCCTACTGACCAGATTAAGGAGGGGATGATTGTAAAGCGTACCAAACGTATCGCATCTATCAATGTAGGTGAGAGCATGTTGGGACGTGTGATTGACCCTCTGGGTGTACCTCTTGACGGACGTGGTGAGATAGGGGGCGAATTGTTTGAAATGCCTCTGGAACGTAAAGCACCGGGAGTAATCTTCCGCCAGCCTGTAACGGAGCCTTTGCAGACAGGTTTGAAAGCAATTGATGCGATGATCCCTATCGGACGTGGACAGCGTGAGTTGATTATCGGTGACCGTCAGACAGGAAAAACAGCTATCGCTATCGATACAATCATTAACCAGCGTGCCAATTATGAGGCAGGAAATCCGGTATATTGTATCTATGTAGCCGTAGGACAGAAGGGTTCAACCGTTGCCAGTCTTGTAAACGCTTTGCGTGAAAAGGGAGCAATGGATTATACCGTAGTCGTTGCTGCAACAGCATCCGATCCTGCTGCCATGCAGTATTTTGCTCCATTTGCCGGAGCTGCTATCGGTGAATACTTCCGTGATACCGGTCGTCATGCACTGGTAGTATACGATGACCTTTCAAAACAGGCCGTTGCATACCGTGAAGTATCTTTGATTCTTCGTCGTCCGTCAGGACGTGAAGCATATCCGGGTGATATCTTCTACTTGCATTCTCGTTTGCTGGAACGTGCTGCTAAGATTATCAATCAGCAGGAAGTTGCAGAACAGATGAATGACCTTCCTGCCAGCCTGAAGGGAAAAGTAAAAGCCGGAGGTTCACTTACAGCATTGCCTATCATCGAAACGCAGGCAGGCGACGTTTCTGCTTATATCCCGACAAACGTAATTTCTATTACCGATGGTCAGATATTCTTGGAAACCGACTTGTTTAACCAGGGATTCCGTCCTGCAATTAACGTAGGTATTTCGGTATCTCGTGTAGGTGGTAGTGCACAGGTCAAGAGTATGAAGAAAGTTGCCGGAACGTTGAAGATCGACCAGGCTCAGTACCGTGAGCTGGAAGCTTTCTCTAAGTTCAGCAGCGATATGGACCCTGTAACTGCAATGGCTATCGACCGCGGACGTAAAAACAACCAGTTGCTTATTCAGCCGCAGTATTCACCGATGCCGGTAGGAGAGCAGATTGCTATTCTGTATTGTGGAACTCACAGTTTGATGCGCGATATTCCTATCAGCAAAGTACGTGCATTCCAGGATGCATTCCTTACCAATATGCGTGCTAACCATCAGGCTGATGTGCTCGATGTACTGGCTAGCGGTAAGATCAACGATGAAGTAACAGCATTGATTGAAAAAGTAGCAGCAGAAACAGCTGGACAATTTAAAGAAAGATAATCATCATGGCATCACTGAAAGAAGTAAAAGGAAGAATAAACTCCATAAATGGAACGCTGAAAATTACTTCGGCGATGAAAATGGTTGCCTCTTCGAAGCTGCATAAAGCTCAGGAGGCAATAGAGAACATGCTTCCTTACGAACGAAGACTGCATCACATGCTTACCAACTTTCTGAATGCAGGGTTGAGTGTGGAGTCACCTTTCGTCGTGAAACGTGATGTGAAGAAGATTGCCATTGTGGTATTTGCATCGAACAGTAGCCTGTGCGGTGGATTTAATGTGAATGTAATTCGTCATTTGTCTGAGATGCTTGAGGAGTATATTCAGCAGTTAGGAAAGGAAAACATATTGGTGTATCCGATAGGACGTAAAGTTGCGGATGCAGTCAAGAAGTTAGGTATAACGCCGATGGGAGATTATCAGCACATGAGCGGAAAGCCTAACTACAAAGAAGCTTCCGATCTGGCTGCCGAATTGATGGATCGTTTCGTGAGTGGTGAGATACAGCAGGTCGAAATGCTGTACAACCATTTCAAGTCGACGTCTACTCAAGTTCTGACACGTGAAACCTATTTGCCGATTAATCTTGCTCAAGCTTCAACCGAGGAGAAACAGGAAAAAGGCATGCAGGCCGATTACATTATCGAACCATCGGCAGAAAAGGTGATGCAGGAATTGTTGCCCAAAGTATTACGTATGAAAATGTATACTGTATTGCTTGACTCGAATGCAGCAGAACATGCTGCCCGTACGATGGCAATGCAGATAGCAACCGATAACGCAAACGATTTGATTCAGGAGCTTACGCTGATTTACAACAAGAGTCGTCAGCAAGCTATTACGAACGAATTGCTCGATATTATCGGTGGTACGATGGCGTAACGGTCAAAGCATAAATAAAAAATATCGGGACTGTCCGAAGGACGGTCCCGATATTTTTTTGTAGTTATCCGTTCATTAGTCAAAGCTACCGTAACGAGTAGGCAACAACTTGCGGTCGCCCAATGTATTGTCTACGCGTGCCACATTGATCCAGAATTTATTCTCGCGGACACTTTCCGTAGGATATACAGCCTTTTCACGGCTATACATGTGCTGCCATTTATTGCCTACCGCTTCATATTCCGGATGCGGTGCATTGACCAGTACATTGTCTTCCTTCGAAGCATCGCCATTCTTGATTTCCTCTATCTCGTGCCAGATACTGAGCATCGTTTCTATGAAATTATCCAGCTCATACAAGCTTTCACTTTCGGTAGGCTCAATCATCAGTGTACCGTGAACCGGGAAGGAGAGAGTAGGAGCGTGATAACCGTAATCCATTAGTCTTTTGGCAATATCATTCTCGGTGATACCACTTTCCTCGTGAATCTTTCTGCATTCCAGAATCATTTCATGTCCCACGAAACCATTTGCTCCACGATAAACCGTGCCATACGTATCGTTCAATGAAGCCGCAAGATAATTCGCATTCAGAATTGCTGTCTTGGTAGCCCTTTCCAGTCCTTCGGCACCCATCATGCAAATATAAGCATACGTAATAGGCAGGATACCGGCACTTCCATAAGGGGCTGCTGCAACCTCATTCTGTTCGTTGCCGAAGAGTGCGTGTCCCGGAAGGAACGGGATCAGATGCTTGGCTACACATACCGGACCTACACCCGGACCACCACCGCCGTGAGGGCTGGCAAACGTCTTGTGCAAGTTCAGATGACATACATCCGCACCGATAGTACCCGGGTTGGTCAGACCTACCTGCGCATTCATGTTGGCACCGTCCATATACACCTGAGCACCGCAGCGATGGATAATCTTACAAATCTCGGCAATATCACTTTCGAAAATACCATGAGTAGACGGATAAGTAATCATCAGCGCAGCCAGCTGATCCTTATGTTCTTCTGCTTTCTGGCGAAGATCTTCTACATCCACATTTCCCCGTTCGTCGCAGGCACACGTCAATGTCTGATACCCAGCCTGTACAGCCGAAGCCGGATTGGTGCCATGTGCCGAAGCCGGGATAAGAATCAGGTTACGATGTCCCTGTCCGATACTTTCCAAATAACTTCGGATGATACGCAGACCCGTATATTCTCCCGCAGCACCCGAGTTCGGCTGAAGCGTGATTCCCTCGAATCCTGTAATGGTCAGCAGCTGGTGAGAGAGGTTTTCAATCAGCGTACGATATCCTTGTGCCTGATCTTCCGGAACCAGCGGGTGTATATTCATCCATGCAGCATTACTGAGCGGCAGCATTTCGGCAGCAGCATTCAGTTTCATGGTACATGAACCCAGTGAAATCATTGAATGGGCCAGTGATATATCCTTACGATCCAGACGCTTGATGTAACGCATCATTTCCGTTTCCGTATGATAACGGTTGAACACCTCGTGAGTGAGGAACGACGAGCGGCGTCGCAATTCACGGGTCAGAGAGGACGATTCCGGAATATCCTCTGTTTCGTGTACCGGCTCCTCGGCAGCGATACCGAAAATCATCAGCAGGTGGTTGGCATCTGCCACGGTAGTAGCCTCATCGATACTGAGACCCACATCCCCGTTGTCGTAATAACGCAAGTTCACTTCCTTGCTCAGCGCGATGGTACGCAGTTTCTGAGCCGATACATGATCAGGCAATCCCAGACGGAGTGTGTCGAAGAAAATAGAGTTCCGTTCCGTATATCCCAGACGGAGCAGCTGCTTGTTGAGCCAGTTGGCAATACTATGAATACGTTTGGCAATATCCTTTATTCCCTCCGGACCGTGGTACACCGCATAGAAGCCAGCCATGGTAGCCAGCAATGCCTGCGCCGTACAGATATTCGACGTAGCCTTCTCACGCTTGATATGCTGCTCACGTGTCTGCAAAGCCATACGGTAACAAATCTTTCCATACTTATCTTTCGAAAGTCCGATGATACGTCCCGGCATGTTACGCTTATATTCATCACGCGTTGCGAAATAAGCAGCCGAAGGACCACCGTAAAACATCGGAATACCGAGGCGCTGCGTACTTCCGAATACGATGTCGGCACCCCATTCGCCAGGAGGAACCAGCAAGGCAAGACTCAGAATATCTGCATCCACGGCTACCTTGCAACCTGCCGCATGCGCACGTTCCGTAAACTCCCGGTAATCTTCTACATTACCACTGTTGTTCGGGTACTGTACGATGCAACCGAATATATCGGGTGTGAACTCCAGTTCCTTGTAATTACCCACCTTCACTTCCATACCTTGCGGAATGGCACGGGTACGGATAACGGCTAGATTCTGTGGAAATATTTCCTGATCGACGAACAACGTATTGGCACCCGCCTTCTGCTGTGCGCGGCTTCTCAATCCATGCATCATCGTTGCAGCCTCCGCAGCCGCAGTTGCCTCGTCCAGCAGCGAGCAGTTGGCCAGCGGCATGGCAGTCAGGTCACTTACTACCGTCTGGAAATTGATCAGCGCCTCCAGTCGTCCTTGTGAGATTTCTGTCTGATAAGGTGTATAAGAGGTGTACCACACCGGATTTTCGAATACATTACGCTGTATCACAGCCGGAGTAATTGAGTCGTACCAGCCTGCACCAATATACGACTTATATATTTTATTCATCGAAGCCAGCTTGCTGATGTGTTCGGCGAATTCCCGTTCTGTCATGGCAGGAGGCAAGTCCAATGGAGCCTTCAGTCGGATTTTTTCAGGAATGGTCTTATCAATCAATCCGTCTAATGTCTTTACTCCTATTCTCTCCAGCATTTTGGGAAGATCATTTTCGGTAATGCCAATGTGACGATTGGCAAAAACATCTGTTTTCATGATTTCAAGGTATTATAAAGGTAAAATATTCTTAGTTGAAAACGTGCCGACGTTTTTCTGTAAGCATCGGCACGTTTCAGACAAATCGTGACAATGAATTTTGTTCTTTATTTGAAGAACGGATTATCCATCTTCTCTTTTCCGATGGTAGTCGGTTCGCCATGTCCCGGATAGACGACCGTTTCATCGGGCAAAGTCAGCAAGCGACTGGAAACATGCTCTATCAGTTCACCGAAATCGCCTCCTTCCAGGTCGGCACGTCCTACGCTACCCTGGAACAAGACATCACCGCTGAACAGACAAGCATCCGCCTTGCAGTAATACACCATGCCCCCGGGAGAATGACCGGGCACATGAATGGCTTCCAGCTCTGTATTGCCGAAATGAATCTTTTCGCCGTCTTCCACATAATGCCCCAGCGGAACAGCCTCCTCGTTGAGACGGAAACCGAACATACGGCACTGGTCCGCCAGTTTCTCCAGCAGAAACTCATCTTTGCGGCATGCCTCCGCTTTCAATCCGAATTCGCGCAAAAGGAACGGATTGCCGAAAACATGATCCAGATGCAGGTGCGTATTCAGCAGATGCTTGACGGTCAGCTTGTTTTCGTCAATATATTTTTTCAGCATCTGCTGCTCCTCCGGATAATAACATCCGGCATCGATAATCGCAGCTTCCCCTGTTTCGTCCGAGAGCACATAACAGTTGACGGGAAACATGTTGAATTCAAAGCGTTTTATCTTCATTTTATTTTCAGTGTTTTGATTACTTGTTTACAGTGACATATACTACTTTCTTGGTTTCGAAGAACTCTTCGGAGAAGAAATCCTTCAAGTCGGTCACTATCGTCTGATGTTTCACCGGCATAACTTCCCTGTCAAGCTCTCCTCCCTTCAGGCAGATCAGTCCGTTGGGGAGAGCGTTATGCTGTTCGCTGCTGATATTCTTGCGGATGATCTTCAGCAAGTCGGTAAGAGGCATGACGGCACGGCTCACCACAAAGTCGAACAACTGTTTCTCCTCCTCGGCACGGCAGTGACGTGTAGTAACATTTTTCAGTCCGATAGCGTTGGCTATTTCGGTAGCCACCCTGACCTTCTTTCCGATGCTGTCTACCAGATGGAACTTCGTATCGGGAAAAAGAATAGCAAGCGGTATACCCGGAAAACCGCCTCCCGTACCCAGATCCATGACACTCGTACCCGGCTTGAACTGTATCACCTTGGCAATACCCAGCGAGTGAAGCACATGATGTTCGTACAAGTTCGTGATATCCTTGCGCGAAATCACGTTGATTTTACTGTTCCAGTCGGTATACAAGTCGTAGAGAGCTGCAAACTGCTCTTTCTGCGTATCGGTTAAGTCGGGAAAATATTTCAGAATAATATCCATGTAAGCGAAACGATTATTTTAAATAAGCACTAATTTCATCGTAGGGAACGGTCAGGCTGAAATCACCGGCCGCATACGGAGCAATTTCATAACGGTTGTAATAAAACGTTACACCGTCCTTACCCAGCAAAAAGTTTTCGGGAATGTAGATATCCGTATCCAGCAGGATACCCACCGACTGAAGCCCTTCCACGCTGGTGATGGTATCGGTTTCCATCTTCTTGTTTACCTCTTCTATCAGTTTCTGTAGAATCAGCGAACGGATTTTGGGCTCGCCGTCTTTGGCAAACACTTCATCGGCAGTCAGCTTCTTACCCGTCTTGGCGTCAAAGTTCAGGTATTTGGCGTACGTATTGGGGTGCGCCCCGCCTGTATACTGGAAGTTGACGGCAGTGTAATTCCATACGTTGCTGTCTCTTCCCGCTTCCAGCGTGGTGCTGATTTGGTACTCATAATTATACCAAGCCGGAACATCTTCCGCTTTCATGCCGTTGTGCATGTCGGCCTCGAACAGTTCCTTCACATCCGTATGATAGTTCTGGATAAAATCGTTTGTCAGGGTCGCCACAAATTCCTCGGGAGCCAGAGCAGCGTATTGTTGTCCGAAAGCATCCTTCTGTATCTCCGAGTCGATGAGCAGAGAAACGGAGTCCTTGTCCGAGGCAGGTTTCAGGTAAGCATAGCTGATGTTGATTTTGCACGACGGAGTTTCTTTTCCCGCTTGCAGATAGACGGTCGTATCTTTTTTCAGTGTGTCAATCTCGGCGGTTGGCGACTGCTTCTGTTCTACACAGCCCGAAAAAACGAATCCGCCTGCAATGCCTAAAACCAGCGACGGAAATAAAATGTTTGTTGACTTCATAATACTCTTTTTTAGTATGGTGATTTTAATGTTCCGATACGACAAATATAACACAACTTCTTGAATAAAGCACCAGAAAAGGGAAGTTCTTTCTGTCGTTTTGATAAAGATTTGCAGAAGGGTGAGCCAGTGGAACTGAAAAAATGTGTAAGTTTGTATGAAAAGCAAAAATAACATGAAATACTAACTATGAAAACAGAATATTGGGGAACGGTCCCTTACCGTGAAGCATGGGATCGTCAGACAGCATTGTTCAACGAACTGGTGCGTGCGCGTGCCTGCGGCGAGAGTTACGAGAACCGCCTGATTTTTTGCGAGCATCCACATGTGTATACGTTGGGGCGGCACGGCAAGGAAACAAACATGCTGCTGCGCGAGGAACAATTAAGGCAAATGGGCGCAGAATTGTATCACATCGACCGCGGAGGAGATATTACCTATCACGGTCCGGGGCAGCTTGTCTGCTATCCGATCTTGAATCTCGAGGACTTCCATCTGGGACTGAAGGACTACATTCATGCACTGGAAGAAGCTGTTATCCGCGTATGTGCTTCGTATGGTATAGAGGCGGGGAGAGTAGCCGGAGCTACCGGCGTGTGGCTTGCCGCAGGAACAAAAGACGAACGCAAGATTTGTGCGATAGGCGTGCGTAGCAGTCATTTCGTTACGATGCACGGACTTGCCCTGAATGTAAATACCGACTTGCGCTATTTCGGCTATATTCATCCCTGTGGATTCATAGATAAAGGAGTAACGTCCATCGCCCGGGAAGTAGGGCATGAGGTCGATCTATCCGACGTACGGAACAGGCTGGAAAAGGAGCTTTGCACGTGTCTGAACGCATCCGACTATCGTTGAGAATCTGTGCCGTGACGCTTCCTGAAGCTTGTGCCGGAGCAGCGGATCTTTTGTCAGCATGAATGCAGGAAAATTTGTACAAAAGATTTTGTTTTTTGTACAAATCTTAAAAAAAACGTCGAGACGTTTTAGGCGAAACTTGCAGGCACGATTCAGAGAAGCGGGTGTAAGGTGTTCAGTAAATTGGGAAGAAGTCGTGCAGGGAGGCTTTTTTCTTCTCAAAATTTTTGTTTTCCTGCAGAAAGATTTATCTTTGGAACCGTTAAACTTAAAAACAGAAAAACACTATGAGTCTTGAAAAAACATTGGTTATTTTAAAACCATCTGCCGTACAGCGCGGCTTAATCGGCGAAATTACCAGCCGTTTCGAACGTAAAGGACTTCGGTTGGCAGGTATGAAAATGATGCAGCTCACCGACGATTTACTGAACGAACATTATGCTCATCTGGCTGGGAAGCCCTTCTTCCAGCGCGTGAAAAACTCCATGATGGCTTCTCCGGTAGTAGCTTGCTGCTACGAAGGGGTAGATGCCGTACAGATTGTACGTTCAATGACGGGAGCAACCAACGGTCGTGTGGCTGTTCCAGGCACCATCCGAGGTGATTATTGTGTCAGTTCACAGGAAAACATTATCCACACATCCGACTCTCCGAAAACAGCTGCTACAGAAGTTGCCCGCTTCTTTAAGCCCGAAGAGCTGTTCGACTACGAACAAAGCACGCTGAAATACCTTTATTACGAAGATGAATATAAGCTTGTATAACAGCTTGTTATGAAAATGACAAAAATAAAATGCAGGAAATTGATAAGATTTACCTGCATTTTATTTGGTCAATTCAAATAAAGGTTATATTTTTGCACCCGCAAACGAAAGGAAATGCACTCTTAGCTCAGTTGGTAGAGCAACTGACTCTTAATCAGTGGGTCCAGGGTTCGAATCCCTGAGGGTGTACTTTCAAGGAAGTTGCACGGGAAATTTGACAATTTATAGTGGATGCACTCTTAGCTCAGTTGGTAGAGCAACTGACTCTTAATCAGTGGGTCCAGGGTTCGAATCCCTGAGGGTGTACCAGGCCGTGAGGCGAAACAGTGAAAAGTCCTGAAAACTTGACCGGTTTTCAGGACTTTTTTTATGTCCGGCCCGAATGTCTTTACTCCATCTTACAAATAGCCAATGAAGTCTGCTGGGCCGCATTTTTAAGTGCCGTGAGGAAGAAATCAATCCATTCGTCGTAGCCTGCCGCTTCATTTACTCGCTGTATGTTACGGTAATAGACAGCAGCACGCTTATAAAGCGGATTGGAAAGCAGCAGCACAGGCTTTTCGAGTACTTCCTCTTGCTTCAAGAACAAAAGATTCAGAAGGCGTCCTGTCCGACCATTGCCGTCGATGAACGGATGTATCATTTCAAACTGATAATGAATCAGTGCGGCACGAACGAGTACATTTTCCGTATCTTCCGAATGAATGTATCGCTCCAGATCGGAAAACGCCTCTGTCATGTCTTCGTAAACGGGAGGTACAAACAGCGCTTCTTTCAATCCGTTTTCTTTCCAGCCTATCCATACGGGTGAATTCCGGAACTCACCGGGATATTTCTTTTCATATTGTTCGCTTTGGCACATCAGATAGTGTGCATTCTTCAGCATACGGGCACTGAGCGGCAGTTCGTCCATCGCTTCGACGGCATAACGTGTAGCCTGCAAGAGGTTTTCAGCATCTGTCATGAGGGTATCATCGTCGGTCTTTATCATAAAATCGAACGAAAGAGAAGGTTCGCCCGAAGCCAGCCTGCAGGAAGATTCTGCTTCTTGTCTCATGAGTTTCTCCAGTTGCTCGTTGGAAAGCCGTGCAGCGTTCGCATTCAACTGCCGTAGGGCTGTTTCTGCTTCCGCTATCAACCGATCCGTCTGAGGAGTGCGGGTAACTTGTATTTGGAAGAGAGAAGTCGGGATGAATGAGCTGAATGCCATATCACCCCATAAATGTCTGCGATATTTCATCATTTCCATACAGTTAGTTTATGTTTTTATATCCAGTTGTTTAGTCAAACTATTTGCTAAGTTGCTATTAAGCAAACAAAGATCAGAAAATAAAGTTTGTCGGGCACTATTATTCTCTTGCAAAATACTACCATTCTGATAACTATTCTTTATCTGCCTTTAATATTTTGTTTGGTAAGATAAGGATAAGACGTCTTCCAAAAAGCTGAAGGAAGCTATCAAGAAACTGGGGTATACTATTGCTCCGTTTCAATCGCCAAGGAGCGGCAAGGTGAAAAAATAAATGCAAATAATCTTTAGTAAAAACCGTTGACATTACTTTGCTGTAAGATAGAATCAGTCAGCGGCTTTTGTTGCTTGAAAATTTGTGATGAGTTCCATCATAACCTGCAATGTGGTTTGCTCAGATAGTTTTTCATTGTCCGAAAAAGTTTCTATAAACTTCTTATAATGTGTAAAAAAAGAACACTTTCTTCAGGTTATCTTCTATCTTTAAACAACTGAAATAGATAAAGGTCGCTTGTTTAATTCTTTGTTTGTGTAAAATAGTAGTCTACATAATCTGTAAAAGGTTATATACGAAGCAAAAAGGAGAAATTATTGAAATTATATTAGCATGTATTATTAGTCTTGGAACGAATGTTAAAGGGATTTGTTCCAATGGCTTTATATGTGATGATAATTAATTGTAGGTAATTCGAACAATGACTTTGTTAAGTTGATATCAAAGAAAGAAAATGGATTGATGAGTAAATTTTAGAATAGAATGAATCTCAGATGTACAATAGTTTTATTATCCATTTTATATATTCCTAATATAATCTGGAGTCAGGTAACAGGAAAAATAATAAACACTAGTAACCAGCCGGTGGACGGTGCTACCATCGTCATGCAGCTTCCGGATTCAACCTATCTGGGGGCAGCTATCTCTGCGGCCGACGGTACATTCAGGCTTGAACCGGAGCCGGAAAAGTATCAGCTCATTATCCAGCATCTGCTTTATCAGACCAGGCAGGTAAAGGGGCAGGCGCGTGATGCGGGTATTATTACGCTGGAGCCGAAAGACTATAATCTGGAGGAAGTGGTAATAAAGGGAGAAAGACCGCTGGTTAAAGTGGAAGACGGACGACTGGGCTATGACCTTTCGGTACTTTCGGAAAGGCAGGTTGTAAACAATGCCTACGAAGCTATATCCAAACTGCCGGGAGTACAAGAGAGTAACGGCGCGCTTTCTCTTGCCGGAGCAAGTTCCCTTACCATTATACTAAACGGTAAGCCTACCACCATGACAGCGGACCAACTGGAAACATTGTTGCGCAATACATCGGTGGATCGTGTAGAGAAAGCAGAAGTCGTGTATAGTGCTCCTCCTGAATTTCATGTACGTGGAGCTGTCATCAATGTGGTGATGAAACGCTCGAATGACTATTCATTTCAGGGGGAGCTGAGTACCTATTATCAGAACAGGTATTTTAGCAGTGGTGGTGCAAACGGGAATTTCCGTTTGTCCATACCTAAAGTAACTTTGGATGTAATGTCTGGAGCCGACAATGTCAAAATAATGGAATATACAGACTTGTTTTCCAGACATACATTGGGCGATAAGGTCTATGAAATAACCCAGAATGAAAGACTAAGTACCAAAAGCTGGACACATAATGTAAGAACAGCATTGGAATACAACATCAATGAGAAGAATCATCTGAATGTTGCCTATACGGGAAGTTTTACTCCCGATAGAGACGGCCGTAGCATAGCTGATGGAAGTTTTCAGCAGTCCACTCTCGATAAGTTTACGGAAAACAAGATGCATAACATAGCCCTACAGTACAGTTCCGGTTTCGGACTTGAACTTGGCGGTGATTATACCCGTTATACATCCGATAATAATCAGACTATGTCAACACAGCTTGCCGACAAGAGTGAGAACGCATATACCCTGACCGGCGGGCAGCGTATTGACCGTTTCTCTGTTTATGCAGACCAGAAACATCGTCTGGCAAATAACTGGGGCATAGGTTACGGCGTATCGTATCGCTATACAAATAACTATGATTTTCAGACTTATGATAATGTGGCGGGTAATATAAAACCTGAAAATACAGACGCTAAGCTGGAAGAACAGACAACTAATTTTTATTTCTCGCTGAGTAAGAGTTGGGCGACCGGTACTTCGTTCTCTGTTTCTGCAACGGGAGAATATTACACGATCGGGAACTATCACAAATGGGCAGTCTATCCGCAAGCCTCACTGACATATCTGAAAAGCCCGCAACATATTTTCCAGCTATCCCTGTCAACAGATAAGACGTATCCCGGTTATTGGGATATGCAGTCGTCAGTCACCTATCTGAACGGATATTCTGAAATTCAGGGAACACCCGGTTTACGACCTATGACAACCTATAGTCTGAATGGAAACTATATATTAAAACAGAAGTATATATTTGGTCTGTTCTATAAACATACTTCCGATTACTTTGCCCAGTCTCCCTATCAGGCTACCGACCGTCTGGCATTGATATATAAAAATACCAACTGGAATTATATGCGCATGATAGGCGCAAATGTCATTTTACCGTTCAGTCTTGGCAACTGGTACGATGCAAGACTGACACTTGTAGGAATGCAGGCACGGGAAAAATGTGATCAGTTCTTTGACATACCTTTCGACCGAAAGAAATGGTTATTTATCGGAACGCTTGACAATACTTTCAAGGTAGGCAAAAACCTTTCGTTTGAATTGACGGGTAATATACAGACACCTTTTATTCAGGGTACACTGGATCTCGCAAGCACATTCAATCTTACTGCCGGAATGAAATGGAACTTTGCCAAGAACAAGTGTTCGCTTACGGCACGTTGCAGTGACATCTTTAACTCCAGTATGCCGGATATGAAAGTTCGCTTCAAAGGGCAGTATTTGGATATGAACAGCTCCTTCTACAGCCGTACCGTATCTCTAAACTTTACATATCGTTTTGGTGGATATAAAAAGCAGGAAGTGAAAGAAGTGGATACATCACGATTCGGACACTAAAGAGTAATAGACGAAAGTCTTTTAGAGTGATATATGAATACGGAACCATAAATAAAAGTAATAGGAATGGCTAATTTTAATTCTTTCATCGACAAATTAGACATGGAATTCTGGCATGAGATTTGTGCTAAGAACGGTGAACTGTGTCATTACAAAAAGGGAGAATTCTTTGTGCAAGAGGGAGATGTTATACGGTATATGGGAATCGTGCAAGAGGGATATTTTAAATATGTTACTACAGATTCAAACGGAAATGAACATATAACCGGATTTGCGCTCCCGGGAACGTTTGTGGGTGATTATTTAAGTACCACACAAAAAACGCCTTGTATGACCAGTATTGTTGCTGCAACAAACGTGGAGGTTCTGGTATGTAACTGTGAAATAGTCAATGAATTATTCAATGAGGACAGAGAGTTACATCAGTTATTTTCAGACTCATTATTCCATGATTGTTATATACAGTATTTGGATATGCACCGTTTATCCCCCAAGGAACGCTATATCGCTTTATTGAAAAGATGTCCTGATATTCTTCAAAATATTACGATTGGAGAAGTTGCCTCTTATTTGAATGTTACGCCCACTTATCTCAGCCGTATCCGCAAGGAAATTACTTTTGAGAACAAATGATTTTATCAGATGAACGAGTTCAATACATACCCCAATAACTTAGACTATTCTTTTATAACAGATTTATGTAAAAGGAAAGGGAAACTGCATACTTATCGTAAAGGAGATTTTTTCATCCGTCAGAATGAGAGAAAGCGTTTTGCGGGATGGGTGGAAGATGGTACCTTTCAATATACCCACATTGACGAAGAGGGAGAAGAGCACATTGTAGGGTATTCGTTTACAAATGAATATGTATGTGACTATTCCTCATTCATGAAAGGCAGCTTGTCCTTGGTAAGCATTCAAGCCATAACAGACTGCTCCGTTTATGAAATATCACACCATGATATTATTGAATATTGGGAGACTAATATGGAAACCCAACGGTTCGGAAGATGCGTAGCCGAAAATCTATATGAAATGGTATATGGGCGACTGCTCGATTCGTATTGCAGTCCTGAAATACGATATAAAAGACTGATGGAGCGTTGTCCCAACCTGAAAGAAGCAGTACCTTTGAAAAGCATTGCTTCATTCTTGGGTGTTACTCCTGAAACAGTCAGTCACATACGCAAGAAACTGAGAGGATAGTTTAATTATTTTAATGTTTAGTGAGAAAGGTCTTGAAATATTTCAATGCCTTTCTCTTTTTTTCTTCTGTACTTTACATCCGCAAATTAACGTATAATTCAAGAGTATGGTTATGTTTAGTAGGTATAGTATTCTGCCTGATTATTGACAAAGTTGATAAGAGAAAAGCAGTGATACCTGTTAGTGCTTGTTGGTAAAGTTTTCTTGCTGAGTAAATGATAGAATATGATTTTGTCTGCAACTCTCAAACTAGTTTGAGAATTATGCTGGGTTGGGTTTGTACATTTGCAGAAATGTATATGGAAAGAAAGTCTGAAAAATAATTTATAATCAGAATAATATGAAACTTAAAACAATTACTTTGCTGTGTTTCGGTATTATGTTTGTTAGCTGTGCTTCTTTGTTAGGAGTACAAAATAGTAAATATACTTCAGAAAAGATTGAGATAGGAATGAGCAAGAAGGATTTCTTGAAACTTTTTGGAGAACCATACGCAAAGGAAATGATAACAGACAGATATAATCGTCCTGTTGAACGGATGCTATATCAGGAAAGCCTTTACGACTAAGAATGGTATACCTTGACAACAGCTTTTGTTTTTCAAGATGGAAAACTGATAAGTTAAGAGGTTGTAAGTAAACAATATGTCAATAGAAAAGGAAATAAATAACTTAAATACTAAATGAAATTGTATGAGAACAAAACATTTATTTGGAATACTGATGCTATTCTTGTTTACATTTACCTTTATCAGTTGTGATAAAGAAGACGAAGAAGGTTGCAAAGTAACTAATTACCAAGAGTATGAACTCACAGTGGCTTCAAAAAAAATATTGGGCATGATATTCAGTGAAGGCAAAAATTATTTCAGGAAAGTTTATGCCGTCAAAAAAAATAATGCTCAAGACTGGGAATCATTCTCCTCTATTCAAGACTTCAACTACGAAGAGGGTTATGAATATCACATAAAAATAAGCGAAACGACGTATTTGGATTATCGCAAGGGCGACCCTTCATGGACGGAATACAAACTGCTCGAACTAATCTCAAAAGAGAAGCACGATTCAGAAGGACTGCCGGATAACTTTTTGTCGAGCGATTATAACTGTTTGAATGCAGAGTTTCGTTATGTTATTGAAGCAGATGAAAAGGATGAAGTGGAGAAAAGATTGATGAATAATAGTCTTCTTTTCATGTGCAAGCAATTTGTATTCAATAAAGAGTTTACAGAATTTGCTATGCTCAATGAGGATAGTGAATATCTTGTGTTAGCTGATGGTAAGCTAATAAGAGAAACGAATGACAATGAGAATTTCCCCGATAGCTATAAGCTGATACCATTAGAAGGTCAAGTTGCAGCAACAGAGCAATGGACTTTCATATGCGATTTCATCACACATAAAGCTGCTCAGACGATGGATGCTTTCATCGTAAATATTTCTGGAATTACAGATAATAGCGGAGACAAGCGTTCCCAAATCTGGCTATATCAGGATATGACACAGTATGCGCAAGAGGCGTTTCCCGAAGCTGGAGTAAAAACGGTTGTGGTTTCTTATACTGTTGGTATCAACTAAAATAAGACCTATAAACTCCTAAAATCAAGGTAATATGGAAACAAGGAACTTATTCGGAATACTAGTATTATTCCTTAGTGTGCTTAGCCTTACAAGTTGCAACAAAGACGAAGAGTTTTTTCTAGTGAAGCAATACAACAGATGCTGTTCGACCTGAAAGGAACTTATACTTAGGCATAATAAATATATGCTTTAAATTTGAAAATGCATGATAGCAATAATCATATTGATAGCCTTCTGTCTTTTTACAAACTCCCTTTGTGCACAGGTTATATGGACAAAAGAGGACTCCGTTAAATTGTCTAAGATATTGGATAGCGAGATGCCGATTTACATAGATAGTGATTTAAAAAAGGAATTGGAAAAGAGCTTTATAGGTGAGCCTATAAAGAAGAGGTATGGCTCTTGGAATGATTTTACACTGGATATTAAGACATACGATTTTGATAAACCGAAATGCCAACATATAGATATGGGTCCTATCTTTGACAAATCTACTTCTGTTAAATTTTTCAATTTAAACAATGAATATCTAAAACATAAAAAGTTTACGATTAGCAGTCATGTAGATGTAGCCAATCCATCAATATTCTTACGGCGAAATACAATTCTTACTTTTCCATTGGATAGGAAATTGTATGTTAATATATCCGGCAGCTATACATTGGATCATTCAAATAACTCCATACTTTCGGTAGATCCTACTCCCTATACCATAGGAGTCGGATTATCCTTTAACATAAGAAAAAATATTACGATTGGTCCTCAAGCAAACTATCAATTTAATCTTATACAAAGAAGATGGGAATGTTTTTGGGGAATCAAATGTGTAATATCATTTTAGGGGCGGATAGGTATAAGTTATTTAACAAGAAGGTAAAAAAGATTATAAAATAAGACATTAAATATTATTTATCTATGAACAAACTAAATCTTTCACTGATAATACATACATTTGATAGGAATTTAACGAAAATACCTCTTATGGGATTCTTTGATATAATATGTATAAGTTGTGAATACTGTGAATCGGTTTGTATTGGTGGCGTTTGTGATAATTGTGCCGATGGAACGCCGTAGATCTGGCAAGAGGTATGTTCTTTGCTGAAAAAGTATTTGGGAAAATCAATAGAGAAATATAATAGTTTAAACAAGAAAGTATTTGAAAATGAAGTTTATATACATACTTCTGCTTTTCTTTGTATTTATTCATACAGGTATATGTGCTCAGGGTTATGATGACTCGATAAGCATAGGAAATGGAGAAGTTACAAAGAAAGGAGGAGCCGAACATATGATAGGTATTGATTTCAGACCTTCCTATGTGTTTCCTACTGATGAGTTTTTCAAAGGAACCAACTACACAGGAAAGAAAATAAATTCAAGCCTTGCCGGACATCTAAAGTATGGATTTAAGTTCTCTCCCGATTCTGAACTGGGCAGGTTGTATCCTTATGCCATACAGGGAATAGGTATAAGTTATAATACCTTTTTCAATTCGAGAGAAATAGGTAATCCACTTGCCGTGTATGTATTTCAGACATCAAGAATCGCTACAATTTCACCCAGACTTTCATTCGATTATGAATGGAACTTTGGAGCTTCATTCGGATGGAAGAAATTCGATGAAGAGAATAATCCCCATAATACGGTGGTAGGCTCTAAAATCAATGCATATATAAACTTGGGATTCCTTCTGAACTGGCAGATCGCAGCAAATACAAACCTGAGGGCTGGCATAGGGGTTACACATTACTCAAACGGTAATACCAGCTATCCTAACTCTGGGGTAAATACTATAGGAGCATCAATTGGTATTACAAGAAGTTTCGGAGGTGGCAAAAATGGAAAAGAAACATTGAGCAAACTAATCAAACCAAAATTTGAAAGATATATCAGCTATGACCTGATAGTTTATGGAGCTATACGGAAAAGAGGGGTTTTTCCGGAAAATCATGATCCGCTGCTGGCACCAGGTTCGTTCGGAATAATCGGATTGAACTTCAATCCTCTCTATAATTTTAGCAGGTATTTCAGGGCTGGGCTCTCGCTCGACATGCAGTATGATGAAAGTGCAAATATCGGGCAACACATCGCAAATGACTATATTCCTTCAACTCCGGAAGATCTCAAATTCTTCAGACCTTCGTTTAGGGAACAGTTTTCTACGGGTATTTCAGTGAGAGCGGAAATTGTAATGCCTATTTTCTCTATCAATTTAGGTATAGGAAAGAACTTTATCTGTAAGGGTTCCGATACAAATTCATTCTATCAGACATTTGTACTGAAGACAAACATAACCAAGAATATCTTTCTGCACACCGGATATCAGCTCTACCGATTCAAAGATCCGAATAATCTCATGTTAGGTATCGGGTATAGGTTCAACGCAAGATAATGAATAAACAGGTCGATTATGAACATGAAATCTTTATTGAAGATCATACATACTGTTATAATTGCTGTAATTGTGCTGCATAGCTGTAACAGTGAAGTTTTTATCAGCGATTTTGCACCGTCGGTCAGTGAAGTACAACTCTCGGAAAAAGATCCTGTATCAGAAATTTACTTTGAATCATCCAATTGGGATATACAGTCTGTATATGATATGGATGAAAATGGCAACTACAATGAAATCAGAGGAGATATCTATGGACCTGACGGAAGTCTGATGGCAGAAAATGCCTCTCTTTACACTAATGGCTTTGGGCAGGTAAAAATAAAAGTTTTACATCCTGACATAAAACTTACCATTGAACGGAAGGATGCAACCCATCTTGTCTTGTCTGGATCGGAAAACATGAATTATGAAACAAAGAGAGTATATATTGATATAGGAAACACGTATAACGGGAGACAAATTTCAGTGGATATAGAACCTTCAACTAGATATAATCTCGACAGCATTGTATATACGGAATCATACCTTATTATGGACAATATGATGCAGAAAAGGGATGCAATACATTACATAAACTCTACAAACAATGTTTCTACTTTCGCTGTATATCCGTATAGTAATTTTAAAGTGGATTATTCTTTTGTAAATGAGCATGAATGGGAAACGATACTAACAGAGGAACAGTTGAAGATATTCGGTAAGGATGCTCCGATGGTTCCTGTTCGTGTTATCAACCAATATGGCAGTCCGGTTATGTCTACAGTAACTTTGCCACTCTCTGCAGGCGTTTATCATCTTCCACTTACGGAAGAAATGCTTGAAATAAAAGAAATCGTTAGTGTAAGTCCGAACAAACAAAGAACATGTATTATAAAATGCTGGTATAAGTATTACGGTATATGGTTCAAGATTTATGCGAGTCATCCGGTAACCGGCGAGAAACGTATCCTAAAAGGGCTATTGGATATATATTATCCTCAATCATACGAGGTGGAGTATGGAAAAGAAATGGATATAAATTGAGTCATAATTTGATTTGAAACGTAAATATAACACATTGCAGTGATATGAAGAATAAAAAGATAATCGTGTTGTCAATGATATTTACTGGCTTTTCAGTTTCTGCTTTCAGTCAGACGACAGGGAAAATAGTAGATACCAAGCAACAACCGGTAGAGGGTGCAACCATCGTGATGCAGCTTCCAGATTCTACCTATTTGGAGGCAGCTATCTCTGCAGTCGACGGTACATTCAGACTTGAACCAGAGCCGGAGAAATATCAGCTCATCGTTCAGCATCTGCTTTATCAGACTAAGCAAGTAAAGGGGCAGGCGCATGATGCGGGTATCATTACACTGGAACCGAAAGACTATAATCTGGAGGAAGTGGTAATCGAGGGGGAACGCCCGTTTGTGACAGTGGAAAAGGGAAAGCTGAATTATGACATTTCAGCCCTCACGGAGAAACATATCGTAAACAATGTTTACGAGGCTATTTGTAAGCTGCCGGGGGTACAGGACAGGAACGGCAAGCTCTCGCTGGTGGGGGCAAAGGATGTGACGGTGATTCTGAACGGGAAGGCAAGTACACTGACACAGGAACAGCTGATAGAGATGTTGAAGAATACTTCCGCTTCGCAGGTGCAGGCCGCCGAGGTGATGTATAACACACCGCCCGAATATCATGTGCGCGGGGCTGCTATCAATATCGTAACGGCAAAGGCAGACAACAATACCCTCCAGAGTGAAGTTTCGGCAACCTACAGCAACCAGTATTTCAGCAGTTACAGCGGAAATGTAAACTTCCTGCTCACAAAAGGCAAGTCGTCGCTGAATGTTTCTTATAACCCGGGCTATTCACATATCATGACCGTGATGGATTTGGCTTCCCTGCACAATTATGACGGGAAGGTATATGACATCACGCAGACACAGAAAATCAATACAAAGGGCTGGAGGCATAATATCTACGCCGAGTACGACTATCAGATAAACGAAGATAATGAGTTGAGCGTGGGCTACAACGGTGCCTTGTCGAACAACGGCAAAGGTACGATTGATGTAAACGGAAACTTTCAGAACAGCCACAACGACAAGTTGCAGGACAGCCGGCTGCACAATGTCTTTGCCCGCTATTCTTCCGGCTTCGGACTGGATTTTGGTGTGGATTATACGGATTACACCATGAATGACAAGAATCGTCTGGAAAGTAAACTGACAGACAATACTCGTCAGCTGCTGGACTATATTTCAGACCAAAAGATACGCAAGTTCTCTGTATATGCCGACCAGAGCCACGGTCTTGTTAATGATTGGACTTTGAAATACGGTGTTCGTTATGATTATACCGATAACAAGAACAGCCAGTTGTTCAATCAGGCGGAGGGAAAGGGGGACGTGGATAATTCCTCTTCGCGCCTTTATGAGCAGATTACCAACTTTTATGCCGGCTTCGACAAGGAGTTTGAGAACGGACTTTCCCTTTCTCTCTCGGCAACCGGTGAGTATTACACCATCGGAAACTATCACAAATGGGCGGTCTATCCGCAGGCCAGTCTGAGCTATTCGCCGTCGGAAAAGCATACGTTCATGCTGGGTGTTTCGTCGCAAAAGGATTATCCCACTTATTGGGACATGCAGACCAGTACCACCTATATGAATGCCTACGAAGAGATTCAGACCATCGAGGGACTTCGGCCTGCCAACGTATACAGTGTGAATGCCAATTATCTCTTTCTTCAGAAGTACATGCTGTCGCTGTTCTATGAGCGGACCAACGATTATTTTACGATGGACATGTATCAGGCGAAGGATCGTCTGGCACTTGTGTACCGCACACAGAACTGGAATTATTACCAGTCTTTCGGAATGAGTGCCAATATTCCGTTCAGCATCGGAAGCTGGCTTTCCTCTCAGGTAAACGCTACGGTTATGAATGACCGTAACCGTTGCGACAATTTCTGGGATATTCCCTTCGACCGGAATAAATGGGCGTGTATGCTGGCCATGCAGAATCATTTCTCGGTAGGTTCCAATGTTGGTTTCGATCTGGATGCAACGTATCGTTCAAGCATGATTTCCGGTATCAGCGATACGAAACCAGTCTTTACGGTCAATGTGGGGGCGCAATGGAACTTCCTGAAGGATAAGGCAACTCTAAGCCTGACGTGTTCTGACTTGTTTGATACCATGCGCATGAAGGTAAGAAACCGCTATGCAGGACAGCACATCGACTTGAATATGGGGCAATACAGCCGTACCCTTTCGGTGAAATTTGTTTACCGCTTTGGCGGCAGCATCAGCAGGGAGAAGAAAGAGGTGGATTCTTCACGCTTCGGACGATAATGTATTTTGAACTACAGTTTATGATTGAAATTATTGTATAAACTTGACTAATGAAAAAACTATTTTTAGCTTTGATAGCCAGCCTGATTTTGCTGCCGACTTACGGCCAGTATGTTGTAAAAGGAAAAATCATGGACTCAGAGAATACGGTGATGCCGATGGTGAATGTGGCATTCCTAAACCAAGTGGACAGCACCCTTGTCAGCGGAGCGGTATCTGACTCTTGCGGGGTATACAGCACATCGCTTGCCGGGGGTAACTATATTATTCGCTATTCCTATCTGGGCTATCAGACACTGTATAAGGATGTGAAGGTCAATGCAGATCTTGCTCTGCCAGTGGTTCGGATGGAAGTATCACAGACTACACTGAAAGATGTGGAAGTTATCGCGTATCGGAAGCCATTCAAGCTGGATCGTGATGGATTGTTGGCCGATGTGGAGAATACCATTTTATCCCAACAAACGAACTTGAACGACTTGCTCTGTAAGATTCCGGGTATACAGCAAAGAGGAAACTCCGTCGAAGTCATTGGAAAAGGAAATCCTGTCTATTACATCAATGGCAGGGAAGTGGTGGACAAGACCGAACTGGATAATCTTTCAGTTGATCAAATCCGTTCCGTTAAACTGATTTTGAATCCGGGGGTACGGTATTATTCTGAACAACGTGCCATAATCGAAATAAAAACCAGGCGGCTGGGGGATGGGTTTGCCTTCAATGTAAAAGGCAATTTACAGCAAGGAAATCACTTCAACCAAAACTATCTTATAAACGGTAGTTACAATTATAAGAACTGGGACTTCTTTTTCTCCTACAATTACAACCGGGGAAAAAATAATTCGGCACTTGACGCTTACCAGCAGACTCAAAGTGATACTATCTGGAACCTGACCAATCTGAACCGGAAGCGAATCTTTAACGAAAGCCATACCTATACGGGAGGTGTCTCTTATCATTTTTCGCCGGAATCGGAGATTGGGTTGAAGTATGAAGGCAAATATAGTCAGGGCAATACCTTCTCGAACGATACCCTTTCCATGATACCGGATAAAGGAGTTTCTACCTTTATCAAGAATCTCAGTGATGTATCAGCTAAGTCCGTCAGTAATCATTTTAATCTGTATTATATGAACGACTGGAAGAACGGCTGGAGGATGAACGCATACGGGGATTATCTTCATAAGACTGATCATAGCCGGGGCAATATCTGTGAATGGGAAAGCGACCGTACGGGAACGTCTATGGATTATTACCGCAAGGCGGACTGGGATTTGTTTGCGGCCAAATTCTCTTTGTCATATGAAATGGAGAAGGCGGGAGCTTTCAATCTTGGTTACGATTTCAGCCATACCAGTGGAACCGACTATATAGAATATGTCCGTGCCTTGAATAATGGTCGGACACACAATACGGAGATGAAAAATTCGGTCTACCTGTCGTACGATTACACTTGGAAGAACCTGTCATTAGGGGCAGGCTTACGCTACGAACAGATACGAAGCGAGCTGAAAGAGACCCACGACAACAAGACTCAAGATTAGGCCTATCACAATTTCTTGCCTTCTGTCTCGCTGAGTTATAATACGGAGAAGCTGCAACAGTCCCTTACTTACTCCATTCATACGGAACGTCCGCCATTTGATGTGATGAACGATAATGCGGTGTATACAGATCGGTTTACCTATCAGAAAGGAAATCTTTACCTGAAGCAGGCCTTGACTCACGACCTGAACTATATGCTGTTTTATAAGTTCCTGTTCCTGAATTTGAATTATACTCTTACCCGTGATCCGCTGGTTACGGCTTTCTATAGTATGCCGGGAAACTCGGCAGTGACGGTCAGCTACATGGATAATTTCGATAAAATGCACAATCTGACGGGTATGGTCAACGTGCAATATCCTGTGAAGTGGTGGATGCCTTCCCTCACGCTGACTTGCATAAAAACTTTTTTCCATTATCCCGGTCCGGATGGAACTACCCTGAAATCAGGACGCCCGCTGGTGATGCTGAACTTCAACAACAGTTTCACACTCCCATCCGGATTTCTGTTGTCTGCCAACTTTAATTATGGTTCCAAAGGGTATTATCAGTTATACGAATCAAAGGGTTATACCTCCCTTAATTTGAGCCTGAAGAAATCGTTCCTGAATGACAAGCTTCAACTTTCACTGGATGCTTACGACATTTTCAATAAGAATAATACGCGTGCTTCAGCCCGTCTGCATGATATTATCATAAATACTGTCGGGAAGGAAGAAACCCGAAAAGTCGGTTTCACGATTACTTATCGCTTCCGTACAGAAAAGAAAATGAATAATCAGAGTGCGGCCGAAAGTGAAATGTCGCGATTGAACATGAATAATCAATAGAAAACGCCGAATGAAACACTACCCTATATGGTCTTGAATTCCTTTTTGCTGGGAGTGATACCCGTAATGGGCCAGCAAAAGGAATACAAGATCTATTTCAAACTGGGGCTTGATTATGAATCAATTTATGCTTCTGTTTAGGGATATTCAGTAAATGTTCCTAAACAGAAGCCAGTTATAAGAAGGAGCTTACAACTAAATCCTGTTTCCATTCACACAAAATTTTAGATAGTGTCAGCTAGGAAAAATAAAAGTGATCAAAGAAAATCTTAATCGCTTATACCTAAAACATTCTCTGGCATATCATGATTGCCGACAATAAAATAATACTGAACACCTGTTTCTATGTCTTTAGCATTCATGGTGGCAGGAGAGATTTCCCTTGTCTTCATGCTTTCAATCTGTTCTTGCCAATTCCATCCTAATAGTATCTTTAGAGCAAAAAACGTATTTTGGCTTGTACCTGTCAGGTCATATTTATATATAGATTTATTATCAAATTTCTCATTGAAGATTAATTCCATATACGGGACATTATTCTCTACAACAAAATTATAATAGCCTGTCTGTTTCAAGTCTTTATCTTCATCGTACAGATAGAAACTTTTTGATTTGTTGTTAATGAGGAAAAATTCATCACCTTCATTATATGGCGATTGCATGGGATTGGCAAGTACTAAATTCAGGTAGTTATCAACAATCTTTATTTTCAGTTTTACCGTCTCATTTACAATATTATCATGGACTTTTACTATTGTTTCTCCAGTCTGTTTGGGATGTATTTCTAAATTACCCATTCCCATAGGGCTAGACAAATCTACTGTTACTTCTAGTATATCAGAGTTTTTCACATCTATAGTATAGTCTCTGTTGCCTCCTCTTATCATGATATTCTTTGCTCCCGTTAAAGGACGTTCGTAATAGTTTTTTTCAAATGACAGATGAAATATCTGTTTGTCATTATCTGTATCTTCTCCACAACTGATAAAGGTTAATGTAAATAGGAATAACATCAGTATTCCAAATAAATTCTTTGTTTTCATGTTACTTTGATTTATAGTTTATAGCTCTGTATTTACTTTTATTTTTCCGAAAGTCTTTTGTTCGTCACGTACCCGGCAAAGTTCGCGGTGTGCTTTTTCCTTATACTCCTAAAGAACTTTGATTTCGTTATGAAAAATGAATTTGACTAAACTATCAAGGGCTATATAGATATTACAAATGTAGCTATTATAATTGACTTATCATTATATCTATGAACTAAAACAACTATTATCAACACCTTATCTTTTTCACTTCACGAGAATGACATCATCGAGGTTTGTGGTATATTGTTTGCTGATGTGTTCACATTTAAGGTGATACGGCTTATCACATGATTGCATTGATTCGATCCAAATGAACTATACGCCTTCATGCTTTGATATGATGGTGTTTTCTATAAAGATGTCTCTGACAGCCTGAAGCAGTTTCTCTTTTTCAAATTTCTTCAATTTGCCCGGGTATTTTAAGTTCTTTAAAAAGTCTATGAATGAAAGGGCTAAATATTTGAGACATTCTTCTTTCGTAGTCAACTTAAAATAACCTTCGAAATCTACCACAAAATCTACCGTAAGACATTTATACATTCTTACCTCAGGAGTTACAGAACCTCTATATTTCAGAGTTTTATCTTCATAGTATTTAGGACGATGTGCTTGAAAGAATTTACTGAACTTAGGTGACAAGCATATAAGCCTTATACTTATTGTTTCCACTAAATCAGAGTTAAACCCAAGTAACCCCTTTGATAGTACGCTCTTAAATGCATAGAGAGCATCATCATAGAAGCTAAAACTTGAAAGCTCCCTGGAAGTTACTATTCCTAATACTATTTCCATATTTTATTTATCAATTTGATTCAGAAACATACAAATATAGTTTTTATAATTGATTTGAAATTATAGAGATGAATTAATAAGCCACCATCGACAGTTTTTCTCACTTTACGAGAATAATAGTGGTGTATTGTTTGCTCCGGTTTATTTTTTCAAAGAGATTGGTCTGGATGGCAGAGTGGGAATTATGTTCCATACAATTACTACGGCTTTCTTATAGAGTTACCCGTCCTCTTTGCGGAAATTTATACGGAGTGCCCGGACTGCGGTACAGAGCTTCAGGTTTTTGAAAAGAAAGCCTTGATTCTAGATATACTGAATAAAAACATTATCGAGAACCTTTAGGCATAATACCTTCAGGTTCTCCAACTTTTCTATTTTCCTTTCATTTTTCTTGTTCTGTTAAAATCTCTATCAGTTTATATCTGACATTGCTATCATCTGCAGGAGGATTTGCTAAGGTTGTTTTTTCAACCTTAAGAGTGTATTCAATCCCTTTCTTATAAACAAATCCGTCTATACCACTGAAAGGAAGTTTTGAATAGCTTGCATTTCCTTCTTCTTTAACGAGCATACACTCTATAGGAGCTTCACTCCCCCAGGGTATATAAGTATCTGTTTTCGCAGAGACATACATTTTTACAATTTCTACTTTGTCTGTCAGATCATCTTTTTTATCACAACTGATAAAAGTAACAGTAAACAGGAATAACATCAGTATCCCAAATAAATTCTTTGTCTTCATATAGTTATTATTTTTTAATACATAAAGGTACTATAAAGTATTTATGAAGAACAATATATTTCATTCAATTGCAGACTAAAAACCAAAATCTCAACATATGTTGAGATTTACTTGTCAAAACTTACCATTTTTCTTATTCTACTCATGTGGGTCGGTGTTATTCTCAAGTAAGATGAAACTTCTTTTACGGAAATGAGTTGAAGTAAATCTGGGCTTCTTTTGATAAGTTGTCTGTACCGTTCTTCAGGGGTCAGTCTATAAAAGTCGGTATATCTTGAATAGGTTTGAAAGCACATTTGTTCTGCTACAATACGTGCAATATATTGATTTTCCATGCTTCTTTCAAATTCTTCTTTCAGCCATTCAGAATGGCAAATATATATTTTGCAGGCTGTCAAGGTCTGTATGGAAAGCTCAGACTTGATATTATAAAGACATGTGGGATAATCGGCCATAAATTCGCCAGCAAAGGAAAATCCTGTATTATATTCTTTTTTTTCAGTCACGTTGTAGCAAGTGTATTTTATAATACCTGATTCTATATATCCCCAATAAGGGAATATATCACCTTCTTTTGAGATGTATTCTCCTTTTTTATAGGTATGTGCGCTTCCATATTTTAGGCATAAGCTCTTAAAAAAGTCAGTGGGTATGTTAGACATATATGTGTTAAATGCATCCATTTTCATATAATAGTCATTTTAGGAAGTTGTTTTCTTGAAAGTTTATGGGAATCATCATTAATTCTGTTACTTTGACACTCAATCATTCGCCCTAAAATTATCTATTTTATTTATGAAGGCCAAAGGTTTTTCATCTTCTATACCGAAGACAATCAATTTTATAAAATGAGTCCGCGTTAAAATTATTCTTTCACATCTAACTGAAAAAACATTTTAAAGCGGACTCAACAATAGAAATTACTTAAGCTTGAACGATACAGGTATGGTGTATTTTACTCTTACAGGCTGTCCTTTCTGCATACCAGGTTTCCATTTCGGCATGGCCTTCATTACACGCAAAGCTTCTTCATCAAGGGCTGGATCGATGGAACGTACAACTTTAAACTCGGTAGGAGTTCCGTCTTTTTCTACTACAAACTGTACAATGACGCGACCTTCTACTTTGCGTTCTTGTGCCGATTTGGGATACTTGATATTCTCTTGAAGGAAAGTCATCAGTTCCTGCATTCCTCCTGGATATTCAGGCATCTGTTCTGCTACATCGAATGCTTTTTCTTCCGCAGGATTTTCTGCTGGAGTTTCCGCTGCATCCGGACTAACTGGTGTGACAACTTCTTCTTTTGCATCTGTCTTTTCTGATGCATCCTGCGAACAGGAGATGTTTCCGGCAACGAGTAGAGCAAAGGCCGGAAGGGTGAACAGTGCATATTTAATATGCGCTGCACCATTTGATTTTTTCTTGTTCATCATAATGATACGTTGTTTAAGATGAGAAAAATTAAAATTATTGGATAACCCGTACTTGTGATTGTATGCCAATCCAAGCAGGTGATATTGATAACTTTTAGTGGAAAATCCTGCCTCCATTACTTTCTTGTCGGCTAAGAATTCCAGATTGAGTCTGACTTCTCGTTTTATCAGCCAGACAAAAGGATTTATCCAGCAGCAGATGCTGATTATTTCGGCAATAAGAATATCGATGGAATGCTTTTGCTTTACGTGAGCCAATTCGTGTGTCAGGATCTCGTCCATTTCGTTTTCCTTTACGACAGTTGGATTAATGAAAATCCATCCAAAGAAAGAAAACGGTCCGGAAGGATTTTTTAGGCATTTTATGCAGATACCGTTTATCATCTTCGTTGGCGTGTGCAAAATGATACGATACATACTGACTACCTGAATAAAGAATCTGATGGTCAGTAGTGCTATTCCAGCAAGATAGATGTATTTGATCCATTCGGACAGAATGAATACCTGATTCCCTGTTCCCGCAGCTTTACTTCCTACTACAATCTCTGGCAACACTACCGAATAGTCGAAGTGAGTGAGCATAATCAGGCTGTCACGACTTTCCATCCATTCCCGTATGTCGATGAGAGGCAGGATAAAAGGTAAGATAAGCGATACCATCAGGATGAATCTTCGTGAGTGGAAGAATGTATCCCGTGTACACAGCAGCTTATACAATGCGTAAAACAGAATCAATCCAATATTGACTTGAAGAAGATATAGCATATAAAAGAAGTATTATATATCTGTAGATGTTTATTCGTGGATTTCAAACTTTTATTTGTTTTCCTGCTTTTCAATCAGGTCGATAATCTCGTTGAGCTCGTCTTTGGAGATTTTCTGTTCTTTGGCAAAAAACGAAACCATCTCCTTATAAGAGTTGGCAAAATAATTACGCACGATATTTCCCACGGAGTTGCTGGTATATTCTTCCTGCTTTACCAGTGGCGTGTACCGGTACGTGTTTCCAAATCTTTCGGCTTTCAGATATCCTTTGCGCTTCAGATTGTTCACAATCGAGGCTACTGTCGTGTAAGGAGGCTTCGGTTCATCATAACATGTCACGATCTCTTTCACAAAACATGGTCCTAAGTTCCAAATAAAGCGCATGGCTTCTTCTTCTTGATAAGTTAGCTTTTCCATATTGAATGAGTTTTATTACGAACTTTTCGCAAATCTACGGAATTATCGTAATGTATGGTTATTCAAAAGGTTAATTAATATAAAAGAAATGTTTTTTCAAGAAAATCATCATGCATTTTATACCATAATCCGGAACCGGTCGGGGTGGAAAATGGTTGATGTACCTTGAATTCTTATGGTTTCGTGTAGTTTATATTACGAAGAAAAGATTTGAATAATATGAATGGTAATTTTATACTCATATTGATTATCGACTTTCGCATGCTGTTTGGTACGTCAGTCTGTCAATAGACTTCTGTTGTTAAAATAGGTTAGAAGGTAATAGTTATATGAATTATTTCATTTATATTTAAATTTATAATTAAACTATGAAACATATGAAAGGGGGACGCTTTATTATAGTATCTGCACTTTGTTTATTTTGTTCGGAGATTTATGCTCAGGAGCATATCAAGAACGACAGTGTAAAACTGAATACAGATAGTTTGATCATGCTGCGTGAGCATATGATGTCTCCTCAAGTGGGTGAATACTCGGCAGATTTTAGAGAAAATATGCTGAATGATCCTATGACCGAAATTCCAGAAGTACAGAATATAGAATTTAAACTACGTAAGCCCTTCTATATACCTCCTTATTATTCCAATTCTTCTCCCAGGTTTTATGGCGATTATACAACAGGCGGACGAATCTTTCCGAATTTCTATGGCAGTGGTATGCAGGAGACATTGCCCGGACTGGGAAGGCTTAATCAGGCTTCACTCTTTTATCGTTATGACCTGAATGATTATTTTTCTATTCAGGCAGGGGTGAATGCTGTTAAGTATAATTTCCCGATGAGTGTGGGACAGTCTTTGGGGACTTTCGGAAGCATAACCTATCATCCTACAGATAGACTTCGGATAAGTGCTTTTGGCTCTTATTCGCCGGATAGTCGTTATGGCTTTAATCGGAATGTGTACGGAGCTACTGTGGGTTATGATTTTACAGATCGATTTGGTATGGAAGTGGGTGTGCAGAGATATTACGATCCTCAACGGGGATGGCAGACTGTTCCGATTGTTACACCTTATTATAAATTCAATAAATTCGATTTGGGCATTGATGTGGGTGGAATACTGTATGAAATACTAAGAAGTGTCGTTATTGACAAGCGGGGCGGCTCACCGGTTATCATGCCTCCCGGAAGATGAAACTGAGGGAATATACAGTTTGAAAATTAATTCAGAGGTTGATTGTAATGAGGAATCTACGTAATATATTGTGGCTGAGCTTGTGTATGTGTTTGGCCGGATGTAATAATCATGTTTTTATAGACGACTATTTGCCTGACGTGCCGACTATACAGTTGTCGGAAACGGATACGGTTGCCAGAATAGCCTTTAAGTCGGATAATTGGGATATTTTGAATATATATGGGACCTATGAAAATGTATGGGGAGTGATTTGTGACCTCGAGGGGAAGCCCGACGGGAGAAATTTTCCTTTGGAGAACGGCGAAAATGCTGTAATTAAGTTAGGTTATGATTATTGTGACTTCAGGGTAGAGAAAAGGAATGGTCGGGAACTCTGTATTTTCTCTGGTGATAATAGGAATGGAAAAGCATTTGATGTCGAGATAGTTGTGGGCAATGAATACGAAATAAAGTCCATTCCGGTGTCATTGGCTCCTACTTCGAAATACGAAGTTGACAGCATCGTATATGATTGGGAGAGTTTATCTTATTCCGATAATATGCTGGAGCCTGATTATTCGGTGATGATAGATAACACCCAGTCCACTCAACCTACGAGTTGGTACTTCGATCCGATGGAATCATCTTTCCCGCGTAAGATCTCTTTCAGAGATAAAAGTGGGTGGAACGAAGAAAAACAGTACAAATGTTTTTTAGGAACTCCCTTACCGTTGGTAGTCATTCCCGATTTTATAGACGGAAAACCAGTATTGGAAGATACGAAAGTGGAGTTTGGAAGCGATTCCCAGCAAATCAGCAATGTCATCAATTCCAGCTTGGTCGGGAAGAAATATACGATTCCTCCTGGTGAGAAATGGAAAATTTCTGTCGATTATCTGATAGAGCAATATTGGATAGATTATAAATTGTACACTTCCCATCCTTTCAGCGGAAGGAAGAAAACGTTTGAAGGTACCATTTATAGTAAACGGCCCTACGAATTTTATATAACTCCTGAAAAACAAGAGTAAGATGAACAGAAAAACGAATAGGCTTATAGCTGTGTGTATGTTTTTATGCTTGTCTGTTTATGTCATGGCAAGTAGTAAGGATAGTACAAGTCAGCGATTAATCCATATAATAGGGGTCGATTTCCGACCTGCTTATACATTTCCTACCAATGGATTTTTTAAAGGTGCGAATGCTGCACAAACTCCTGTCAGGAAGACTTTCTCGGGACATGTGAAGTATGGATTTAAATTCGCCCCCGATACTTATTGGGGACGTATGTATCCATATGCTATACAAGGTCTTGGAGTAGGATATAATACCTTTTTCAATTCATCCGAGATAGGTAATCCGCTGGCTGTCTATGCCTTTCAAACATATAGGATTGCCAGTATAACCCGTCGTTTGTCTTTCGACTATGAGTGGAATTTTGGAGCTTCCTTCGGATGGAAGAAATACGATAAGGAAACCAATCCGATGAATAATGTAGTTGGCTCGAAAATAAATGCCTATATTAATTTCGGCTTGTTGCTTAACTGGCAGATTGATGCCTGTACGAACCTGCGGGCCGGAGTTGGAGTTACACATTATTCGAATGGCAATACGGGATATCCTAACTCTGGAGTTAATACGATAGGCGGAAGTATCGGGCTGATACGCTACTTCGGCAGCAAGGAGAAGCTTGAATTGTATGATAGAAGATATGCTACTTATCGGAATAGAGATGCGTTCAAGCCCTATATCAGTTATGATCTGATTGTATATGGAGCTTTGAAAAAGAAAGGAGTATTTCCTCCGGAAAGTTCTCCGGTGCTTGTACCTGGTTCTTTTGCTGTGGGAGGATTGAATTTTACTCCGATGTATAATTTCAGTAACTATTTTCGTGCCGGTTTGTCACTGGATGCGCAATATGATGAGAGTGCTAACATAAACGAACATATAGCCAATACTGTAGGTGGCGTTGATGCGGAGAATATCCGGTTTCACCGGCCACCACTGAAAGAACAACTGGCTGTTGGACTGTCGGTTCGGGCAGAGATTGTCATGCCTATTTTCTCGATTAATTTGGGTGTCGGACGGAATATTCTATGTAAAGGAGCAGATACTGATTCATTTTATCAGATTGTAGCCTTGAAGACAGATATCACTAAAAATTTATTTTTGCATGTAGGATATCAGCTTTACAAATTCAGGAAGCCGAATAACTTGATGCTGGGAGTGGGAGTTCGGTTTAATGCTAAACGGTAAGCTCATTTGAAAAAGGCTTTTGGAATTCTATTATTTGTTGGTTTATCCTTACATTTGTATGATCATAAGAAAAGATATAATAACAGAGTTTTAAGATACTATGAAAAATTTGATTTTGCCGATAGGAGCCCTTGCTCTTTATTCATCGGCTTTTGCGCAACAGTTGCCGGAGCGTCCGAATGTGTTGCTTATTTATGCCGATGATATCGGTTATGGAGATTTGAGTTGTAACGGAACTTCGGCTGTACGTACGCCCAATGTGGAAAGACTGGCTTCCGAAGGAATTCGTTTTACGAATGCTCATTGTGCGGCTGCTACAAGTACTCCTTCGCGCTATGCCTTGCTGACAGGAGAGTATGCCTGGCGAAGGAAGGGAACCGGCATTGCAGCGGGAAATGCTGCCATGATTATAACTCCCGAACGTTATACCATTGCTGATATGTTTAAGGATGCGGGTTATCAGACAGGAGTAGTAGGAAAATGGCATCTCGGATTGGGGAATGAAACCGGCAAGCAGGACTGGAATGGTGTGGTCAAGCCTAATCCGGCAGATATTGGCTTCGATTATTCTTATATCATGGCGGCAACCGCCGATCGTACTCCATGCATCTTTATGGAGAATGGTAAGGGAGTTGGATTGGACCCTGATGATCCTGTGTATGTAAGTTATACAAAGAATTTTCCCGGTGAACCTACGGGGAAGGATAATCCGGAACTTTTGCGTATGCTTCCTTCGCATGGTCACGACCAGTCTATCGTCAATGGAATTTCACGTATCGGATATATGAAAGGTGGAAAGAGTGCCTTGTGGAAAGACGAAGATATAGCCGATAGTATAACCGCTCATGCTATCCGCTTTATAGAGAAGAGTCAGCAGTCGAAGGAGCCTTTCTTCCTCTACTTGGCTACAAACGATATTCATGTACCTCGTGTTCCTCATAAGCGCTTTGCCGGTAAGAGTGGGTTAGGCCCTCGTGGCGATGCATTGTTGTCTTTCGACTGGACTGTGGGGCAGGTGATGGAAACATTGAAAAAACTGAATCTGGATGATAATACGATTGTGATTCTCTCGAGCGACAATGGTGCCGTTATTGATGACGGTTATCAGGATCAGGCGGTCGAGCTGTTGGGTAACCACAAGGCTACTGGTGTGTACAGAGGCGGTAAATACAGTAGTTATGAGGGCGGAACGCGTGTTCCATGCATTATACGTTGGAAGGGACAGATTATCCCTGGAGTTTCAGACTATTTGGTGAGTCAGGTTGACTGGTTTGCATCGTTTGCTTCGATGTGTGGTGTTAACCTTCCAGAAGGGAGTGCACCCGATAGTGAAAATCACTTGAATTCGTGGATGGATGCCAAGCAGAAAGGACGATCATGGACCGTGGAACATAATGTGCAGAATAACTTGTCGATAACGGATGGGGTGTGGAAGTATATACCAGCGGCAGATGGACCTGCTGTCAACAAACAGACTAATACGGAGTTAGGAAACAATCCAGCTGAGGATCAGCTATATGACTTGACTTCTGATCCGGGGGAACATTTCAATGTGGCCAAAGAAAATCCGGAGCTTGTTCAGAAAATGCGTAGCGAACTTTTGAGGATTATTAATAGTGGTCTGCATTATAAAAGCCTGAAAGAGTCGAAAAAAGACGAATAATACATCAAGAATGGCATGTCCGATGATATTGCAAGATTCGACCGGACATGCCATTCTTATTTTTTATAGGTAAAGCTTCTAAGAAGACTTATACTTATTGTGCTTTGGCTGCGTCTTTATTGGACTTATTTCCCTGACGCTTGTTGTAGGGACGTCTTTTCCCTTTATTTTTTGCATTTTGATTTCTTCCTTTTTTGTGATTATCCCGTGGAGCATATTCAGGAGCTTCACCAAGTTCTTCTGGAACAGGAATTTTATAAATATCTTTTCCAAGGAAGTTTTCTATCTGCTTAAATTTGCTTTGTTCTGTTTCGCTGACGAAAGTAATGGCACATCCGTCATTGTTGGCACGTGCCGTACGGCCAATGCGGTGTACATAGTCTTCACTGTCGTTAGGAACATCGTAGTTGATGACCAGTCGGATATCGTCTATATCAATTCCACGTGCTACGATATCTGTAGCAACCAGCATACTGATTCGTCCGTTGCGGAACTCATGCATGATTGCATCACGCTGGCTTTGTTCCAGGTCGGAATGCATTTCTCCTACATTCAGGTTCATGCGTTTCAGTGATTTGGCTACCTCTTTTACTTTCAGTTTGGAAGAAGCGAAAATGATGACTCGCTCAGGTTTCTGTTGCTTAAAAAGGCTTTCTATGATACCTAACTTTTGTGCTTCGTAACAGATATATGCAGCCTGAATGATTTTTTCCGCCGGTTTAGATACTGCCAGCTTCACCTCTACCGGATTTTGCAGAATCGTTTTTGCCAGTTGCTGTATTTTGGCGGGCATGGTAGCGGAGAACATAATGGTCTGTCGCTCTTTAGGCAGATATTTAACTATTTGCATGATATCATCAGCAAATCCCATATCCAGCATACGGTCTGCTTCGTCAAGGATAAAGAAAGAAACCTTCGACAGGTCGACATACCCCAGACTTAAATGGCTGATTAAACGCCCGGGAGTGGCGATGACAACGTCTGCTCCTAAGGTCAGACCTTTCTTCTCTTGTTCGAAACGTACTCCGTCGTTTCCTCCATAGATGGCAACACTCGATACTGGCATGAAATAGGAAAAGCCTTCCATTTGCTGGTCTATCTGTTGTGCCAGTTCACGGGTGGGGGACATGATGACACAGTTTATGGCATCGGCGGGATAGCCTCCTTTGCTTAGCTGGTTGATGACTGGCAATAAATATGCAGCAGTCTTTCCTGTACCAGTCTGTGCCACACCAATTAAATCTTTTCCTTCTAAAATAACAGGAATCGTTTGTTCCTGTACAGGAGTACACTCCTGAAAGTTCATGGCATCGAGTGCCTGTAGTACACTATCTTCTAAATTCAGTTCTGAAAACTTCATATATTGTTTCTCAAAATAAATCAACTGTTTCCACGTTCGTCGAGATATGAATCCTTAAATCCTAAAAAGTATAATACGCCATCCAGTCCGATGGTATTTATAGACTGTTTGGCATTGGCTTTTACTTTAGGCTTGGCATGGAAGGCAATTCCTAGTCCTGCAGCGGACAGCATGGGTAAATCGTTTGCTCCATCGCCTACGGCTATTGTTTGTGCGATATCGACATTTTCTACCTGTGCGAGAAGTTGTAACAGTTCAGCTTTACGCTTTCCGTCTACGATATCACCTACATAACGCCCGGTAAGCTTTCCATCTACAATTTCCAGATTATTCGCATATACGTAGTCAATGCCGAACCGTTCTTTCAGGTAATTGCCGAAATAAGTAAACCCGCCCGACAGGATGGCTATTTTATAGCCATAGCGTTTCAATACGTACATCAGACGTTCTACTCCCTCTGTAATGGGCAAGTGCTCGGCTATGTCTTTCATTACACTTTCATCAAGACCTTTGAGCAGAGCGACACGTTCCTTGAAACTTTCTCGGAAATCAATTTCCCCTCGCATGGCACGTGCAGTAATCTCTTGTACCTGTTCGCCTACACCGGCACGTTTAGCCAGTTCATCAATAACCTCTGTCTTTATCAGCGTAGAATCCATATCGAAGCAGATAAGTCTTCGCATCCGGCGATACATGGTATCTTTCTGGAATGAAAAATCCATGTCGAGTGTAGTACTCAGGCGCATCAGTTCGCTTTGCAGCTCGTCGATGTCACGTGGGGTACCACGAACCGAAAATTCAATACAGGCACGTACCTTTGCTTTTCGCTCGTCTAAGGGAACACGTCCGGTAAGGCGCCGGATGGCATCAATGTTCAATCCTTGGTTAGCCAGAATTTTGGTTGCTCCGGCTATCTGCTGGGCGGTCAGTTTACGTCCCAGCAATGTCAGGATATAGCGGTTTTTCCCTTGCATGCTGACCCATTCTTCGTATTCTTCACGAGATATTGGATAGAAGCGAATATTGATTCCCAGTTCCGATGCTTTGAAAAGCAGGTCCTTCATGATGTTGCCTGAATCCTTTTCACCGCATTTGAAGAGAATACCTAATGAAAGCGTACTGTGAATGTCAGCTTGTCCGATATCCATTATGTCTACGTCATAACCCGAAAGTATTTCGGTAATGGAAGCAGTAAGACCTGGACGGTCTAAGCCACTGATACGTATAAGTATGAGTTCGGTAGTTGTTTTATCCATGTATATAATGCTGATATTAGTTGCAAATATACTGTTTTTCTTGGTTTCCTTACCATAAAGTGACATAGTTTTATGGAGAATATACTGGGGTAAAAGTATAAAAATATGTTGCAAAACATGAAAAATGACATTTTTATTAGGCTGTGAAATAAAAAGTCGTTATCTTTGCCGCAGATTTCTCAAAAATATGAAATGAAACCTTTGTATAAAGGTGTCTTTCATCAAGCAATGTTCCGGGTAGAAATCACTGTGAAAGGGCAGTCCCGGATAGTATTAACTAAAATCAAATTACATGATTAAAAGTGTAAAATGGTTTTTTGTTGTATTAGTTTTAGGTTCCCTAATCTCTCTGAGCTTTAGCAAGGAGAGCGTTCCAGCAGAGAAACTGAAGCTGGGTGATAAAGCCCCTCAGTTGATGCTTTGCGATTCAGTGCAGCTGCTCAACCTGCACGATGCCCGTGAGGGTTATACTTTGTTGAGCTTCTGGGCAAGTTACGATGCAGCGTCCAGAGAAAAAAATGCTGCATTGGCACATCTGGCAGATAAATACAGCCAGATAAAGTTGATTTCTGTTTCTTTTGACCGCTATGCATCGGTTTTTAATGCAACGGTAAAGCAGGATGGATTGGCAAAGACTGACTGCTATGTAGAAACAGATGGTTCCGATTCGGAAATATTCCGGGCGTACGACCTGGAACGCGGCTTTAAGAATTATCTGATTGACAGCCGCGGTGTGATTGTGGCAAAGAATGTGACCACTTCCGAATTGGCTTCTTTCCTGAACTGATGTCGGGCGAGAAGGTGGAGGTAGAAAATATTTGAATACAACAAAAAGCAAAAAGTTGCCCTCTATACGGAATTTTCCGGGAGCGGGCAACTTCTTTTTTATCTATTGTTTCTGATTAATTAATCTCTATTCTTGTTCTGGGGTGCATAAGGTCTTACATAATAATTTATGGTTAGCCTTATCTATTTGCTGCTTGTCTAAATGTTTTATATATATACGGGTAGTTCGTTCTGATGTATGTCCTAATCCCTCACTGATAATAGACAGAGGAATTCCGTATTCTCGAGCCAAAGTGGCCCATGTATGGCGAGAAACATAAGATGATAAATTACATTTCAATCCTAACAACATTCCTATTCTGTTTAACCGTTTATTATATAATCCTAATTGATAGCGATATTCTTTGTAACATTGTTCAGCTTCTGTACTTGTTAATATAGGAAAGAGATATCCGGCCCGGGAGGTACCCCAATAGCGCTTGATTATTTTATAAGCAGGTATTTCTAAGCGTACAGAAAGAGATTGATGGGTTTTGCTGCGTTGATATTTCAGGTAACCATTTTTTATATGCGAGTATTGCATATAAGCAATATCGATAAAAGAAATGCCACGGGTATAGAAGCTAAATAGAAAGATATCTTTAGTCAGCTGCATGGCAGGATTCGAGGTGCAATCTAATTGAGTAAGCTTCCGGATGAGCATGCATGAAACGGCCCGTTTGCGTGTAGTTTCTGTTCCTGTAAATACGTTGTTAAAAGGCAATTGCTGAATCACTAATTGCTGATTGACGGCTTTGTTGTATATGGCTCTTAGTGAACGCATATAGCATGAAATCGTATTGAGGCTACATGCTCTTTTTTTCAGGAAACTTTCAAAATTGTCTATAAACTGTACCGTGATATGATTGAATGGAAGAACGGTTGATTCCGTATATTCTCGCAGACGTTTTATTGCTGTGCGATAATTGCGTGAAGTGTTATATCTGCGATTGAGCTCTAATTCGTTAGCTTCATGGTCGGCAAAGTCAAAGAAATTTGTTTGTGAGTTCTCCTCGACAGATGAGTTGGGTGGTATTTTAATTTGATTGTACTTATTTTGTATTGACTGGACTGATTGTTTTAATTCTTCGTTGACAAGCTGAGCAAGTTCTTTGCTGTGTACTTGGTTTTCCTTATCAAAAGAAATTTGTAAATTGATCGTTACAGTGAACATGGTTTATATCATTTAAAAAGTGAATGAAAAGCAATATAAACCATTAAACGGCAGTTATGTTTTTATTGCCGGAAGATTTCAGTCATATAATGTGTGTATAGCACATTATATGACTGAAAAAATATTTTCTATTTATTTGGGGGCTTTCCGATACAAATAGATGGCAATGAAAAGATATAGTACATTCGGTATCCATACCGCTATGGCGGGCGACACATTACCGTTTATGGCGAAAGTAGACGAAATGGTCTGGAACAGAATGTACGAGAAACTGAGGGCAAGTCCGATACCGAGGTGCAATCCCATGCCTCCTTTTACTTTTCGGGAAGAAAGGGACAGTCCGATGGATGTCAGGATGAATGCGGCGAACGACATGGCAATGCGCCGGTGATATTCCACCTCAAACTCTTTGATATTGGCAAAACCTCGCTGTTTCTGTTTCGATATGTATTCTCGCAGTTGCGGGCTGGTCATTGTTTCCTGCTGTCCGCGTGTAATCAGAAAATCCTGAGGCTCCATGTTGATAATAGAATCTAAACGATCTCCACGCGTAATGATTTCACGCATTCCTCTCATCTCACGTATCATGTAATCTTTGATAATCCAGCGGTGATACATGGTCGTGTCGTACGTGGCGCGACGTGCCGTAAGGTGAGATACGAGTTTGTGGTCTTCAAACTTATCCAGCGAGAAATGATATCCACTTTTACTGTAGGCGTCGTATCGTTCCATGTAAGCGACGACTCCAGTATCTACTTCCAACTGAATGTTTCGTGCGTAATCTGCCGATTTCTTTTTCTTGTATAGTTCTTCAAACTTCAGGCGGGTTACACTTCCCGTAGGAATTACTTCCGTTCCCAGTACAAAGGTAACAGCCGAAATGATGGCTGCCGAAATCATGTACGGTACCATGAGTCGCTTAAAGCTCATTCCGGTAGAAAACATGGCGATGATCTCGGAGTTTTCCGCCAGCTTTGAGGTAAAGAAGATTACCGCGATGAAAACGAACAACGGACTGAACAGATTTGTATAATAAGGTATAAAGTTCAGATAATAATCAAAAACAATGGCTTTCAGCGGTGCCTTGTTATTGATAAAGTGGTCGATATTTTCGTTGACATCAAATACTACGGCAATAGAAATAATCAAGGCGATGGCGAAAAAGTATGTACCCAGGAACTTGACAATAATATAGCGGTCAAGCCTTTTCAGCCATTTCCTCTTAAAAAGTTCTTTCAGTTGAAGTTTGCTTATCAGTTTCATTGCCTGAATCTTTTATAATCTTGTAGAAATGCGTTTCACCATGGCAGGCTTCCAGGTTGAGAAGTCGCCAGCAATGATGTGTTTACGCGCTTCGCCTACCAGCCACAGGTAAAAAGCCAGATTGTGGATGGAAGCTATCTGCAGGGCCAGCAGTTCCTGTGCGTGGAACAGGTGGCGCAGATAGGCACGGCTGTACATCGTATCGACATACGAAGCTCCGTCGGCTTCGATAGGAGAGTAGTCGTATTCCCATTTCTTGTTGCGCATGTTCATGATACCGTCTTTGGTAAAGAGCATGCCGTTTCGTCCGTTGCGGGTAGGCATTACACAGTCGAACATGTCGACACCACGTTCAATGCCTTCCAGAATATTTACCGGAGTCCCGACTCCCATGAGGTAGCGCGGACGGTCGGTAGGAAGTATCTCATTGACTACTTCAATCATTTCGTACATCTTTTCAGTAGGTTCGCCTACTGCCAGTCCGCCGATTGCGTTTCCATCGGCATTTTTCGATGCGATGTATTCTGCCGAGCGGCGGCGCAAGTCCGGATAAACGCAACCTTGTACGATAGGGAAGAGCGACTGCTGATAACCGTACTTAGGTTCCGTTTCGTTGAAGCGGGCGATACAGCGGTCCAGCCAGCGGTGAGTCAGTTCCATCGATTTCTTGGCATAATCATAATCGGCAGTTCCGGGAGTACATTCATCGAAAGCCATCATGATATCGGCACCGATGGTACGTTCGATATCCATCACACGTTCCGGTGTGAACATGTGTTTGGAACCGTCAATATGCGAACGGAACTCTACTCCTTCCTCTTTCATCTTACGGATACCCGACAGCGAAAAGACCTGAAAGCCACCACTGTCTGTCAGCATCGGGCGGTCGAAGCCATTGAACTTATGAAGTCCGCCTGCCTTCTCCAGGACATCAAGTCCCGGGCGAAGGTAGAGGTGATACGTATTTCCTAAGATAATCTGTGCCTTGATGTCATCTTTCAGTTCGTGCAGGTGGACAGCCTTTACGCTGCCCAGCGTACCCACCGGCATGAAGATAGGCGTTTCTATCTGTCCGTGGTCGGTCGTAATGAGTCCCGCACGGGCATTGGAACGCGGATCTGTATATTGTAATTCAAATTTCATGTTCTTAAAAACAGGCTTTTACTTTTCTTTTTCTTTGTCTTTATCCTTATCGTCGGTTACGGTAAAATCGATAGCATCGGCTACTTTCTCGTCGGTCAGTGCCAGCGCAAGTACCTCCTTGACATCTTTTACATAATGGAAGTTCAGACCTTTCAGATACAACGGCTGGATCTCTTCAATGTCTTTGCGGTTTTCTTCGCACAAGATAATGTCGGTAATGCCCGCACGTTTGGCTGCCAGAATCTTTTCGCGGATTCCACCCACGGGAAGTACTTTACCACGCAGGGTTATTTCTCCTGTCATGGCTAGATTAGCCTTCACTTTACGCTGGGTAAGGGCCGAAGCCAATGAGGTGACCATCGTAATACCGGCAGACGGTCCGTCCTTTGGAATAGCTCCTTCCGGCACATGAATGTGAATGTTCCAGTTGTCGAAAATACCTTCCGGCAAATCGAGCAGATGCGTATGTGCCTTTAGATATTCCAGCGCCAGCATAGCCGATTCCTTCATGACATCTCCCAGATTTCCGGTCAGGGTAAGGCGTCCGCCTTTTCCTCTGCTCAGACTTGTTTCTACGAACAGAATTTCTCCGCCTACGGCCGTCCATGCAAGTCCCGTTACCACTCCGGCATAATCATTTCCCTGATATTTGTCGCGTGAGTATTCGGGCACACCCAGATATTGTCGGATGTCAGCCGGTTTCAGTTCATGCAATCCTTCAAACTTGTCGCTGGCTATTTCGAGAGCGATCTTTCGCATCACCTTGCCGATTTTCTTTTCCAATTCACGTACACCACTTTCGCGGGTATAGTTTTCTATGATATCCTCGATGGCAGCTTTGGTGAATTTTACATGTTCTTTCTTCAGGCCGGTTGCTTCCATCTCCTTCGGGATAAGGTGACGGCGTGCAATTTCAATCTTTTCTTCCGTAATGTATCCGCTTACTTCGATGAGTTCCATACGGTCGAGCAGCGGAGTAGGGATGGTTCCCAAGTTGTTGGCCGTCGCGATGAACATTACCTTCGACAGGTCATAATCCATGTCGATGTAATTATCGTGGAATGCATTGTTCTGTTCGGGATCCAACACTTCCAGCATAGCCGATGCAGGGTCTCCCTGACGGTCGCTGCTGAGCTTGTCAATCTCATCGAGAATAATGACCGGATTAGATGTTTCCGCCTTAATGAGACTCTTGATGATACGTCCCGGCATGGCTCCGATATACGTTTTGCGGTGTCCGCGTATTTCGGCTTCATCGTGTACACCTCCCAGCGACATACGTACATATTTACGCTTCAAGGCAGCGGCGATGGAACGTCCCAGCGAAGTCTTACCCACTCCCGGAGGACCGTAAAGACAGATAATCGGCGATTTCAAATCACCTTTCAGTTTCAGTACGGCAAGGTGTTCCAGGATACGTTCCTTGACCTTTTCCAGTCCGTAATGATCCTTGTTCAATACCTTTTCGGCATTAGGTATATTCAGTACGTCCGTAGAATATACGTCCCACGGCAGTGCCAGCAGGGTTTGCAGGTAAGTGAGCTGAACGTTATAGTCGGGCGACTGCGGATTGATGCGTTCCAGTTTCGAAACTTCACGTTCGAAGACATCGGCAACTTCCTTTTTCCATTTTTTTGCCTTGCCCTTGTTGCGCAGTTCGTCTATTTCGTCTTCCTGACCGCGTCCCAGTTCATCTTGTATGTTCTTGATCTGCTGTTGCAGGAAGTATTCACGCTGTTGCTTGTCCAGGTCTTCCCGTGTACGCATCTGGATATCCTGTTTCAGGTTTGCCAGCTTCGTTTCTCGGTTCAGTATCTGTATCAGACTGTACAGGCGGTCCTTCAGCGTATTTTCTTTCAGCAACTGGAACTTATCCTCGATGGAAAGAGGGAAGTTGGTGCAGATATAATTTACGAGCACATGATTTTTAGGCAGATTTTTCAGCGCGAAAGCAATATCCGGACTCATGTGGTCGGCTACATCGATAAAGTTATTGCTCAGTTCGATACATGTATCCATGAGAGCCTTGAACTCGTCCGAATCCGTAGGTTCCATCTGCTCTTCTATCAGGCTGACCTTTCCTTTCAGGTAAGGACGTGCAGCGGTAGCCTCATCCAGATGTACCTTTACATTACTTGCCTGCAGGATTACGGTCGTGTTTCCGCCCGGCATTTCGAATACGCGCAATACGCGTCCGATAACAGCAATAGGATACAAATCCGACAATCCAGGCTCTTCTACTTCCATGGCTTTCTGCGTTGCAATGACGATGTGTTTCTTTTCCTTCATCGCTTCATGTACGAGTTTCAGCGTAGTACGTCTTCCTGCCGTAACGGGCATGACTACGCTAGGAAACATCACCATGTTACGCAGTGTCATGATGGGGATTTCCTTCTCCAGTTCATCGGCAGATAGATTTTCGGGCGCTGTATCGATCTCAGTCACCATGGAGAGTTCGTCATCTCCTGCTTTCTTCAAACTATCTGTGTCTATTTTTTTTCTTCTTACCATATTCGCGTTTTTGTGTATTTTTAATGAGAGCGTATTTCAAAGCTCAGAAACGAGCACAAAGTTAAACATTCCGCTTTGAATACGGAAACAGATTTGTTGTAAATACAACATGGCTAACAAAATAAATGCTATTTTTGCGTCCGAAAGCAATGTATTTTATTTATTTTTGACGGAAAATAAGAATTGTAAGTAATATGCCTAATCCATATTTCAAATTCAAGCAGTTTACGGTTTATCACGACCGGTGTGCGATGAAGGTGGGTACCGACGGGGTACTTTTGGGGGCGTGGGCACAGGTGGACAATGCCCGGAGGATACTCGATGTAGGCACAGGTACAGGGCTGATTGCGCTGATGACGGCCCAGCGTTCGCAGGCCCATATCATGGGAATAGATATTGATGAAAAGGCGGTAGGGCAGGCGGAAGAGAATGTGAAGGCCTCTCCGTGGAAGGAGAGAATCAGCATTTGCAGGAAAGACGTGATGCAGATGTGTAGGGAAGTTGACGGAACTTTCGATGCCATAGTGTCTAATCCTCCTTACTTTGTGGAAAATGTGCATTGTCCGGATGCACGCAGGAATGTGGCACGCCATACGGGGGGTCTTACCTTTGGCGAGTTACTGGCAGCAGTGGAAAGGTTGCTGGCCGACGACGGAATTTTTTCGGTGATTATTCCGGCGGATGCCGCCGACGACTTCATCTCTCTGGCAGCCGGTAAACATCTGTATCCGAACCGTAAAACACTGATACATACAAAACCGGACGCTGTGCCCAAGCGGGTATTACTGGCTTTTGGGCGGCAAATCTGTGCATGTGCAACGGAGCATCTGGTTGTGGAGCTGGAACGCCACGTGTATAGTCCGGCGTATATTCAGCTGACAAAAGAATTTTACCTGAATATGTGACAGAATCCCTGCTGATAGGTGCTGGAAAATTTGCACAAATTTTCCGATTTTTTTGTACAAAAAATAAAAAAATGTCCCGATGTTTTCGGAAGAACATCGGGACATTTTTCTGTCATCGTGATGACGTTTGCCAGAGGCAGCGCCATTAATCTCTTTTTGAAAGTCGGCGCAGCAGGTTGTGGTTAATCTGCAACAGCTCTTTATGCTTGCGGGCAATGGTCGACGTGATGGGGCGGCTACCGATAAAGTCTGTAAAATGTTGGAGTATATTGAATGCTTCGATGGCCGATTTTCCCCTTTGAGGGGCAATGACATTCAGTCCCTTGGAGATGATTTCCACTTCCAGGTCTTTCCCTCCCATCGCGGGATCTCCGTCGAAGTGGAAGACGCCTTCCTGCGTACGGTGTATCGTTATTTTTTTCTCTTTCAGCGTTTTGATACGACTGTTCTGGTCGATTGTCTTGTTGAAGAGCTGGAACGACAGCGCCGGCACGTCGAGCACGGTAAACGGTTCCAGTATCGTGACGTCCATCATGCCGTCTGTCAGCGAAGCCTGGGGAGCAATGTATGCATTGTTGCCGTATTGGGAGGCATTGGCACAGGCTATCAGGAAGGCCTTGTAACGTACCGTGCCCGTTGCGTTTTCTATTTCATACGTTTCGGGACGATAGGTAAGACTCTCATGTAAGGTATTTTCCAGGTAAGTGAGCAGTCCTCTTTTCCCGGAATCGGCAAATTTCAGGCTGACGAATGCGTCGAAACCCACCCCGCAGGTGCAGAAGAACGGATGAGAGTCAATCAGACCGTAATCGATAGTCTTGATAAATCCCTGATTCAGCACTTCGATGGCGCCACGTGCTTCCAAAGGGATATGTAAGTGACGTGCCAGTCCGTTGCCTGAACCGCATGGGATGATCCCCATGGCCGTATCGGTGTGTATCAGGGCCCGCCCGACTTCGTTGATTGTTCCGTCACCACCAATGGCAACAACGATATCCTTTTTATCCTCAGCAGCCTGACGGGCTATTTCGGTAGCATGCCCGGCATATTCTGTCTTGCGGATGGTATAATCATATAATGTGTGATTCAGTCTTTTTTCCACCTGATGCAGGATAAACTCTTTGCTGTGAGTACCTGATATCGGGTTGACAATGAATACTATTTCTTTTTTTGAGTCCATTTTGTGTAAGGATCTTAGTCTGTTTAGTAAACAAAAATACGATTATTTTGTTTATTTCAGGGTACATTTTGTGCAGAAATGATGTTTACAGCGTTTTTTTTACGCTAACAAGCGCTTGAAATAACGAAAATTATTATCTTTGCACACTCTTTTTATGAAATTGCCGGCATGAAAGAGTCCGGTTAATTATAATTAATGTAAGTCATCGGGCTTACTAGATATTAGAATATGGGATTATTACAAGACAAACTAAGTAAATTCAGAACACCTCAGATGTACATGGAGAGAGGTGTGTATCCTTACTTCCGCGAGATTGACAGCGCTCAAGACACAGAGGTAATGATGGATGGAAAGAAGGTTTTGATGTTCGGCTCTAATTCTTACATGGGTCTGACTCACGACCAACGTATCATCGACGCAGCCATAGCTGCTACCCGTAAGTACGGAACCGGATGTGCCGGCTCACGTTTGCTGAACGGAACCCTTGATATTCATGTTGAACTGGAGAAGGAATTGGCCGATTTTGTAGGAAAGGACGAAGCTCTTTGCTTTTCTACCGGTTTCACCGTTAATGAAGGTGTTATCCCGCAGTTGGCCGGACGTGGTGACTATATCATCTGTGATGACCGCGATCATGCTTCTATCGTCGACGGACGTCGTCTTTCTTTTGCTACTCAGTTGAAGTATAAGCATAACGATATGGAAGCGCTGGAGAAGGAACTCCAGAAGTGTGAACCGGATGCTATCAAGCTGATTGTCGTAGACAGTGTATTCTCCATGGAGGGTGACTTGGCTAATCTTCCTGAAATTGTCCGCCTGAAGAAAAAATATAATGCAAGTATTTATGTAGACGAAGCTCACGGTTTGGGTGTGTTCGGTAGAAACGGACGAGGCGTATGCGATCATTTCGGCGTAACTGAGGATATTGACCTGATTATGGGTACGTTCTCTAAGTCACTGGCCTCTATCGGTGGTTTCGTAGCAGGTGATAAGGATGTAATTAACTGGTTGCGTCATAATGCCCGTTCTTATATATTCCAGGCAAGTAATACGCCGGCTGCAACTGCTGCGGCAATGGAAGCTCTGCATATTTTCAAAACCGAACCTCAGCGTCAGGAAAACCTGTGGAAGATAACCAATTATGCTTTGAAGAGTTTCCGTGAAGCTGGTTTTGAAATCGGTGATACAGAAAGTCCTATCATCCCGCTGTATGTACGTGATACGGACAAGACGTTTGAAGTTACGAAGTTGGCTTTCGACGAAGGAGTATTCATTAATCCTGTTATTCCGCCGGCATGTGCGCCTCAGGATACATTGGTTCGTTTTGCGTTGATGGCTACTCATACAAAAGAGCAGGTAGACTTCGCTATTGAGAAACTGATTAAATGTTTCAAACAGTTGGATTTATTGAAGTAATAAATTATATTTTGACTTTTTAAAGGATTTGAAAGGAGGTTTTTACTATGGGAGCTGCCGGTAATAAAAAACCGAAAGGCATGCATAAAAAACATGCTCCGGCTTATCAAGTAGAAGAGGCCATTCATGAAAATGACCTGAAAAAAGGAAAAAAGAAATAAATCGTTTGGCGGTTTATTTAAAAAAGGGTTATATTTAGAGCATCCAAAGCTTTGCGAGGAAGCTCGGATATAACCCTTTTGTCGTTTGTTTTAACTTTGATGCAATATGATACTGAATGAAAGAGACTGTCGCCATGAACAGGTGCTGCAAGTCGCTCAGCAGATGATGATTGCTGCACGTACCGCTCCGAAGGCGAAAGGAGTGGATATCATCGAGGTGGCACTGGTGACGGAAAGTAATCTCCGTATTCTTTCGGATACGATGAAGCAGATGTATGAGGAAAACGGATTCAAGTTTTTCCTGCGTGATGCGGATAATATTCTGGAAGCTGAGTGTGTGGTTCTGATTGGTACGCATGAACATCCACATGGGATGAATTGCGGGCACTGCGGCTTCGCTACTTGTATGGAAAGAGAGGAGGGAGTTCCTTGTGCCATCAATAGTGTGGATGTCGGTATCGCTATAGGCTCTGCTTGTTCTGTTGCCGCCGACAACAGGGTGGATACTCGTGTCATGTTCTCTGCGGGACTTGCTGCACAGCAGCTTGACTGGCTGGACGGGTGTACGCAGGTGTATGCTATCCCGGTAAGTGCATCTTCCAAAAATCCATTTTTTGACCGCAAACCTAAGAATCCATAGGATTTGCTGGATATCCTTTTCTGTAAGAATAGAGCTTTAAGGGTTTCATTCTTACAGAAAAATACAATAAGAAAAGGGACTGCATTAAAATGAAAAGCTGAAACAGGCTTACTTATAATCTATAAGTTACAACATAAAAATCTCCTACTTTAGTGTTTGTTCTCTTTAATTACAGAACTAAAAGTAGGAGATTTTTTACTTCTAAGTTTCAATCTATAAGATTTTTACTTTTGCAATTCTATTTTGAGACGGCCTCTTATTTTGAAGAATATCGGGATGCCTATTCTTTTCTATTCTATACTGAATATTTCTATGCCAGTATAAATTTTTCTACAACAGCTGCTACACCATCTTCGTCGTTCGAAAGGGTAATGTAGTCGGCATTTTCGCGTACCACAGGCTGAGCATTTGCCATGGCTACTCCCAGACCAGCATATTTTATCATGGACAGATCGTTGAATCCGTCGCCGACAGCAATCATTTCATCCTTTGTCATGCCGATCTCTTTGAGTAATACGGCAAGCGATTGTGCTTTGTCGATGCCTTTAGGAACCAGTTCCAGAAAGTAAGGCTCCGAGCGGAATACGCCCATTCGGTCTTTCAGGTGGTTGTACATTTCTTTTTCCAATACGGCAAGACGGGTTGGCTCTCCTACGATCAGGCATTTGGCAATAGGATGATGTATTGCTTTAAGGAAATTGTCTACTTTCTTTATTTTCATTACATTAAGCAATGCTTCTTTCAATACGTACTCGTCGTTTGGATGTTCTGTCAGCACATATTCGTTTTCGTAAGTCACGATGGCAAAGTTATTGTCTTTGGCGCATTGGTACAGATAGGGAAGTACTTCCGGATCGAGCACGTTCTTGTACATTACTTCGTTTGTTTTCCAATCAATGATTTCTCCACCGTTGTATGAAAGAATATATCCTTCGTATTTATTCAGTTCCAGTGCATTGGCTAATGGCGCAACACCATAGGTCGGTCTGCCCGAAGCAAGTACTATTTTCAAGCCGCGTTTCTGTGCTTCAATAAGTGTGTTACGTGTATGTTCGGTAATGGCTTTTTGTGAGTTTGTTAATGTTCCGTCGAGGTCGAGTACTAAAAGTTTATATTTCATAATTTTTCAAGGTGTTTTTATGGGCGCAAAGATAGTACAAATCGAATTTTATATGTATATTCAGGATGATAAAAGTTTGGTACAGATTGGTGATTTTATAAAATCATTTCAATAGTGTTGCATGATGAGTACTTTTTATCCTATCGTTTTTATGGAGAACGGAGACTTGTACCAGTCATTAAATCTTTGTAAATTCGCCAATCAGTTAGAGTAGGTTATAATAAGCTTCCGTGCGTTGCAATATCTGGTACTTGTGTGCGGCGGAAGAGATAAAAAAGTAATGTGTTATGAATCTTTTCTTAGATTTTGCCTTGCGGCTCTTTGTTGCCGGAGCGATGGGAGTACTGATTGGCCTGGAGCGTGAATATCGTGCGAAAGAGGCGGGTTATCGTACGCATTTTCTTGTCGCACTTGGAAGCGCGCTTATGATGATTGTTTCACAATATGGTTTTATGGATGTTCTGAAGACTGACCTGATTCGTGTGGATCCGAGTCGTATTGCGGCACAGGTTGTAAGCGGTATCGGATTTATCGGTGCCGGAACAATCATATTACAAAAACAGATTGTCAGAGGGTTGACTACGGCAGCCGGTATCTGGGCAACATCGGGGATAGGGCTTGCTGTAGGTGCGGGTATGTATGCTATTGGCATAGCTGCTACGCTTCTGGTATTGCTGGGACTGGAAACGTTAAGTTATTTTTTTAAGAGCATCGGATTGCGGAACATGATGATTGATTTCTCTACAGATGATAAAGAGGCTATCAAACGGGTTTCGCAGGTGTTCAATACAAGGAATTATATTGTAGTATCGTATGAGATGAAAGAGGTTCCCTTAAATGGAAAGATTTGCTATCATGTCAGCATGGTTGTTAAGGCCAAGCGAATGAATGAAGAAGGATTGTTGCTGCTATTTTTACAGGATTTTCCCGATATTACGGTAAGAAGGATAATTTGATGCCAGTTTGCTGTAAACAACAAAGGTTGCATCTTTCTACTTAAAGAAAGGATGCAACCTTTGTCTGCTTGCCTGAAGGTTTCGCGTATCAGCCAATGAATACGTTGACAGTTAAAAATATGCGATCGCCTTCTTCGGTCATGTCAAAATCAATCTTGTCTTCTCGCGCAAGCCAGCCGATGGCTGCGTTCAGGTCTCTGTCCGACAGACCGGAAGCTTCTTTCAGCTTTTCGTATTCCCAATGTCTGTTGTCTTTTAAAAAATTCCAGAGTTTTCCTGCATTTTCGCCAATTTGTGCTTTATTCATAATGGCTCCAATTTTAAGTGTTTGTATTAAGTTTTCTAATGATCTTTAGCAAAAATAGCTTAATTTCAAGAAAATCGTATGTCTTTTCTGTGAATTGTTATTTTGTAAATTTACCTTTTAACTTTAATTAAACTCTGTCAGGCCGAGGATGTGGAAAGTGACATTTTTTGTCTGATTAATCTGTATTTCTATTTTTTTTCTGCTAACTTTGCACGACATAATAAAAGATGAATAAGAATTATGAGGAGGAATAAGCTGAATTGGGTAGTTCCTAAAGGAGCAGAACTGACAGAACTGGATAAAAAAGTACTTTATTATCAGAATAAAGGTCATGAAGTTCCTACCCGTCAATTAATCAAGACTCCTGAACAGATAGAAGGTATCCGTCGGAGTGGCATGTTGAATACGGCTGTGTTGGATAAAGTGGCAGAAGTAATTCGTGAGGGGATGAGTACTGCTGAAATCGATAAAATTGTATATGATTATACAACAAGTCACGGAGGTATACCTGCGCCTTTAAATTATGAAGGTTTCCCGAAGAGTGTATGTACTTCCATCAATGAAGTGGTATGCCACGGTATTCCTTCGGAAGAAGAAATCCTGGAAGAAGGGGATATTATCAATGTAGACGCTACGACCATTTTGGATGGATATTACGCTGATGCTTCGCGAATGTTTATCATAGGAAAGACTACTCCGGAGAAGGAAAAGCTCGTCCGCGTGGCGAAAGAATGTCTTGAAATAGGCATTGAAGCTGCTCAGCCTTTCAGTTTTGTAGGAGATATAGGTCATGCTATAGAGAAGCATGCAAAGAAAAATGGTTTTTCGGTGGTAAGAGATTTATGTGGCCATGGTACGGGCCTCAAATTCCATGAAGAACCGGATGTGTTGCATTATGGCAGAAAAGGTACAGGTATGTTGCTGGTGCCGGGTATGGTCTTTACCATCGAGCCGATGATCAATATGGGTACATGGGAGGTGTTCATAGACGAAGAAGACGGCTGGACCGTAGTAACCGAAGATGAATTGCCTTCTGCACAGTGGGAACATACGTTTGTAATGACAGACAATGGTCTTGAAATTTTGACATATTAATAATGAATATATAATTTATGGATACTATTATATTAGGAATAGAGTCTTCTTGCGATGACACTTCGGCTGCTGTGATAAAAAATGGAGTGTTGCTCTCCAGCGTTATAGCAAGTCAGGCTGTACATGAAGCGTATGGAGGAGTAGTACCTGAACTGGCTTCACGCGCTCATCAGCAGAACATTGTTCCTGTCGTACACGAAGCGTTGAAGCGTGCGGGGGTGACGAAAGAACAGCTCAGTGCCGTAGCTTTTACTCGTGGTCCGGGACTGATGGGGTCTTTGCTGGTAGGTGTGTCGTTTGCTAAAGGATTGGCTCGCTCTTTGGATATTCCAATGATTGATGTAAATCATTTGCAGGGTCATGTGCTGGCGCATTTTATTAAGGAATCGGAAGATGATACCGATCAACCGAAATTCCCTTTCATTTGTTTGCTGGTATCGGGTGGTAATTCGCAGATTATTCGTGTGAATGCGTATAACGACATGCAGGTGCTGGGACAGACCATTGACGATGCGGCCGGAGAGGCGATCGATAAATGTTCTAAGGTAATGGGACTGGGTTATCCGGGAGGACCTATTATCGATAAACTGGCCCGTCAGGGTAATCCGAATGCCTATACGTTCAGCAAGCCTCATATTCCGGGGTATGACTATAGTTTCAGCGGACTGAAGACATCTTTCTTGTATTCATTGCGCGACTGGCTGAAAGAGGATCCGGACTTCATTGAACATCATAAGGTAGATCTGGCTGCATCGCTGGAGAAAACCATCGTAGATATCCTGATGGATAAGTTACGTAAAGTGGTAAAAGATACGGGTATCAACGAAGTTGCCGTAGCAGGGGGTGTTTCTGCAAACAATGGTCTGCGCAATGCTTATCGGGAACATGCAGCAAAATATGGATGGAAAATCTATATTCCTAAGTTCGGTTACACTACGGACAATGCTGCGATGATTGCCATTACAGGCTATTACAAGTTTTTGGACAAGGATTTTTGCTCGATAGACAAACCCGCGTATTCACGGGTTACAATTAAGTAACATTAACCAAAAGATACTATTATGTCAGTAGAAACTAAAACACTAAGTAAGGAAATAAGCGAAATATTTTGGCGGGAAGGGTATACGCTGGCTACAGCCGAAAGTTGTACGGCTGGAAACGTGGCAGCAATAATTACAGCCATTCCGGGAAGTTCTCGTTTTTACAAAGGCGGAATTGTTGCTTATGATAATAAGGTAAAACAAGATTTACTTCATGTAAGCGCTGAAACGCTGGAAAAATTTGGAGCTGTAAGTGAAGAAACTGTTGTGGAAATGGTGAAGGGGGCTATTCAGACACTCGGTGTAGATTATGCAATGGCTACTTCAGGCATCGCTGGCCCGGCAGGAGGTACACCCGAGAAGCCGGTTGGCACAATCTGGATTGCAGCTGGTAACGGTGAAAAGGTGATTACGGCAAAATTGACAGAGGATGAAGGAAGAGATAAAAATATACAAGCTGCAACAAAAAAGGCACTCCAGTTATTGCTGGAACTTTGCCAAAATAAAGAAAATGAGTGATAAAACTGCAATTAGTTGCTAAAAAGTTTGTGTATATAAAATAAAATCACTTATTTTGCACTCCGTTTGAGAGAAATAGGAATAAAACTATAAAAACTAGATAGAAATGTCGAAAATTTGTCAAATTACCGGAAAGAAAGCCATGATTGGCAACAATGTTTCACACTCAAAGAGAAGAACAAAGAGAACTTTCGATGTGAACTTGTTTACTAAGAAATTCTACTATGTAGAACAGGATTGCTGGATTAGCCTGAATATCTGTGCTAACGGCTTGCGAGTTATTAACAAGAAAGGCCTGGACGCTGCGCTGAATGAAGCTGTTGCTAAAGGTTACTGTGATTGGAAAACTATCAAAATTATTGGTTAATTAAAAGGAGAGAAAGACTATGGCTAAGAAAGCTAAAGGTAATAGAGTACAGGTAATCCTTGAATGCACAGAAATGAAGGATAGCGGTATGCCGGGAACTTCTCGTTATATTACTACAAAAAACAGAAAAAATACCGCTGAAAGATTGGAATTGAAAAAGTACAATCCTATTTTGAAAAGAGTAACAGTACATAAAGAAATTAAATAATAAGAAACCATGGCAAAGAAAACAGTCGCAACCCTTCAGACAGGTAAAGAAGGACGTTCTTATACTAAGGTTATCAAAATGGTTAAGTCACCGAAAACTGGTGCTTATATTTTTGATGAACAAATGGTTCCTAACGACAAAGTTCAGGACTTCTTTAAGAAATAATTGAAAAGAGAATAATATTTTCTTAATAATGAAGGCTCCTTTTATCGGAAGATAGAAGGAGCCTTTTGTGTGTAGGTGCTGCATAATGGTATGACATTTATTTGTGAGTGAACGAGAATAGTTATATCTTTGTATCATAAATAGATAATAAACGTAAGCCGTATGGGATTTTTTAGTTTTTTTTCGAAGGAAAAGAAGGAAACTTTGGATAAGGGCTTGTCGAAAACAAAGGAAAGTGTTTTTGGCAAGATAGCTCGTGCTGTGGCTGGAAAGTCTAAAGTGGACGATGAAGTGTTGGATAACCTGGAAGAAGTCTTGATTACTTCGGATGTAGGTGTGGAAACGACATTGAAGATTATCAAACGTATCGAAAAAAGAGTTGCTCAGGATAAGTATGTAAATACTCAGGAACTTAATAATATCTTACGTGAAGAGATTGCTGCATTGCTTACAGAAAATAATACAGTCGATACGGAAGAGTTTGCTGTACCTGAAGGGAAAAAGCCTTATGTGATAATGGTGGTAGGTGTCAATGGAGTAGGAAAAACTACGACTATCGGGAAATTGGCTTATCAGTTTAAGAAGGCTGGCAAATCTGTTTACCTGGGAGCTGCTGATACATTCCGTGCTGCGGCTGTAGAACAGCTTGTCATTTGGGGAGATCGTGTAGGGGTTCCCGTCATCAAGCAGAAAATGGGTGCGGATCCGGCTTCTGTAGCATTCGATACGCTAAGTTCTGCCGTTGCGAATCATGCGGATGTGGTGATTATTGATACTGCCGGACGTTTGCATAATAAGATTGGTCTGATGAACGAGCTGACTAAGATTAAGAATGTGATGCAGAAAGTCGTACCAGATGCTCCTCATGAAATCTTGCTGGTATTGGATGGCTCTACCGGACAGAATGCATTTGAGCAGGCAAAACAATTTACGCTGGCCACGGAAGTCAATGCCATGGCAATTACAAAACTGGATGGTACAGCTAAGGGAGGAGTGGTTATTGGAATCTCTGATCAGTTTAAAATACCAGTAAAATATATAGGTTTGGGCGAAGGAATGGAAGATTTACAGATATTCCGTCGTCGGGAATTTGTTGATTCATTGTTTGGAACAGCTAATAAATGAGAAAAAATACTATAGACATTATTACTTTAGGGTGCTCTAAGAATCTGGTCGATTCGGAAAAGTTGATGAAACAGCTTGAAGCGAATGGCTATAAGGTGACGCATGATAGTGAAAATCCGCAAGGAGAAATTGCAGTTATAAATACGTGTGGATTTATTGGTGACGCAAAGGAAGAGTCTATTAATATGATTCTTGAGTTCTGCCAGGCCAAGGAAGAAGGACGTTTGAAGAAGCTTTATGTAATGGGATGCTTGTCTGAACGTTACTTGAAAGAACTGCAAGTGGAAATTCCTCAAGTGGATAAGTTTTATGGAAAATTTAATTGGAATGAATTGCTTGCTGACTTGGGCAAGACCTATCAGTCTGATTATGCTATTGAACGCCATCTGACGACTCCTAAGCATTATGCATATTTGAAGATATCGGAAGGATGTGATCGTAAGTGCTCATATTGTGCGATTCCTATTATAACGGGCAAGCATGTTTCTCGTCCGATGGAAGAAATTCTGGATGAAGTCCGGTTGTTGGTTTTCGAAGGGGTGAAGGAGTTTCAGGTCATTGCGCAGGAATTGACTTACTATGGAGTGGATTTGTATAAAAAACAGATGCTCCCAGAACTGATTGAGCGTATCGCTGAGATTCCTGGTGTGAAATGGATTCGTTTGCACTATGCTTATCCTGCACACTTCCCGAAAGAATTGTTTCGTGTGATGCGTGAGCATGATAATGTATGTAAGTATATGGATATTGCCTTGCAGCATATTAGCGATAATATGTTGACGAAAATGCGTCGCCATGTGACGAAAGAGGAAACGTATCAGCTGATTGAGGAGTTCCGTAAGGAGGTTCCTGGGATTCATCTGCGTACAACGTTGATGGTGGGACATCCTGGAGAAACAGAACAGGACTTCGAGGAGCTGAAAGAATTTGTCCGTAAGGCGCGTTTCGACCGTATGGGCGCATTTGCTTATTCGGAGGAAGAAGGTACTTATTCGGCTAAACATTATAAGGATGATGTTCCTCAAGAAGTAAAGCAGAAACGTCTGGATGAGATCATGAGCATTCAGCAGGAAATTTCGAATGAGCTGAGTCATAATAAAATAGGCAAGGAATTTAAAGTTATCATCGACCGCAAGGAAGGTGATTACTATATAGGACGTACCGAATTTGACTCTCCGGAGGTTGATCCTGAAGTTTTGATTAAGGATGAGGGAAAACAATTGCATACAGGTTCGTTTCATCGTGTGAAAATATACGATGCAGATGATTTTGATTTGTATGCAACATTAGTCTAAAATTAATATTTATTGAGGAGCGGACACCATGAACAACAAAGAACTGATAGGCGAATTGTCACGTCGCTTGGGATATACAAATAAGGATGCTTCGCGCTTACTGGCATCGGTTACAGGTATCATGGGGGAGGAGTTGCAAGAAGGAAAGGTTATTACAATCCAAAACTTCGGAACATTTGAGGTCCGGAAGAAAATGGAACGTATTACGGTAAATCCTATTACCAAGCAACGTTTTCTGGTCCCTCCTAAATTAATTTTGAATTTCAAGCCGAGTCCGGCATGGAAGGAACGGCTAAAGAATGTTCTAGGGAATGAGTGATAAGTTCACACAGCAAGACTTGGCTGATTTGTTGGCTCAGCGCCACGAAATGGAGCAGGCAGATGCAGAAGCATTTGTCAAGGTTCTGTTTTCCCTTATCGAAGAGTCCATTGTAACAGATAAATATGTAAAAGTCAAAGGGCTGGGTACGTTTAAGCTGATTGATGTTGATGCTCGTGAAAGTGTAAATGTCAATACAGGAGAACGAATCGAAATACAGGGACATTCTCGCATTTCCTTTACGCCTGATACATGGATGAGAGAAACAGTGAATAAGCCTTTCGAGCATTTTGAAACTGTTTTGCTAAATGAGGGTACCCGGTTTGACGATATGGATGAAGTCTCTTCGCTGGAAGAGGATATCGATACTTCGGAGGAAGATCTTTGTGAAGACGTTTCTTCTCAAGAAGCGGATCGTAACATTGATGTTGACGAAAAGCTCGAAATAAAGGAAGATTCAGAAAAGCCAATTCCCAATGAAATTTGTGATAAGGATGTTGCGACCGGAGCTCTTGAAGAAGAGGCAGTCCGTGAAGCTGTGGAGCCTGTGGAAGAAGCTGTGGCGTCTGGGCATGAAGCAACAGAAACAATACAGAAAAATGTGGAACCGATGCCTGAAGGCTTGGAGTCTACACTGGGAAGAAAGTTCTTTCGTTTCCCTTGGTGTATGATTGCTACAGTATTGTTGGTAGGAGTTGTATTGGGAGGAATCATTGTCTGGAGTGTCTTTTCTGGTAGAAGATACATACCCGAATCTGTTGTACGTATGCTGATGGAAAGAGAAGTAAGTCCGTTGAGTAAGGATACGGCTGTCAGCAGTCTGGCCTTACAAACAGATAGTGTGTCATCGGTTAAACAAGCTCCCGAGGTTGCTCGACAGGATACGGTACATGAGGTTGCTGCTTCGGCGAAACCTGAGACGGAAGAGCAAGTACTGCCGACTGCAGTCAAACGGGAAACATTGGCAGATACGGTTGAATATATGATAATAGGTACACGTTCTACGTATACGATTAAATCGGGTGAAAGTCTGGTTCGTGTCGCACTGAAATTTTATGGTAATAAAAAGTTATGGCCTTATCTGGTACAATATAATAAGGATATTATTAAGAATGCAAACGTGGTACCAGTAGGTACGACTATTCGTATTCCGGAGCTTGCCCCGAAAAAAGTGGATAGGAAATAGGAGGAATGGAACAATGCTGTTTTTTAAACATCTTTAGTTCAATAAGACTTAAACGAAAGAAGCAACTAGTTTTTTTAATAAAAATTAGTTGCTTCTGTTAATATAATGCCGTACTTTTGGGTTCGATTAAAAAAGGTCAGTTGACCGGTAATTTTATTTGCATATTTGAAACATAAAAATAAAAAATTATGGCTGAAGCTATTGACATTCGTGAATTGAACGAACGCATTGAACGTCAGAGTGCATTCGTGACCAATTTGATGGCTGGTATGGACCAGGTAATTGTAGGTCAAAAACATTTGGTAGAATCATTATTGATCGGTTTGTTAGCCGACGGACATATTTTGCTGGAAGGTGTTCCGGGATTGGCAAAGACCTTGGCCATTAAGACCTTGGCTTCGTTAATCGACTCTAAGTACAGTCGTATTCAGTTTACTCCCGACTTACTTCCGGCCGATGTGCTGGGTACAATGATATACAGCCAGAAAGATGAACAGTTCGTAACAAAGAAGGGTCCTATCTTTGCAAACTTTGTGCTGGCTGATGAAATCAACCGTGCTCCGGCTAAAGTACAGAGTGCTTTGCTGGAAGCTATGCAGGAACGTCAGGTTACGTTGAGCAAGGATACTTTCCGTCTGCCGGAACCATTCCTTGTAATGGCAACTCAAAACCCGATTGAACAGGAAGGCACATATCCGCTTCCAGAAGCGCAGGTCGACCGTTTCATGCTGAAGGTAATTATCGATTATCCAAAACTGGAAGAAGAAAAGAAGATTATCCGTCAGAACATTTCAGGCAACAAGATTGAGGTTCGTCCTATCTTGAAAGCTGAAGATATTCTGGAAGCACGTAAAGTGGTATGTCAGGTTTATTTGGACGAGAAGATTGAACAGTATATTGCTGATATCGTATTTGCGACTCGTTATCCGGAAAAATACGATTTAAAAGACTTGAAAGGTCTGATCGGATTCGGAGGTTCTCCTCGTGCTTCTATCAATTTGGCATTGGCCGCTCGCAGTTATGCTTTCATCAAACGTCGTGGATATGTAATTCCTGAAGATGTGCGTGCCGTTGCACACGATGTGCTCCGTCATCGTATCGGCTTGACTTACGAGGCAGAGGCAACCAATGTCACTTCTGATGAAATCGTGAGCAAGATCTTAAATAAAGTAGAAGTGCCCTAATGGGTTAAAAAAATAAAAGAGTATAGCCTGAATGATTGGAAAAGCAGTCATTCAGGCCTGAATTTATGCATGACATCTATGGGTGTTATGCAAAATATAGGTATATATTGCTTTGGTTGTCCGAAGCGTAATCCAAGAAAGAATGGAAACAAGTGAACTATTAAAACGCGTTCGTCAGATTGAAATAAAAACACGAGGGCTTTCCAGCAATATTTTTGCGGGGCAATACCATTCGGCTTTCAAAGGTAGAGGTATGGCTTTTTCCGAAGTTCGTGAATATCAGTATGGAGATGATGTGCGCGACATAGACTGGAATGTAACCGCTCGCTTTGACAAGCCATTCGTAAAGGTATTCGAAGAAGAACGTGAATTGACCGTAATGCTGTTGATTGATGTATCGAATAGCCTGGACTTTGGTACAGTCAAGCAGTTGAAGAAAAATATGGTGACAGAAATTGCTGCGACACTGGCTTTTTCTGCCATTCAGAATAATGATAAGATTGGAGTGATTTTCTTTTCTGACCGTATCGAAAAGTTTATTCCTCCCAAGAAAGGACGTAAACATATTTTGTATATTATTCGTGAACTGCTTGACTTTAAGCCGGAAAGTACACGTACGAATGTGCAGTGTGCCATTGAATATCTGACAAATGTACTAAAGAAACGTTGTACGGCATTTATGCTGAGTGACTTTATCGATGAACGGGATTTCCAGAATGCATTGACCATAGCCAACAGAAAGCATGATGTTGTGGCTTTGCAGGTATATGATCGTCGTTTGGAAGAGCTTCCTGATGTGGGCCTAATGAAGGTGAAGGATGCTGAAACGGGACATGAGCAGTGGATTGATACTTCTTCCAAGGCTTTACGTAATGCACATCATGAATGGTGGAAGGCGCGTCAGCAGAAATTACATGACATATTTACGCATAGCAACGTCGATTCAGTTTCGGTACGTACCGACCAAGATTACGTAAAAGCATTGCTTAATTTGTTTGCAAAACGAAACTAAAAGAAATATGAAATACTATAATTGCAAAAGATATCTGAAAGCGTTGTGGGTTGCTTTATTGTTGTTTTTGGCTATGCCTGGCGTAAAGGCTCAAGTTACGGTAGAAGCAACTATCGATTCTTTACAGCTTCTGATAGGTGAACAGGCAAAAATAAAGCTTCAGGTGAGCATGGACGCTAATCAAAAATTGCGTTTACCGCTGCTGCGTGATACATTGGTTACGGGAGTGGAGATATTGGATGTCGCAAAGCCTGATACCCAGTTGCTGAATAATAATAAACGCTGGTTGATCTCTCAGGAGTATACGATTACTTCATTCGATTCGGCATTATATTATTTGCCTCCCTTTGAAGTTTTTGTAAACGATCAATCTTACCGTTCGAAGGCATTGGCTCTGAAAGTTTATTCTGTTCCGGTAGATACCTTACATCCTGACCAATTTTTTGGTCCGAAGGATATTCGAGAAGTTCCTATTACATGGAACGACATTGCTCCGTTGGTATATTCTGCATTGGCTATGTTAATACTGGGTGCAGCGGCTGTATTCTTTATCATGCGTTACCGTGATAACAAGCCTATCATCAAGATTATCAAGATTGAACCCAAGTTGCCTCCTCATCAGGCTGCAATGAAGAAAATTGAAGAAATTAAGGCTGATAAGCAGGTACAACGTGAAGATCCGAAGTTGTATTATACGGAGTTGACCGAAGTACTGCGAACATATATTAAAGATCGATTTGGATTTAATGCGTTGGAAATGACTTCTACGGAAATCATCGATCACTTGTTGCAAGTGAAAGACCAGCAGTCCATCAACGATTTAAAGAGTCTGTTTGAAACGGCCGATCTCGTAAAATTTGCCAAACATGCTCCGATGATGAACGAGAACGACATGAACTTGGTGAATGCCGTAGATTTTATTAATCAGACTAAGGTAGAAGAAGATCCGAATGCGAAGAAGGAACCTACAGAAATCAGGGTGGAAGAGAAGCGTTCAAAGCAAGGACGTATTATCCTATTGTGCAGCATTGCTGTAGTAAGTATCGGTGCCGTGATTTGCCTGTACTTGGTTATTTGTCACATTATCGACCTCTTTTTTTAACGTTTAACTTGTAAGGAACTATGATTTTTGCAAATCTGGAATATCTGTTTTTATTGCTTTTGCTCATTCCATACATCGTATGGTATTTTATGCGCAGGAAGAAAACAGAGCCTACCATGCAGGTTTCTACGACCCGCATGTATATGAATGCACCGAAGAGTTGGAAGATATATCTTCTGCATGCTCCTTTTGTCTTAAGAATCGTAACGTTTGTTATGATAGTGCTGGTACTGGCACGCCCTCAGACGACGGATAACTGGCAGAATACTGAAATAGAAGGTATTGATATTATGTTGGCTGTCGACGTATCGACTAGTATGCTTGCAGAAGACTTGAAGCCTAATCGTCTGGAAGCTGCCAAGCAAGTGGCTGCCGAATTTATTAATGGCCGTCCGAATGATAATATTGGTTTGACGATCTTTGCCGGAGAGGCTTTTACACAATGTCCGCTTACCGTAGACCATGGTGTCTTATTGAATTTGTTCAACAGTATTAAAGGTGATATTGCGCAGCGTGGACTGATAGAGGATGGAACTGCCATCGGTATGGGATTGGCTAACGCTATTAGTCGTTTGAAGGATAGTAAGGCTAAGTCGAAAGTAATCATTCTTCTGACGGATGGTAGTAACAACCGAGGAGATATTTCTCCGCTGACTGCGGCTGAAATTGCAAAGCAGTTCGGCATTCGTGTTTATACCATCGGAGTAGGAACGAATGGTACTGCTCCTTATCCCATGCAGACGTATGCGGGCGTTCAGTATGTCAATGTTCCGGTAGAGATAGATGAACAAACCTTGACACAGATTGCGGGTACCACAAATGGAAACTACTTCCGTGCAACCAGCAACTCTAAACTGGAAGAGGTTTATAAAGAAATCGATAAACTGGAGAAAACAAAGCTGAATGTCAAGGAATTCAGTAAGCGTGAAGAAGCATATACAACATTTGCTTTGGTCGCATTTTTCTGTATTTTGCTGGAAATCTTGCTGCGTAATACAGTATTAAAGAAAATACCTTAAAAACAAGAATATTATGTTTCGATTTGGAGAACCTGTTTATTTGTATCTACTTATCGTATTGCCGATATTGGTAGGTCTATACATATATTCCAATTACCGCCGGCGTAAAAAGATTGCCTTGTATGGTGATCCGGAGTTATTGGCTCACCTGATGCCTGACGTTTCGAAGTATCGTCCTGATGTAAAATTTTGGCTTGTCTTTGCTGCGTTGGCTATGGTGATATTTATGCTGGCACGTCCACAGTTTGGATCGAAGATGGAAACGGTGAAACGTCAGGGAGTTGAAACGGTTGTAGCACTCGATATTTCCAATTCGATGCTGGCACAGGATGTTACTCCCAGCCGTTTGGAAAAGTCGAAGAAGCTGATTTCACGGTTGGTAGAAACGTTTAATAACGATAAGGTTGCCATGATTGTATTTGCCGGAGAGGCTTTCACGCAATTGCCTATTACAAGTGATTATATATCGGCAAAAATGTTTTTGGAAACAATCAACCCTTCACTTATTTCGACTCAGGGTACTGATATTGCCGGAGCAATAAATCTGGCAATGAAGAGCTTTACACCGAATGAAGGAGTAGGACGTGCCATCGTTATTATTACTGATGGTGAAAACCATGAAGGAGGAGCCGTTGAAGCAGCACAGGAAGCAGCCAAGAAAGGCATTCGGGTGTTTGTCTTGGGAGTTGGTTCACCCGATGGCTCACCGATACCAGCCGAAGGCACAAACGAATTTCGTCGTGATAAAGACGGAAATGTCATTGTTACTCGCTTAAATGAGCAGATGTGTCAGGAGATTGCAAAAGCTGGAAACGGAATGTACGTGCGGGTTGACAATACCAATAATGCGGAACGAGCTTTGAATGCTGAAATAAATAAGTTGGCTAAGGCTGATGTGGAAACTCAAGTCTTTACTGAGTTTGATGAACAGTTTCAAGTACTGGCTTGGCTTGCGCTGGTTCTGCTGGCGGTCGACCTGATGTTATTGGAACGTAAAAATCCACTTTTCAAGAATATAAAACTCTTTAAACAGAATTGATTTTATGTTGCGGAAAAAATATGTGATGTTGGGACTGATGTTCGTATCGGTTGCTGTATACGGGCAGAAAACGGAGCGTGATTATTTGCGCAGTGGAAACAAACTATATAAAGACAGTACGTTTGTAAAGGCAGAAGTCGATTACCGTAAGGCTCTGGAACTGGAGCCGAAATCGACAGATGCGATGTATAATCTGGGTAACTCTCTGTTGATGCAGCAGAAAGCAAAAGAAGCAATGGAGCAATACGAGGCTGCATCACGGATTGAAAAAGACAAGAACAAGCTGGCTCAGATTTATCATAATATGGGAGTGATTTTGCAGTCATCAAAACAATTGCCGCAGTGCATAGAAGCATATAAGCAGGCATTGAGAAATAATCCGAAGGACGATGAAACCCGTTACAATCTGGCGTTGGCGCAAAAACAGTTGAAGGATCAGCAACAGCAGAACCAAAATCAGGATAAAGACCAGAAGCAAGATCAGAAGCAGGACGACAAACAGCAGAATAAAGACCAGCAAGATCAAGATAAGAAGGACCAGCAGCAGAACAATCAGCAGCAGCAACAACAGAACCAGAACCAAATGTCGAAGGAAAATGCAGAACAACTGCTGAAAGCTGCCATGCAGGATGAAAAGAACGTACAGGACAAAGTGAAAAAAGCTGTTCAGGTACAAGGCCGTAAGTTGGAAAAAGACTGGTAATTAAAAGTGAATAATAATAAAATGATATAGAGGAATGATGAGAAAAGTTATTTTCTTTCTACTGTTGATTCTTACTACAGTACATGCATGGGCAGATAACAAGGCTACTTTAACAGCCGATGCACCTGATGTGGTTGTAAGCGGAGATCAGTTCCGCCTGACATTTACGGTCAATACACAGAAGGTGAAAGATTTTCGTGCTCCTTCCATAACCAAGGGATTTGATGTCTTGATGGGACCAAGTCGTTCCCAGCAAAGCAGTACGCAGATTATTAATGGAAAAGTATCATCAAGCAGTTCCATTACGTATACCTATATTCTGATGGCAGGAGATGCTGGAACTTATACGATTCCGGCTGCAAGCATTGAGGCAAACGGCGAAAAGATTTTTTCTAATGCTGTTACGATAAAGGTTCTTCCTCCTGATCAGTCGGCTTCGGGAAGTAAGGGCAGTCAGAAAAGTAGTGCACAGGCTGGCAACCAGGCTGCAAGCGGACGGATTACGAGCAATGATTTGTTTATAACTGCTACAGCCAGTAAGACAACGGTACACGAGCAGGAAGCTATATTGCTGACATATAAGGTATATACATTGGTCAACCTTCGTCAGTTGTTTGGAAAGATGCCCGATTTGAAGGGTTTCCATACACAAGAGATTGAGTTGCCCCAGCAGAAGACTTTCTCGTTAGAGCATTACAAGGGGCGTAACTATAACACGACGGTGTGGAGCCAGTATGTATTGTTCCCGCAACAGACGGGTAAGCTGGAGATTCCTTCCATTACCTTTGAAGGAGTAGTTGCGATACAGACAGTATCGGATGATCCGTTTGATGCATTCTTTAACGGAGGAGGTTACCAGGAGGTAAAGAAAAAGATTGTTACTCCTAAACTGACCATTAACGTTCAGCCACTTCCTGCCAAGCCAGCGAACTTCTCAGGTGGTGTAGGAGAGTTTACACTTGCTTCTTCCATCAATGCCAAGGATGTAAAGACAAACGATGCCGTAACGATAAAGCTCACAATCAGCGGATCGGGAAACATGAAGCTTATCAGTACTCCGGAAGTGAAGTTCCCTGAAGATTTCGAAGTATACGATCCGAAGGTGACAAACAACTTTGAAGCTTCACGTGCAGGACTGAGTGGCACGCAGACCATTGAATATCTGGCTATACCGCGTCATGCCGGAAACTTTACGATACCTCCTGTAGAGTTTACTTACTTCGACTTGAAGTCAAACTCTTATAAAACATTGAAAACAGAAGCCTATAACATCAATGTTGCCAAAGGTCAGGGAAATGCCGATCAGGTAATTGCCGACTTTACTAACAAGGAAAATGTCAAGGTACTGGGACAAGATATCCGTTTTATCAAGCTGGGTGATACGAAATTGATGCCGAAAGGTGATGTATTCTTTGGCACAGTAGGTTATTACTTGTGGTATATTATACCGTTCGTATTGTTTGTAGGGCTGGTTGTTTTCTTCCGCAAGCAAGCTGCTGAAAATGCAAATGTAGCAAAAGTGAAAACCAAGAAAGCCAATAAGGTAGCGACCAAGCGTATGAAACTTGCCGGAAAGCTGTTGGCTGAAAACCGCAAGAACGAGTTTTACGATGAAGTATTGAAAGCCCTGTGGGGATACATCAGCGATAAACTGAGTATTCCGGTTTCACAGCTCTCGAAAGACAATATCGAAGCCGAACTGGCCAAATATGGTGTGGCAGACGACGTGATAAAAGACTTTATCAATGCCTTGAACGAATGTGAATTTGCCCGCTACGCTCCGGGAGATGAAAATGAGGCAATGGATAAGGTATATACCACATCGGTAGAAGCTATCAGTAAAATGGAGAATAGTATCAAACATTAAAAAACAGACAGAAGAACCATATTGATATGAAAAGACTATCTATACTAATTGCGTTCCTGATTGGTTTGGTCCAGTTCACTTCGGCAGCAGTATCAAAAGCCGAGGCCGACAAGGATTATCAGGAAAACAAGTTTGCTGATGCAATTGAAAAATATGAAGCAATTTTAAGTTCGGAAGGAGAATCGGCGGCTATATATTATAATCTGGGCAACAGTTATTATAAGAATAAAAATATAGCCAAGGCTGTCTTAAACTACGAACGGGCATTGCTGATGAATCCGGGTGATGCAGATATCCGCTTCAATCTGGATATGGTCAGAAGTAAGACTGTAGACCAGGTTACTCCTACCAGTGAAGTGTTTATCGTGACATGGATCAATTCGTTGATTAACTGCATGAGTGAAAGCGGATGGGGAACTACAGGCATTGTTTCCTTCCTCCTTCTGCTGGCTGGAATGGCATTGTATATTTTCGGAAACAGAATTGTTCTCAAGAAGATTGGTTTCATTTCAGCAGTAGTATTTCTGGTGGTAGCCGTGTGTTCGAATATCTTTGCTAGTGAACAAAAAGACGAATTGCTGAACCGTACAGGAGCGATCGTCATGTCGCCGAGCATTACCGTTAAAAGTACCCCGAACGAAAGCGGTACAGACTTGTTTGTACTGCACGAAGGTACGAAGGTTTACATCGAAGATAATTCAATGAAAGGCTGGAAAGAAATCCGGCTGGAAGACGGGAAAAAGGGATGGCTTCCTGTTTCAGCCATAGAAGTTATCTGATGTCTTCCCTAATATAAAATATTTATGATTGATATACAGCAGCTTATTGAGGCAGACCAAAATCTGTTATTGACCTTGAACGGAAGCGATTCTATGTTTTGGGATGGGTTTATGTGGATTGTATCCGGCACTAAAATATGGATTCCGGTTGCCGCAGTGCTGCTGTATGTCATATTCAAGAATACCAAATTTACCCAGGGACTTCTGATTCTTGTAATGATTGTCCTGAGTGTGACGCTTGCCGACCAGTTTTCTTCTGGCTTCTGCAAGCCTTTCTTTATGCGTTTCCGTCCGGCCCAGGACCCTGAAATCATGTATATGGTTCATGTTGTCAACGGTTATCGGGGAGGTCTGTACGGATTTATATCGAGCCATGCTGCCAATACATTTGCTTTGGCTACCTTTATTTCACTGCTTATACGCAGCCGGTGGATGACAATGACTATGTTTATCTGGGCTTTGCTTTTGTCGTATTCGCGCATATATCTGGGAGTACACTATCCGGGAGATATCGTTTGCGGTGCGGCTGCTGGTTGCATCATCGCTTCGCTTGTCTATTGGCTTTATACATTCATCCGCAAGAGATATTTTGAACAACCTCAGTATGTTTCCGGCCAGTATACCTTGACAGGTTTCGAAGTTACGGATATCGCTATATTTCATACAGTATTGTTGCTGACATATTTTTATGCTGTTATGGCGGCTTTGGTCGTTTCCAACTTATTCTGAACAGAATACGGGCAATAGCGTAAAAAAGTTAATTTTTTGTTGGGTTATTCATTTTCTTTCATTACATTTATATCGTGAATTAACGAAAGTTTTGTCTAACACTTTAAATTTTGATTACTATGAATAGAACGATAACCTTCAATGAACTCCGAAAAATAAAAGATTCATTACCCAGTGGAAGTATGCATCGCATCGCCGATGAATTGAACTTAAGCGTAGAAACCGTACGCAATTTCTTTGGCGGACATAATTTTAAGGACGGCAAGAGCGTGGGTATTCATCTGGAACCGGGACCGGATGGCGGTTTGGTAATGCTCGACGATACGACCGTACTCGATAAAGCAATAGAAATTCTGAAAGAACAAACAGCCTGAAGCTGAAAATAAGTGTCAAAATCCTAATCGGTATGGTTTTTACTGATTAGGATTTTTTGTTAATTTCGTAGTGACCTCTTTTATATGTGAAACCTTTTAAAACTTTGAACTATGGAAGAAGATAAACTTATTACACTAGCCATCCTGACTTATTCGAAGGCACAGATACTGAAATCTGTACTCGAAAGCGAAGGAATTGAATCGTACATACATAATGTAAACCTTATTCAGCCCGTCATTTCATCGGGAGTAAGGGTACGTATTAAGGAAAGTGACCTGCCCCGTGCCTTGAAGATTATCGAAAGTTCTTCCTGGTTGTCGGCTGAAGTTCTGGATGAAAAATCGGCAGATTCCAAATCGGAAGAGGTGCCTAAAGTACTGGTTCCGGTAGATTTTTCTAACTATTCCTTAAAGGCATGTGACTTTGGTTTTGATGTAGCTTCGCGCATGCATGCGGAGGTAGTACTCTTGCATGTTCATTTTACTCCTATTTATATACCCACTCTGCAATATGATACGGAGAATTATCATATTCCTTCGGCACACGATGCAACGACTGTAAGAGGAATGATAGAAAACGTGAACAAACAGTTGAATCAACTTTCGAAGGATGTAGCCGAGAAGATAGAAAAAGGAGAGTATCCGAACGTGAAATATACATGCGTTCTGCGTGAAGGTATCCCGGAGGAAGAGATTCTGTATTATATCCGTCAGGAAAAGCCTCTTATCGTGGTTATGGGAACCCGTGGAGAGCACCAGAAAGACTTGGACTTGATAGGAAGCGTTACGGCCGAAGTAATTGAACGAAGCCGCTCTTTTGTATATGCTATACCCGAAAATGCCCCCAAGAAATCTTTGAAGGACATTCGTAAAATTGCCATGTTCACCAGCTTCGACCAGCGTGACCTGATTGCATTCGATTCACTGATTACGACTTTCAAAGACAACCAGTTTGAGGTTTCATTCATTCATGTAAACTCCCACGAAGAGAAACGTACATGGAACGAGATAAAACTGGCAGGTATCAAGGAGTATTTCAAGAAGCAATATCCGCAACTCGAGTTCACGTATCTGAACATCGACGAGGAACATCTGTTGGGCAATCTGGATAAATTTGTACAAGACAATGGCATCGATGTGATCTGTACTTCAAACTACAGACGCAACATCTTTGCCCGTCTGTTTAATCCTAGTATCGCACGCAAGATGCTCTTCCATTCCAATACACCGATTCTGATCATCAAATAAAGGGTTTATAGAGCAGAGGAACCTGCATTTCTGAAGAGAATCGGATCTGGTCTTTTGAATAGGGTGGAGATACATAATAGAAAAGAGGCCGTCTCAAAATGAATTGAGATGGC
>ULIY01006931.1_pt1 | contig 55890 bp, 50 predicted proteins | sample 1950511 | NCBI WGS metagenome assembly ULIY01 (sample SAMEA4835453, study PRJEB28245) | human gut metagenome | biome: gut microbiome; material: fecal sample | place: Denmark | collected 2008
GTGGTTTGAACTTCGACTCAAAGGTTCGCCGTGCATCATTCAAGCCTGATGACTTGTTCTATGCCCACATGGCCGGTATGGATGTTTACGCCGCTGGTTTGCGTGTTGCGTTGAAGATGGTCGAGGATAACTTCTTGGAAAACATTTACAAGGAGCGCTACTCATCATTCGATTCAGGTATCGGTGCCGACTTTGAAGCTGATAAGGTAACCTTCAAGGACTTTGAAGACTACATCTTGAACAAGACAAACAACGAAATCTTTGCAACAATTCAATCTGGTCGTTTGGAAGCTATCAAGGCAACCTTGAACAACTACATCTACTCAGTTTTGGGTACGACTTTCAACAAGTAATTTTAATAACCTCACATTCTCAAAAATAATCATCTGTAAAAATAAAAAACGTGCCCAGCAGGCTACTATGAACCTGCTGGGCACGTTTTGTGTTAATAAGGTTTTATAATCCATGCCACAATGGCATAGCCGACAATCAAGATGATGGCAACAGCCCAATGCCAGATTGGTAAAGGATCAGTCGCAGTTTGTGTTCGTGGAAAGCTTTCCGTGAAGCCATGTGATGTCATCGCCATAGCCAAGTCATCAGACCAGTGCAGGGCGCTCACAATTGCTTTGAAATACAATTGTGGACTCCAAAAGTGATAGGTGATGCCACGCAATGAGGCGGCGTAACGAATCGTTTGGACTTGGCGTCGGACACGAGGCAACAAGTTGAAAGCTGCCAACAAACCATAGGTAAACGTTGATGACAACTTGGCATGCAAGTGCAAACTGATGAGCAAATCTTTCACGTGCGTGGTTAAGGTCAACGCTGCGCCAAGCAGTAGATAGGCGTAGAGACGTGAGGCATAAACCAACGCAATGCGATGCGTATCACCAGTTCCAAACGCAATGAATGACCACCACGTTCCGAAGGCAAGTGGGGCAGCCACCAACAACATAATCACGATAACTTTACCGGAAACACGTTGCAATAATAGATATAGCAAACCAACCACAGCAACGATGATGTTCAACGTAATTGATTGACTAAAGGCGGTTTGAAAACCAATCCCGATTAAAATAACGAGAAAAACGGTCGGATTCAACTTAAACATGTTGGGTACCTCCGATTAGCGTTAGCTGTTGGTCGGCGAAATGCAATTCATAATCGACAAAGCCCGTCAAACCTTGGCGTTGATGCGAAATCATCAAAACGGTTTGATTGGTTTGCTGAATCGTTTCTTGCAACAAAGTCATCAATACATTGACCGACTCACTATCCAAACCATCGATCGGTTCATCAAGCAACAAAACCGGTTGTCCCATGATTAACATCGTCAGCAGTTGCAACTTCTTTTGTTGCCCACCAGATAGTTGGTACACGACATGGTCTTGTAAGTCGCTTAATTGTAACTTCTCAAGCGCAGCTGCAACACGGTCATCCGTCCAGTAATTTGCTTGCAAACTAAACTTTTTCGACAGCGCAATTTCACTCGCAACGGTCATTGTCACGAATTGATCAATAGCTGATTGGAAGACCAGCGCAAGCCGTTGTGACCAGTGTTTTTGTTTAACTTTACGACCATCGACGTTTTCCCAAAGAATTTGTCCATCATACGCGCGTTGATGGGTGAGTCCCTTGAAAAATGTTGACTTACCAATACCATTAGCCCCTGAAATCAGCCCAATCTGACCAGCGGGTGCGGTAAAGGTTGCGTCGTGTAACAATTGGCGGTCACCAACTGCTACACCAAAGTCTTGCCAGCGCAATGGTCCATCACCAACTGGTGTGCCACCAAAGGTTGGGGCAGGTGCAATGTCAGTTAGCATATAACGGCTTGCTTCGTGCAACGTACCAGTTTGCGTGTCGAGTTGGTAAAGGGTATCAACCAGGTCGGCGTACCCAGACAAGTCGTGGTCGGAAATCAGAATCGTCGTGCCGTTTGTTTGTTGTAAATCTTTGAGATCTTGCAACAACAATTGGCGGGCATCTGGATCGACGTTGGCGAATGGTTCATCAAGCAAAATGATGTCACTTTGCATCGCGAAAATTGTCGCCAAGGCCACGCGTTGCTTTTCACCACCAGACAGCGTTATTAGTTCTTGCTCGGCTAATGCAGCCAAGTCCAATCGCGTAATCGCATCTGTGACACGACGCTCGATGTCGGCGACAGGTAATTGCAAGTTTTCCAATGCAAACGTGATTTGCTCACGGGCAGTGCGCATCGCAAATTGGCGGTCCGGGTTTTGAAACAGCATCGCAACCCGCTTGGCTTTCTCAAATGGTGCGATTGGCCCGATTGATTGACCTTCCAAGAGAACGTCGCCATTCGTGACGACACCAAATTTTGGAAGTAAGCCAGCCATCGCTTTGAGCAACGTAGACTTACCTGAGCCGGAAGGGCCGACCATCAAGTTAAAACTGCCGGGTGTCAAATCCAAATTTATCTTATTCAAAATGTTTGGCTGATCAGCTTCGTAAGCAAAGCTGAAATCTACAACACGTAATGATGTCATAATTAACGCTTCATCAAACCTGACTTCGCAACCAAGGCGTTAATCAAGTAGACCAACACACCGGCAAACAACCCAACAGAGATCAAACGAATCACGAACAACGTGATCAACATGCCGGGCTTGTAGGCCATGTAACCTGAGTTAACCATGTCCCAAGCAAATGTCACAATCGTGCTCGTCAAAACTGATAGGCTCAAACCAAGCTTGCTCCAGTTCTTGTAACCAGTGATGGCAAAACCGAGTTCTGAACCGATTCCTTGGACGAAACCGTAAATCAACGTCGCGGCTCCCCAGCTTGAGAAGAGCAACATCTCAACGACAGCGGCCAAAACTTCACCGATTGTCGTGGCACCAAACTTTTGCAACAAGACACCAGCCAATGGACCAGCCATCAGCCAAACACCAATCGTCATATCGTTGGCGTATGGCTTAAGTGGCGTCGCTGACAAGAAGTAGTATGAGGCACCCCATAATTGGTAGATAACCCCAAAGAAAATTGCAATAATGGCTAGGAAAATAACATCTCGAAGCGCCCAACCGCGCTTGTTTTCAACAACTGTTTGCATGACGCAAACCTCCAAATAATATTCCGAATCGCCCAAAGCCATGGAAATAAAAAGGACCTCAGCATCACTGCAACACGCAGTCTGATACTGGGGTCCGTTTACTTCAATCGTAAACAAACCAAGCTCCCCGGCAGGCATTACCCTGCTTAGGTTCCATGGGTATTATCTCAGCCATAACGGCACCCCAGCTTGTTTGATTCGTTAACACAAGTATAGGGGGTTAGGCGAGGGTTTGCAACTGTCCGCGGAATTCGTCGAGGTGGTTGTAACCTTTTTCAGCCATAATGGCGATCAATTCGTTGTTCAAACGTTCAAAGATAGCGGGACCTTCGAAGTAAAGTGACGTCCCAACTGAGACCAAGTCAGCACCGCAAAGGATGTGGTCGTAAACATCACGACCGTTTGTCACACCACCAGTGCCGATAATCTTGATTTCAGGGCGCAAACGTTGACGCAAGGCACGTACGTTCGCAAGGGCCGTTGGCTTAACGATTTCACCACCAAGGCCACCGAAACCACCCTTAGGTGCGATGACAACTGTGTCCGTTTCAGGATCAACAACCAAACCGTTACCGATTGAGTTAATCGTGTTCACAAAGGCCAATGGGAAGTCGTTCAAGATTTCAGCGATCATGTCGAAGTGGGCGATGTCGAAGTAAGATGGCAACTTCACACCCAAAGGCTTTGTGTAGAAGCTGAAGACCTCAGTCAAAATCTCGCGCGTTGTGTCGAAGTCGTAGGCCGTTTGTGGCTTACCTGGCACGTTTGGGCAAGACAAGTTCAATTCGACCAAGCCGTTAAAGTCAGAAGCTTGCACGTCACGCAACATCGCCAAGTTATCAGCCTTTGTCAGACCAGCGATTGAAAGGAACAATGGCTTTTCGTCTTGGTGTGTAATTGTGTAGTCCAAGTAGTAATCCAAGCCAAGATTTGGCAAGCCCATTGAGTTGATTGAACCCAATGGCATTTCAGCAAAACGGACCCCAGCGTTACCGTCTCGTTCGGCAGGTGTGGCACTCTTCGTAACCAATGAACCAGCGCCACTGGCCTCTAGAATTTGGTCCAATTCAGACGCCGTTTGGCAATATACGCCGGCAGCGTTCAATAATACGTTGTCAAAATCAAAACCAGCAATGCTCGCAGTCAAAGTTGTCATGGCTTTTTGTCCCCCAAAAGTCTTCTTGTGAAATTAAATTTTTTTAAGTCTACCAGGTTTCAAGGCCTATGACTACACTGTTTTTCGGGTATAACGTTTTACTCGTGAATTAATTCTCAAATACAGTTACCAGGCGAATTTATCACTGATATTTGGTAGAATAGAAGTAACCGTAAAGTAGCTTTTTAAGCTACCGCAAAAAAATGGAGGAATTCGTTCGTGGAGTGTGAAATTAAGTTATTCGGTCTGTCAGCTAACAATAAGTTGGCGCGTGCAGTGGCCGAAGAGTTGCACCAACCGTTGAGTCAAATTGACATTCAACGTTTTGCTGATGGTGAAATTTATGAGCGAGTTTTGGAAAGCGTTCGTGGCGATGATGTTTACATCGTGGCACCAATCGCTGAAGAAGTGAACGACGCTTTCATGGAAATTATGATTGTGATTGATGCATTGCGTCGTGCTTCGGCTGGGCAAATCAATGTGGTGATTCCATATTTGGGTTATGCCCGCCAAGACCGTAAGGCAAAGTCACGTGAACCAATCACAGCTAAGATGGTTGCTTCAATGCTTGAAATGAATGGTGTTGACCGCGTGGTTGCCATCGATTTGCACGCTGACCAATTGCAAGGATTCTTTGATATCCCAGTTGACCACTTGCAAGCTGCACCATTGTTGTCAGATTACTTCTACAGTCGCAACATGACGGATGATTTGGTGGTTGTGTCACCTGATCACACTGGTGCTGGCCGTGCCCGTAAGTTTGCTGACTTGTTGCACTCACCATGGGGTGTGGTAAATGACCACGTGGCTATGACAACACCTGAGTCACCTGATGCCATTGTTGGTGAAGTGGCTGGTCGTCGCGCAATTATCGTTGACGACATTGTCGATACTGGTCGCCGTGTCCAAATGACAGCGCGTGCTTTGCGTGCAAATGGGGCAACCGATGTCTTTGTTGTCGCAACACACGCCGTTTTGTCTGGTGATGCTGCCCAACGTTTGGCGGCTGATGATAACATCTCTCGTCTGGTCTTTACGGACACATTGACGCTACCAGCTGAAAAGCAAAGTGCTAAGTTCACGATGTTATCAGTGGCGCCGTTGTTAGCTGAAGCTATTCAACGCATTCACGATAATCGCGCTTTGGATGTTTTGTTGAAGTCACGCAATAATCCAGAAGCTAAGTTATAATGTTAACTAAGGTATATGAATTTTAATTAACTTGAGGGGTAATCACATGGTTTATGCAGCTGCAGATAATCGTTATGATATGATGCCATACCGTCGCGTGGCCGATTCTGGTTTGATTTTGCCAGCATTGTCTTTCGGACTATGGCGTAACTTGGGCGACCAAAAGCCACTTGCAAACTCACGCGAAGTGATGTTGAAGGCGTTTGATAATGGTATTTTCTCATTCGACAACGCATCAAACTACGGTCCATCAGATGGCTCTGCCGAAGAGACATTTGGTGCTGTATTTGAGAAGGACTTGAAGCCATACCGTAATGAATTGGTTATTACGACAAAGGCTGGTTACCACATGTGGCCAGGTCCACTAGGGGAGTTTTCTGGTAAGAAGACGTTGACGGCCGCATTGGATATGTCATTGCAACGTATGCACTTGGATTACGTTGACATTTTCTATGCACACCGTTGGGATCCAAACACAAACTTGCGTGAAACGGCTGAAGCATTGGACTTGATGGTTCGCCAAGGTAAGGCTTTGTACGTTGGTGTTTCAAACTACACGACGGAACAAGTTGCTGAAATTGGGGCAATCTTCGATGAATTGCACACGCCATTTATTGGTAACCAAATGTCATACAACATGTTTAACCGGGAAGCGGAAACGACGGATATGTTGGCCGAATTGGACAAGCACCACGCCGGTTTGATTGCCTACGGTCCTTTGGCTGAAGGACTGTTGACGGACCGCTACCTAGATGGTTTCCCAGCTGACATGCCTTTGCACCGTACGAATGCTTTCATTAAGGAAGATCCTGAAGGTACGGTTGCGAAGTTGAACGCGTTGAACAAGGTGGCTGCAGACCGCGGTCAAACGTTGGCGCAATTGGCTATGGCTTGGTTGCTTCGTGACCGCCGTGTCCCATCAATCGTGATTGGTGCTTCATCAGTTGACCACTTGTTGGACAACGTGAAGGTTCGCGATAACATGGATTTGTCAGCTGAAGAGTTGGCAACGATCGATCAAATTTTGAACAACAACTAATTGAAAGTGCCTCATTATCCAAGCGGGTGGTGGGGCACTTTTTCTGTTATACTAAGTTGATAAGTAGTAAGGGAGCGAACAACATGAAGAAGATTACAGTTTTGGGTTCATTGAACGCTGACACAATTCTGCACATTCCACATTTGCCACAACAAGGCGAGACGATGGCGATGGATGACGCCTCAACTGCCCCTGGTGGTAAGGGTGCTAACCAAGCCGTTGCTGCAAAGCGTATGGGTGGGGATGTCAACTTTATCGGTGCCGTTGGCCAAGATGCAAATGGGCAATTGCTTTTGGATGCACTTAAGGCGGATGGTGTTGATACAACCCACGTTGCTGAACTTGAAGGTGTCGCAACTGGTGCGGCTTACATCATGTTGGAAGCTGACTCACACAACACAATTTTGATTTTGGGTGGTGCCAACCGCCAAGTTAACGAATCAAACGTTGAAGTTGCTGAGGATACCATCAAGGCATCAGATGTGTTGATTGCACAATTTGAAACGCCAATGGTTGCTACGTTGAACGCCTTTAAGAGCGCTAAGGAAGCTGACGTGATGACGGTTCTTAATCCAGCGCCAGCAACGAAGGATATTCCAGCCGAATTGTTTGCGGTGACTGATTTGGTGGTACCAAACGAAACAGAAGCTGAAATCATTACGGGCATTCCAGTGACGGATGACCTATCAATGGAAAGTGCTGCCAAGCGTTTGCAAGGAATGGGTGCCAAGAACGTTATCATCACAGTTGGTGAGCGCGGTTCTTACTTCTACATGGCTGATGGCGAAAATGGTTTCGTGCCAGCTTTGAAGGTGAAGGCAGTTGATACGACGGCCGCTGGTGATACGTTTATTGGTGCGTTGACGACTAAGTTGGACGCCGATATGCGTAACGTTGAAGAAGCCGTGCGCTTTGCCAATGCAGCTGCCGCAATTACGGTGCAAGGGGCTGGTGCACAACCATCAATCCCAACGTTGGACCAAGTTAACGCTTCACGTGCATAATAAAGAATGAACGCAAACGTCGGACGCTTGTCCGGCGTTTTTTAACAGGAGAACAACAATGAATAATAATGACGTCGTGCGTCGCATTCGTTTTATCTACAACATTAAGAATGCTGACATGATTAAGATTTTTGAACTTGGTGGTTTGACGATTACCAAGGAGCAATACCAAGATATTATGACGAAGCAAGAACCAGATACACCTCGTGATGAAAAGTTGTCACGTCGCGATTTGGAGAAGTTCATGAACGGTTTAATTATTTCACAACGTGGTGTGAAGAAGGATGAAGATGGCCAACCAGTTGAACCTGACTACAGCATGCAACGTGATAATGACATTAACAATGTCGTGATTAAGAAGTTGAAGATTGCGATGACTTACAGCAATGAAGACTTGATTGAGTTCTGGGAAGCAGCTGGATTTAAGGTGTCAAAGGGTGAAGTTGGGGCGATGTTGCGTCGTAAGGGCCACCCCAAGTACTTGGTTGCCGGTGATCAATTTATGCGTAAGTTGCTGGGTGGTTTGGCAATCACGTTCCGTGACGGTGAGACGACTGAAATTGTCGATTAGAAAATTCTAATATTTTTCGCAGGTTAAGCACTGAAAAAATACCGCTAGTTTGATATACTTGCCTCATCATATAGATATGGGGGATATTAACATGGTAGCTGAATTGAATTTGGAAATTGAACCAATGCATTTTCAACGTATTTTGGTAGGTGTGGATGAATCACAACAAGGTCACGTGGCTTTGGCGAATGCGATTCACCAAGCTGTTGAGGACGATGCAAAGTTGATCATCGCATCAATTTTGGAGTTGGGGGAGTTGTCAGCGGTTGATGTATTGAGCTTGCCAACTGTTCAAGCGGTTGAAGACCAATTGGAAGCCAACTTGGCGCGTTACAAGGAATATGCAGAAGCGCACGGCGTAAAGGATGTTGAAGTTGTCTTTGATAGCGGTCAACGTGCCGGTGAAGTGTTGGTTGAAGAAATCGCACCACGCGTTAACGCTGACATGATTATCGTTGGGGCGCACTCAAAGAAGGGCTGGTGGGAATCATTGGGTTCTCAAGCCGTTTACGTTGCGCGTCACGCCAAGGTATCATCAATGATCGCTCGTTGCGATTTGGAAGAGCCTAAGAAGTAATAGATATGAAGCCCTGTGCCACGTTGGTATGGGGTTTTAATTTGGGGGTAAGTCAGAATGGAAATTAGAGAAGCACAGACATTGGCAGATTATGCTGGTATTTTGGCAATCGATGAGGTTGTTTGGAACGATACAAATGCACCCGTTGCCATGCAAAAATGGCCGGATGCCGGTGAATTTAAAGCCGCGATGGTTGCTGAAGGACGCCGTCATGGCGTTGCAGTGGACGAGAATGATGCTGTATTGGGATACGTTGAATTTTCGTCACGTTTTCCAAGTCATCATTATAAGTGGGACATCGGCCTTGGTGTTGCGCCGGCCGCCCAGGGTCAAGGTGTTGGTGGCCAATTGTTAGCGTGGCTACAAGAATTGGCTCGCCAAGAGAAAATGCACAAAATAACCTTACGCGTATTGGGGACAAACCCTAAAGCAATGCGTTTGTATGAACGAGCTGGCTTTAAGAAAGTTGGTGAATTGAAAGACGAATTTTATTTAGATGGTCATTTTGTTGACGACTATCTGATGGACTGGTTCGTCGACTAATGAAAAGCACATGGCAACATGTGCTTTTCTTGTTTTTAGAAAGTGAAAACCTAAAAAACATCATACGTATGAATAATTTTTGACTTGTGTGAAAAAATACTATTGCTTAAAAAACATTCACCCTGTATACTAACTCTTGCGGGTGAGGAGCCCCGGTTAAGTGAAAGTCATAAGCCTTCAATCGGAAGCGATTGGACGAAATCCTTTATGAATTTTATTTAGCACTATGAACTAATATCAAAAGTTAATAGTACACTGGGGAAAACCTCGCTATGAGTTTCTAAAAACATAGTAGGAGGGTTTGTCATGTCTGAAGAAATGACAAAGAAGCCAGGCTTCGTCGGCGATGCAACTGCTGATGCAAGTTTGGGTGATGTGAATGGTTCTGTGGAGGTACCAAAGAACGGTTCATTCTGGCGTAAATTGTGGGCCTTTTCAGGTCCTGGGGCCTTGGTTGCCGTGGGTTATATGGATCCAGGTAATTGGGTAACGTCTGTTGCGGGTGGTGCGAATTATCACTACACGCTTTTGTCAGTCGTATTGGTGTCATCATTGATCGCGATGATGTTGCAATACATGGCTGGTAAGTTGGGAATGGTTAAGCGCGAAGACTTGGCCCAAGCCACACGTGCTCGTACGAGTAAGTCGGGTGGTTTCGTTCTTTGGATTATCACTGAGTTGGCTTTGATTGCCACTGATATTGCCGAAGTTATCGGAGGAGCGATTGCGTTGCACTTGCTGTTCGGCTGGTCAATGATTGCGTCTGTTTTGACGACAGCGTTTGACGTGTTCTTGCTATTGTTGTTGATGCGTTTCGGTTTCCGTAAGATTGAAGCAATTGTTATTACATTGATTTTGACTATTTTGGTTATCTTCGGTTACTTGGTTATCTCATCAAACCCAGACATCGTTGCGATGTTGGGTGGTTACGTGCCACAATTGCAAGCTGTAAGCACGCACGCGCCAAAGGGTGTTGATTCACCATTGTTGATGACGTTGGGTATCGTTGGTGCGACGGTTATGCCGCACAATTTGTACTTGCACTCATCAGTTTCACAAACACGTAAGATTAACCGTGAGAACAAGGCTGAATTGAAGGAAGCTGTTCGCTTCATGACTTGGGATTCAAACATTCAATTGACGTTGGCCTTCGTTGTTAACTCAATGTTGTTGATTTTGGGAGCATCATTGTTCTTCGGTCATGCTGATTCAGTTGGAACGTTTGGTCAAATGTACTCAGCTTTGTCAGATAGCAAGGTTGCTGGTGCAATTGCGTCACCAATCTTGTCAACGTTGTTCGCCGTTGCGTTGTTGGCTTCAGGTCAAAACTCAACGATTACGGGAACGTTGACTGGTGAAGTTGTCATGGCTGGATTCTTGCGTTTGAAGATTCCAATGTGGGCGCGTCGTGTGATTACACGTGGATTGGCTTTGGCCCCAGTTATCGCCTTTACGTTGATTTATGGTGGTGACGAGTCAAAGTTGGACGTCCTATTGATTAACTCACAAGTCTTCCTATCAATTGCCTTGCCATTTGCGATGGCGCCATTGATTCTGTTCACATCATCAAAGAAGGTGATGGGTGAAGACTTCGTTAATCCTAAGTGGATGACAACGATTGCTTGGTTAGTGTTTATCGTTTTGACTGGATTGAACATCCAATTGATCGTTGAAACGGTTCGCAACATGTTCTAATAGATATTTATCAAGACTTTGCAGCGCTTGCTGTGAAGTCTTTTTTTGTCTCAAGTGTTTATGTTTGACATATCATTATATCTCGTATAATATATACTATATCGTAAATAGTGTTATATCACACGAAGGAGACGGGTATGAATATTCAAGTACCGACGACCGTATTGGACGGTTCGGTTCTCGCGATTCTAGCCAAGGAAGATACCTACGGCTATATCATCACGAAAACCATGCAAGACTTGCTGAACGTCAGTGAGTCGACGATGTATCCGGTGCTACGCCGCCTGAAGAAAGATGGTTATGTTGAAACGTACGACCAACCATTCGAAGGTCGCATTCGACGTTATTACAAAATGACCGCTGACGGGCAAGCGCATTTGACAGAAATAAAAGATAGCTGGGGCGCTTTTCGTGGCGCAGTTGACTCACTATTGGAGGAACAATAATGGTTAATGAGTATTTAGCAGACGTGAGAAGTTATATGGCTGGGGTGCCAGAAAACGAACGCGAAGAACTGCTACAGTTTTATGAGGAACAAATGATGGACGCTGGGTTAACGTCCGAGCAAATCGTTGAGAAGTATGGCACGCCAAAGGAATTTGCCCGCAAGTTGAAGTTGGAGTACTTCATTCAAGTGGATGATGCACCGGAGGCGACTGATATGCCAGCTGGTAAGCGAACAAAGAACCGCGCAACGTTGATTTGGTTGATCATTCTTGGGTTGTTCGCCTCACCGGTTTTGATTCCAGTTGCATTGATACTAATCGCTGCTTTGTTTGGTGTGTTTATGGCCTTTATCGGGGTCATCTTTGCGATTTATGCAACAATTATTGCAGCATTGGCAGTGGGAGTCTTTTCATTTGTTTCAGGTATTATCTTGCTATTCCAATCAGTTGCAACCGGTATCCTCTTCATGGGAGCCGGGATTGTCGCAACGGCAGCCACGATTTTCTTCGCACCACTAGTTTGGCGCGTGACGAAGTGGTTGTTTGAACAAGTAATTGTCTTTGCAAAGTGGATTGGTCGCAAGCTGGTTCGCAAGAATCATGTTGAACCTGCACAGGAGGTGTAAGCGCATGGATTTGAAGAAAACTTTGATTATTGGCGCTGCTGGTATGGTGCTTGGTGGCGTGATGATTGTGGGTGGCTTGAGTGCCGGTGCTGAAACGAACATCGCTTGGGACAAGGGACCTAAGATTGTTGACGTTTCTACGACGCACAAGACGTTCAAGGATGCCCAAGTGCAAAACCTTGAAGTTGATGCTGGTAACAACCTCGTTGAAATCGTCCGCGGTACAGACTGGGGCGTTACGGCGACTGGTACGTCAAACAAGGTGTTGACTGATTTACAAGATAAGACGCTTCGTATTGATGCACCAGATGACAATCACAAACTGATTTTCTCTTTCGGCAACTATGATCCAAAGGTTACAGTTACGGTGCCATTCTCGGCTAATCTGGACAACCTAAAGATTACGACAACGAATGGTGGCATGATTGTTCAAGGTCAAAACGTTAAGAACACGACGGTAAGCAACTCAAACGGTGGTGTCCGCTTTGAAAACTTGCAAGGTGAGCAACTAAACATCACGACGACGAATGGTGCGATTGCACTTGAAGATACGAACTTGCATGCCGTGCATTCAAAGAGTCAAAACAGCGCATTCAAGGCTGAGAATTTGACATTGACGGATGCTAGTGACATCACATCAACGAACGGTATGATCAAGCTTGAGGATAGCCATTTCCCAGGTTTGGATGCATCAACCCACAATGGTTATGTGCACGTTGAAGATGTGCAAAACGGTGACGATGACAAGAGTTACCAAACTGGGGATGCAACGAAGGCTTTGAAGATTCAAACGACCAACGGTGTCATCTCAATTGAAAATTAATCACAACGAAGTCGGATTTAACATCCGGCTTTTTTGCTATCTCATAAAAATCTCATTTTTGGTATAATGAACCTAACAAACTGGGGGTCCAAATTAATGAAGATAAATCAATATGCGGTGGTTGAGACTCCGTTCGAACAACAAGTACACGAACTGACGGAAATTGGCTTTTATGACGAGTCAGTGACCGACGCGATGGGTGCTGGGGCGGCAGCCGTTTGGCAGGCTTTGTTGGTCCAAGCCTTTCCGGAATATCGTGACGCAACACCAAAATTGCGTGAATTAGCTGTTGATAACAATCGTGATGTTGCGACATTTTTGCAAAGTGGGGCGCCACTAACAACTGAGATTTTTGACGCAGTTGCATTGCAGTTGCTTGGCTTCACGGAAACTGTTGATTACCAAATTGATCAACCACTGCAAGCAGTTCATGAAATTGGACTACCGCTATACGAAAAGCGTGGCAAGTGGGACGTGGATGATGTTCTTACGGCTTGGTATGCTTTGTTGACAACGCATACAGCCGGCGGGTTGCAATTTATCGATGATTTGGCCAGCCGTGGTTACTTTGCTAAGACGAATTTGCCACTGTTTTTCAACGGGAAAGCAATGGCGACTTTTGATACAAGTGCGCTAATTAAAGAAGTCGTGTATGTCGAAACAGATGTGGATACGGATGAAGACGGTGTTCGTGATTTGGTTCGGGTTGAAATTTTGCGACCTGATACGTCAGTTGATGTACCAGTCTTATTTACGGCGTCACCTTACTATCAAGGATTGAACAACGAGGCGAATGATGCCAAATTGCATACGGTTGATGTGCCACTAAGTCACAAGACACCAAACAAGGTGCGCTATGAAGATATTGCATTCCCAGGGGTGACGCTACCGGATGCTGAGCAACATGAGGTTGTTGCTGAAGCTGATGAAGCAACGGAAAGTTTCAAGGCAACGAGTCATGTTGATATCAATAATTACTTCTTGGCACGTGGTTTTGCGGTTGCGTATTCTTCAGGTGTCGGCACGCGTCATTCAGACGGGATGCAAGATACTGGTTCGCCAGAACAAGTGCTTTCAATGAAGGCGGTTGTTGAATGGTTGGCCGGTAATCGCGTGGCCTTCACAGACCGGACTTCGGGTTATGCCGTTAAGGCTAACTGGTCAAACGGCAAGGTTGCGATGACGGGAAAGTCATATTTGGGAACATTGGCAACGGCGGTCGCAACTACTGGTGTGGCAGGTTTAGAGACCGTGATTTCTGAAGCAGCTATTTCAGATTGGTACCAATACTACCGTGATAACGGTTTGGTTATTGCACCTGGTGGCTTCCCAGGTGAAGACATGGATGTGTTGGCGGAATTAGTTTATTCACGTATGCACGATGCAGCTGACTGGCATCGTACGAAGGATCAATGGACGGCTTTCCAAGCCCAAACTGACCAGATGATGGATCGTGAGTCAGGTAACTACAATGCATATTGGGATGCGCGCAATTATTTGCCACATGTTTCAGACATTAAAGCTGACGTGGTGATGGTGCATGGCTTGAATGATTGGAACGTTAAGCCACGCCAAGTATTCCGTTTGTGGCAAGCATTGCAAACAAGTGGCGTTGCCAAGAAGCTGTACTTGCATCAAGGACAACACATCTACATCAACAACAATCGTTCGCTTGATTTCTCAGATCAAATGAATTTGTGGTTGTCACACAAGCTTTATGGTGTTGCGAATCAAGCCGAAACGCAATTGCCGGATGTGACTTGGCAAGCGAATGACCAAGCTGAAACGTGGGAAACACGCCAAAGCTGGGGGCAAACTGAAACGGTTGCTTTGCCACTGGCTGGGGATGATGAGATGAGCTACGAAGATTGGCAAATTGAATCTGATTTCGAGAGTTACAAGCGCGACTTTAATAACTGGCGTACTGAAATGTTGAAGCAAGAAAACGACCGCTTTGAAGTCAATCGTTTAGTATTCACCGAAGCACCATTCGAAAACGATGTTGTGATTGATGGTGAAGTGACAGTAAAGTTGCGTATCAAGTCATCTGAAAACTTTGGCTTGGTGAGCGCGATGTTGGTTGACTATGGCGAAGCCCAACGTTTAGGTGCAACGCCAACGCCACTTGGTCAACAAATTGACCGCGGTACGGAATGGCAACCAACGCCATTGGTAGAGTTCAAGTTGCAAAAACCAACGACTGAAAAGATGATTAGTATTGGTCACATGAACTTGCAAAACCGCACTGCGCCATGGCAAGTTGATGATTTGGTAGCTGATGAGTTTGTGACGCTTAACTTGACGTTGCAGCCAACGCTTTATCGTTTGAAGGCGGGTCACAAATTGGGTGTTATTTTGTACGGTACGGATTTTGAAATGACGGGGCGTGGTAACCAAGATATTCGCTATACAGTTGATACTGTCAATAGCGAGTTATTAGTGCCTTTCCAACAATAAATTTATGTGAAAAAAGACTTTTTGGTATACTTGTGCCGGAAAGTCTTTTTTGAGGTGAGAGAATGTCGGATATCATCATTATATTTGCTGTATTGCTGGGTGTTATCCTAGCGAGTATTGTTGCGAATCGACTGAAGAAAGTGCCAAAAGCATTTATAACAATTGCGATTGGTTTTGCACTGTCATTCGTTCCCTATATTAGAGAACACGTGGCATTAGAGTCAGAGTTTTTCATGATGTTTATCATCGCACCAATTTTGTATTATGACGCACAGCGTTTTAATCCGTATCGCGTTAGCAAACATCTTCGATCAATTATTTACTTGGCAGGATCACTCGTGATTTTGACAGCGTTGGTGACAACGTTAATTGGTGTGCCGGTGGGATTGGCGCATTCAATTCCATTGTCTTTGCTGATTGCGTCAATTGTGACGCCAACAGACGCCGTAGCTGCCAATTCAATTACCGAAAATTTTGCGGTACCTGAAGGAACAAAAACGGCCTTGGAGTACGAGTCATTGTTTAACGATGCAACGGGCCTTGTGCTGATGAGTATTGCGTTGACCGGTGTTGAAGCAAATCGATTGTCACTGACAGCGGGCGTATGGGAATTAATCAAAGTTGCGGGTGGTGGTGTCTTGGTCGGTATGATGCTAGGCTACCTGATTTACTTGCTAATTGATTTTATTGCTTCTCAGACTAGTGATTCAATGAGTTCCGTTGTGCCGATGATGATAATGACACCATTTATTGCATACTTTATTGCCGAGTCAATTGGTGTTTCAGGTGTGCTGGCGGTTGTTGTAGCAGCAATTTTCCAGGTGCAACGGACAATGCGAACGCGTCTGTCGTTGGTGCATGATGGCCTAACGAGTCGTAGTCTTTGGCAAGTGCTATCAAGTGTGTTGAATAATGCGGTTTTTGTCCTGCTAGGGATGAATATATTCAATGTCATTGATTTAATAAAGAACATGACAAAATCAGAACTTCTCCATTCCTCTGCATTGGCTGTTTTGTCATATTTTGCCATGCTTATCGCGCGTGGCTTGTTAGCTTATTACCGGCATGAAGAAACGTGGTCTGAGTTGATTGGTCCGGATGGTTCTAGCGAGCGACGTCATAATGCGGTGACGTTTGCGCTGTCGGGTGTTCACGGGGCAGTGACGCTAGCATTGGCGTTTTCAATTCCAACCAACGTACCGTTTCGGCCTGGTTTGATACTGGCAGCTGCTATTGTGATTGGTTTGAGTTTGATTGTGCCAACCCTGGTTCTACCGTTTTGGTTGCCGGCTAAGCAAGCGCCTGTAACGGTTGACGACTTGCAAGAGGCACGTCTGGAAATGTTTGCGGCCACTAAAACAGAACTCAAACAGAAGCAGCTGCCCGAGGAATTATATTTGGGAATCGTGGAATATTTGAGTTCACAGGTGAGACCAAACCGTTTTTCAAAAAATCAGCGCTTATTTAATCGTTTATTGCAAGATACCGCAAAGGCGTCACGTACGTATGTGCAGACGATAACGGCTGTGGACCCGGCAATCAGACATGCCTATTTGCATCTGATTGACCTGATGCTAGCTGAAGAATTGTCATTTGCACCATGGCGATCACTTAAAGCGACTCTTTCTCGACGTGAATTAAATTGGGTCTTTCAACGTTATCAACAACGGGGCATTCACGCTGGCATGACGAATCAAGAACGTGAAGAGAAACGGTCAGCGAACACTGCTGAGTTACAGCAACAATGGCGCAGTATCTCGAATGAAAATTCGACGTACATGATGGCTTGGGTAACAGAACGTCGAAATGAAGCGGAGGATGTTGGAGCTCACGATGCGTGGGAACGCATTTTAGATATTTATCGATTTAGACATGCATCCTTGTTACGAGGGCTGAATCGCGTGGAACTGAAGAAAGAACACATTATGAAGGCACTTAACTCCGAAATGCAGTATGTCTTACGTCGTCTGTATGATGGCGGTTTTTCACAAGAAATTGGCGATCGGCTTATCCAGGAAATTGCTGAAGCACAAGCGTGGCAGTCACAACAAACCATGCTTGATCCAAAACGTGCGGGAAGACGGGTATTTTAGTTACGCCCATTCAGATATGTGCTAACATAGTACCAATTGAGTCAAAAGAGGGGTCTAACGCATGGAACGCAAACTAATCGGAATTGATTTGGATAAGACAACATTGAATGACGCAGGTGAGGTTTCAGACCGTACCCGTCGTACGTTGCAAGCTGCACAAGCAGATGGGCACATTGTGTCGATCGTTACGGGGCGTCCCGTACGTTTGTCGATGGATATTTACGACACGTTGGGCTTGAAGTCACCAATGATTAACTTCAACGGGTCATTGGGTCATAAGCCACGTCAACACTGGGAACACGAGTATTCATTTAATATTGATCGTGAAATTGCGTTTGACCTGCTTGAAAATGCGCAAATGATGGGTATTGATACCGTTGTTGCGGAAAGCAAAAATGACGTGTGGGCAAATGGTAATGGCCCACAACGTAATACGGAAGATGCGATTTTCTTCCCACAAGACGAAGCGAACCGTAAGATGTTGGATCGTTTGAACTTGCAAACGGATGTGAATGCTATCTTAATTCACGCCGAAAATGCCTTGCACCAATCACAGATTCAACACTTCGTGACCGAGCGCTACGGTGCTGACCGCGTGAATGTTAAGACGTGGGGTGGTGAATCACCAGTTCTTGAAGTGGCACCAGCTGGTGTTTCAAAGGATACTGGTTTGGACATCTTGCGTAAGGCTTACGACATTAAGAAAGATGATATCTATGCCTTTGGGGATGAGATGAATGACTTCGAGATGATCGGCTACGCAACTCACGGTGTTGTGATGAAGAACGGGAACCCTGAACTAAAGGCGATTGCCGACGATATGACAGAATACACTAACGAAGAAGACGGCTTGGCTCGTTATCTTGAGAAGCTGTTGAAGTTGTCATTGTAATTATTGAAGTAAAGTTCCACGATGCAAGGGACTATGTTATAATTTAGACATAGAAAAAGCCTAACGAAGTGGCAGCTTCGCTAGACCGACAGGTTCCTAGGTTTGGATAATGGGGCGTCTACTGCTTACGCGGTGGACGCTTTTTTCGTGTCTCGAAGTTCACATAATAATTACCACCCCAAACCGCAACAGGTCAGGTTTTTAAAATAGGTGAAAAACGTGTAAAATAAATAAGAATACTTAGATTTAAGGAGATACCGAATGGCGGAGTTACCAGAAGGATTTGAAGAAAAATACCGTCAATTACTTGGCGATGAGGCAGATGCTTTTATTGAATCGTTCGATAAGCCTGTCGTGAAGGCGTTCCGTCAAAACCCCTTGAAGGCCAACATGGATTTATACGATACCAAGGCCGATGGCAAGGTGCCATGGGGTAAGTGGGGAAATTTCGGTGCCATAAAGGGTCACTCTGTTGATCACACAACAGGTGTCATTTACTCACAAGAGCCATCAGCCCAATTGGTTGGTGAACTTGCACACCCTAAGCCAGGCGAGCGCGTGCTAGATTTGGCCGCTGCACCTGGTGGAAAGACCACGCACTTGGCATCATTTATGGAACAAAAGGGACTGTTGGTCTCAAATGAAATCTTCCGTAAGCGTGCGGCAATTTTGAGTGAAAACGTGGAGCGTTTTGGTATCCAAAATGCTATTGTGACGAATCACTCACCGCAAGAGTTGTCGCCAAAGTTCCCACAATACTTCGACAAGATTGTGTTGGACGCACCATGTTCTGGTGAAGGTATGTTCCGTAAGGACCCAGCTGCAATCAAGTACTGGCACGAACACTACCCAGAAGAGAACGATGCGCGCCAACGTGAAATTTTGGAAGAAGCCGTTAAGATGTTGAAGCCGGGTGGCCAATTGGTTTACTCAACTTGCACGTTCGCACCAGAAGAAGATGAACGTATCATTGCTTGGTTGATTAACGAGCGCCCTGACTTGGAAATTGTTGATGCCGACAAGTACGAAGGTATGGACGATGGAAAGCCAGAATGGGCCGATGGTAACCCTGATTTGAAGAAGACGGCGCGTTTGTTCCCACATCACTCAGATGGTGAAGGGCACTTTATGGCCAAGTTGATTTCAAATCAAACGGATGAAGATTACGTTTCTAAGGAACCTAAGTTGGCTAAGTCTAACTTGACCAAGGACCAACGCGAATTGTGGCAAGCATTCCGTGCAGACTTCATGCCGGAGTACGATCCAGAATTGTTGATTGCCTTTGGTGACCAAATCTACGCAGCGCCAGAAGGAACGCCTGATTTGACGGGACTTCAAGTGATGCGTGTTGGAGTTCACTTGGGAACTTTGAAGAAGAAACGCTTCGAGCCAAGTTTGGCCTTAGCGTTGGCACTTCACCCAGACCAATTTACGCGTCGTTACGAATTGACCGACGAAGAGTGGGCGCAATACGTTCACGGCGATACGTTCATGATTCGTGACCGCGACCAATATCAGAACGGTTGGTACTTGCTTGAAATCGGTGGTAATGGAACTGGTTTTGGTAAGTTGGTTGATGGCCAAATGAAGAATTTCTATCCAAAGGGATTGCGCTTCTTGGTTCGTGAAGATAAAGCAGAAGAATTATCTGACGATATGTACTAATAGTGCGGTTTTTTGGTAAAATAAACCTATTACAGCTTGAAAGGAATGCACATGGCAAACGAGCAAATTACACGTGAAGAAGTTGAACACGTTGCCAACTTGGCAAAGTTGACTTTGACGGACGCTGAAGCCGACATGTTTACAGACCACTTGGAGAAGATTTTCGAAGTGGTGACGACTTTGGCTGAAGTTGATACGGAGGGCGTAAAGCCAACGTATTCAGTGACAGAAATGCACACAGTTTTGCGCGATGACGTTGCGGTTAACGCGCACCAATCAGCAGAATTGTTGGCAAATGCACCAGAACACACGGATACCTTGATTAAGGTGCCAGCTATTCTTGATGAAGGAGCAGAGGGCTAATGGATTTCTTGCACACAGATTTGGAAACCTTGCACGAGCAACTCGTTAACAAGGAAATTACGGCCGTTGAATTGGCACAAGCAACGTTGGATAACATTGCTGCCACAGACGACACGTATGAAGCTTTCATCACGGTGATGAAGGACGAAGCTTTGGCAGAAGCTGCTGCAATTGATGAAGCTGGTATCGACCCAGACAACATCTTGTCAGGTATCCCATACGGTATCAAGGATAACTTGGTAACGAAGGGTGTCACGACGACGGCTGCCTCAAAGATTTTGCAAAACTTCAAGCCAATTTATGACGCAACGGTTGTTGAAAAGTTGCGTGACAACGGCGCAGTTGGCGTTGGTAAGTTGAACATGGACGAATTTGCCATGGGATCAACGACTGAAACGTCATACTACAAGAAGACGAAGAACGCTTGGGACCAAACGAAGGTTCCTGGTGGTTCATCAGGTGGATCTGCCGTTGCTGTTGCAGCTGGTCAAGTACCATTCGCTTTGGGAACTGACACGGGTGGTTCAATCCGTCAACCAGCTGCCTTCAACGGTATTGTTGGTATGAAGCCAACGTATGGTCGTGTATCACGTTGGGGTGTTATCGCCTTTGCGTCATCACTGGACCAAGTTGGTGTCTTCACGCGCACGGTTAAGGACAACGCCCGCGTTTTGTCAGCTATGGCTGGACAAGACGAGAAGGACCAAACGTCTTCAGACCAAGTAGTACCTGATTTTGCTGCTAACTTGAACGGCGACATCAAGGGCATGAAGATTGCGGTGCCAGCTGAATACTTTGGTGCCGGAATCAACGAAGATGTTAAGGCAACAATCAAGGCTGGTATTGCCAAGCTTGAAGAGTTGGGTGCTGAAGTCGAAGAAGTATCATTGCCACACACGAAGTACGGTGTTGCAGCATACTACATCTTGGGTTCTGCCGAAGCTTCATCAAACTTGCAACGTTTCGATGGTATTCGTTACGGCTTCCGTCCTGAAGGTGTGAAGAACTTGGACGACTTGTACGTTCAAACACGTTCACAAGGCTTCGGTGACGAAGTTAAGCGTCGTATCATGTTGGGAACGTACTCATTGTCAGCTGGAACTTACGATGCATTCTTTAAGAAGGCTGCTCAAGTTCGTACATTGATGAACGAGGACTTCCAAAATGTCTTCGCTAAGTACGATTTGATCATCGCCCCAACAACACCAAACGTTGCTTACAACTTCGGTGCTAACGAAGATGATCCAGAAGTCACTTACATGAACGACGTATTGACGATTCCAGTTAACATGGCTGGTTTGCCAGGTATGTCAGTACCTGCCGGCTTTGTTGATGGTTTGCCAGTTGGTATGCAATTTATCGCAAACCGTTTCCAAGAAGAGACGATTTACCGTGCTGCATACGCATACGAGCAAGCAACGCGTTTGTTTGAACAAGTACCAGGAGGTAACAAGTAATGGCTGTGCCTAACTTTGAAACGACAATCGGACTTGAAGTCCACGTTGAGTTGAAGACCAACTCAAAGGCAATGTCACCTTCACCAGTTCAATACGGTGCTGAGCCTAACGCCAACACGAACGTTATTGACTGGGGTTACCCTGGTGTTTTGCCACAAGCAAACAAGGGTGCGTTGGAATACGGTATGATGGCCGCTTTGGCTTTGAATGCTGATGTAACGCGTGACTTGCACTGGGATCGTAAGAACTACTTCTACCCAGATAATCCAAAGGCTTACCAAATCACGCAACAACAAGAGCCAATTGGCCGTAACGGTTGGTTGGAAATCGAGTTTGAGGGTGAGAAGAAGCGTGTCGGTATTACTGAACTTCACGTCGAAGAAGACGCTGGTAAGAACACCCACGGGACGGATGGTTACTCATACGTTGACTTGAACCGTCAAGGAACGCCATTGATCGAAATCGTTGGTGCACCTGACATTTCATCACCAGATGAGGCCTACGCATACCTTGAAGCTTTGCGCCAAGCTATCCAATTTACGGGTATTTCAGACGTTAAGATGCAAGAAGGTTCAATGCGTGTTGACGCCAACATCTCAATTCGCCCAGTTGGTTCTAAGGAATACGGAACTAAGGTCGAGTTGAAGAACTTGAACTCATTCAACTATGTTCGTAAGGCTTTGGCGTTCGAAGAAGAGCGTCACGCTAAGATTTACATGGCTGGTGGCACAATCAAGCAACAAACACGTCGTTTCGATGAAGCAACGGGTGAAACTGTTTTGATGCGTGAGAAGGAAACGGCTGATGATTACCGTTACTTCCCAGAACCAGATTTGACACCAGTTCACATCACGGACGAATGGGTTGAAGAAGTGCGTGCTAAGTTGCCAGAATCAGCAACTGAACGTAAGGCCCGTTACGTTGATGAACTTGGTTTGGAAGTGTACGACTCAGAAGTGTTGACGCAAACGTTGGCCATGGCTAACTTCTTTGACGCAACGGTTGCTGAGGGTGCTGATCCAAAGCGTTCAGCTAACTACTTGATGGGTGACGTTAACGCCTTCTTGAACGAGAAGCAAGTTGATTTGGAAGAGACTGCTTTGACACCAGCTCACTTGGCCGGCATGATTAAGTTGATCGATGACGGTACAATCTCAACGAAGATGGCTAAGAAGGTCTTTGCAGCAATTACGCAAGGTGAAGACCCAGTCGAATACGTTGAAGCTAACGGTTTGAAGCAATTGTCAGATCCAGCTATTTTGACGCCAATTATTGACGGCATTTTGGATGAAAATGAGCAATCAATCATCGACTTCCACAACGGTAAGGACCGTGCTGTTGGTTTCTTGGTCGGAAAGATCATGAAGGAAACCAAGGGTAACGCCAACCCTAACGTGGTTAACGAGTTGTTGATGGCTGGTTTGAACGCCCGTAAGCCACAATAAGCTTAAGAGCCTAGACATCTGCGTTTACAAAACATAAGATTAATTTATGCAGACATCGATATACTTGGTGTCTGCAATACATATATTGAAAACTTGAGGAGAGAACACCATGAAGCGTGCGCGTATCATTTACAATCCAACGTCTGGTCGCGAAGCCATTCGTCGCGACTTGGTTGATATTTTAAATGTCTATGAAAAGGCTGGTTATGAAACAAGTGCTTTTGCGACGACTGCTGAACCAAATTCTGCATTGAATGAGGCGCGTCGTGCTGCCGAAGCTGGTTTTGAGTTGTTGGTTGCAGCCGGTGGTGACGGTACAATTAACGAAGTTGTGAACGGTATTGCCCCATTGGAGAAGCGTCCAATGTTGGCGATTATTCCGGCTGGTACAACGAATGACTATGCGCGTGCATTGCGTATTCCACGTGAAGATCCTTTGGAAGCCGCTAAGGTGATTTTGAAGGGTAAGGCAGCGCAAATGGACGTTGGACAAGCTAACGACACTTACTTTATCAACATTGCAGCTGGTGGTTCTTTGTCAGAATTGACTTATTCAGTGCCATCAAAGTTGAAGTCAATGTACGGTTACTTGGCCTATGTCGTTAAGGGTGCCGAAATGTTGACGCGTGTCGCACCAATGAACTTGCGTGTTGAATACGATAACGGGGTCTTTGAAGGTCGTTCATCAATGTTCTTCTTGGCATTGACGAACTCAGTTGGTGGCTTCGAACAAATCGTGCCGGATGCGCAATTGGATGATGGTAAGTTTACGTTGTTGGTTGTTAAGACGACGAAGTTTGCTGAAATCTTGCAATTGATTTCTGAAGTATTGACTGGAAAGCACGTCGATAATCCAAACTTGCTTTACGTGAAGTCAGAAAACGTCACAATCAAGCCATTGGATGAGAATGCTAAGGTTATGATTAATTTGGACGGTGAATACGGTGGGGATGCACCTGTTGTATTCAAGGATCACAAGGCGCACATTGCAATGGTTGCAAACGTGGATGAAATGCCAGATGATAGTCTAATTGATTTACCTTTGTATTTACACGAAAATTAATTAATTTTGTAGACAAGAGCTTGCCGAACAAAGGTGGGCTCTTTTTTGGAGAAAGAATGATGTTTGGTAAAACTAAAAAAGTCGAACAACCAGCGAATTCAAAGCAAACGCACTATAAGCAATTGGCCCACCATATAAAGCGTGCCTGGGATATGCAAGTAGCCATTAGCCAAATTGCTGCCCAATCAAATGATGCGTTAACACCACAAAGTTTGTACGTCTCAGTGCAACAGCCAAATGCCAAGCAACAGAATGGGGTAACGCCGTTTACAATGTATGTTGAGGCTGAAGATATGGTGCCACTGCTTGAGAAGAAGTTGAACGACCAGCTGTCAGTCGCGGATGAATATCTTGAATCATTGGAATTAAGTGATTCATTAACCAATCATGATCAAGCATTGTTAGCCGAGCTCCGCGAGATGCAACAAGCGGGCAAATTAGCGGATATGTTAAAGACGTTGTTGAACCATAATGTGGTCACACGTCATGATTTGCATTAAATTCATGAAATTAACATACAACCATCGAGCGTAAATAGTTGTTTTTCCACAGAATTGGACTATTATAAATATACAGCGTAATCTTAAACGGCATCCTGCACCAGGGATGCCGTTTTTTAATTGAAAGGAAAGCGCCATGAACAAAACTGACAAACTACAACCGCTCCAAGAGATGGCCATTGCGTATGCAAATTCATTGCCTGGGGCCAAGGCGTATTGGCGTGAAGATTGGGAAACATACTATTTCGATATCATGGGAAAGATGTTTGGCATTGTGCATGACAATGTCATCACGCTGAAGAATGATCCTTATATCAATACCGAATTGCGCGAACAGTTTCCATTCATCATTCCGGGTTACCACATGAACAAGCAGCACTGGAATAGTATTGTTGTCGATAAAAACGAATTTCCTGATGAAGGGGTCAAGAAACTAATTCATGATTCCTATGATTTGGTTCTTAAGAAGATGACTAAGAAACAACAAGCCGAATTACAATTACGCATTGATTTGGGTCAGCTATAACGACACATAAAAACGCCTTGGACGTCGAAAATGATATCCAAGGCGTTTAATTGTTTACTTATCGTTACCAGTCAATCCGTTGTAGATTGTCTCAGCATTGTGGTTCAACAAATCGTAGTAGGTTGGCACAACACCAGACTTCTTTGAAACTGAGTCCGTCCACAATTCACCAGCGATGTGTGAATCAATTTGTGAAATAACAGTTTGCATTGGCTTGTCTGACTCACCTTGCTCAACGAAGGTTGCAGGAACCTTTTCGCCTTGCAATGATTCAACTAGCGTACGGATTTGTGAAGGCGTACCGTTTGATTCCGTATCAATTTCCCAAATGAAGTATGGCTTCAAACCAAAGTCGCGGGCGAAGTATGCCATGGCACCTTCTTGCGTCACCAACTTTTTGTCATCAGCAGGTAGGGTAGAGAACTTAGCGTTCCACTTCTCGTAAAGGTTTTGCAACTTAGCTTCGTATGCTGCAGCGCGCTTTGCGTAGTATGCCTTGTGCTTTGGATCCTTCTTCTCAAGAACCTTAGCGATGTTAGCAGCGTAAGTCTTACCTTCCAAGATACCGTTCCAAGCGTGAGGGTTATCTTGACCAGCAACACCAGCCGTCGTCAACTTGATGGTGTCGATACCGTCAGTTACGTTGAAAATTTGCTTACCGTAGTGCTTGTCAGTCGTCTTCATCAACTTATCAAACCAACCTGAGCCACCCTTTTCAAGGTTCAAACCGTTTGCAAAGACAACGGCTGCATCTTGTGTACGCTTAACGTCAGTAGGCGTAGGATCGTAATCGTGTTGATCAGCACCAATTGCTGTGATGGTGTGGGCATTAACGTACTTACCACCAACTTCTTGGCTGATTTCGTTAATAATTGAAAATGAAGAAACCACATTCAAACGACCGTCGCTTGAACGACCATCAGAAGCTGAATTGCGGTGCGTCAACCCAAAGACAACACCAGCAATAACAGCGATAGCAACAATAATCCCAATAACTCGCTTCATAATAAAACTCCTATTTATTAGCTTGGTCATGCATGCGACGACGCGTAACCAAGTGAATCAAAAACGAAATAATAAAAATAACCGCACCAGTGACAACAATTGCTGGACCGGAAGGCCAGTCAAAGGTGTAACTGAGGAACAACCCGACAAAGGCGCTAATCAAACCGAAGAATGATGATAGCCAAATCATTGGTTGGAATCGCTTGACCACCAATCGGGCGCTGGCAGCGGGGGTGATAAGCAAGGCAGTTACCAAGATAACCCCGACTGCACGCAAGGCAACAATGATAACCAACGTAATCAAGACCACTAAGATGTTGCGGAATAGATTAGCGTGAATCCCTTGTGCCTGTGCGTATGAACGATCGAATGTTGTTAAGTACAATTCACGATAGAAAGTCGTCACAACCGCAATGACAATCAAGCCAATCACCAAACTAGAAATCAAATCACCGCTTGAAACGGCCAAAATATTTCCAAATAGAATATTGGTTAGCTTGGTTGTTGAATGCCCGGCTGTCGTGATGATGGTTCCTAAGGCGAAGAACGTACTAAACGTTAAACCAATGGCGGCATCTGTTTTTAATGGTGTGTGTTCAGAAATGAAATTAATCACTAAAGCGGCTAATAAGCCGAACACACCGGCACCCCAGTAATAGGGGATGCCCATCAAAGCCGCAATGGCAATTCCGGGCAGGACTGCGTGGGACATGGCGTCACCAATCAAAGCAGTACCTTGCAAGATGCTAAATGCACCAATAATACCGGCGATTAAACCAATCATCGCACCAGCAATCAGTGCATTTTGTAGAAAGGTATATTCACCAAGTGCGTGAAAGAAATTCAGTAACGCAGACATATTAACCTCCTTGTACGATGTGATTATGACGATCCATGATAATTAAGTGATCACCATATGCTTCGGACAAAGTGGCGGCATCCATCACATCTTCGGGTTTTCCTTGACGGAGTAGACCGTGGTTAAGCAGGATGACTGAGTCAAAGTAGTTTGCAACCTTACTCAAGTCATGATGCACAATGATGATTGTCTTGCCGGCATCACGTAAATCTCGCAATGCATCCATGATTTGTGCTTCAGAGGCCACGTCGATTCCAACGAACGGCTCATCTAATAGGTAGACATCTGCATCTTGTACAAGAGCACGAGCTACCAAAGCACGTTGACGTTGCCCACCAGAAAGCTCGTTTAATGAGCGATTAGCCAAGTGGGCGATGTCCATTTTCTCGAGGGCGTTTTGGACGATTGCTTCTTCAGCTTTACCGACCGAATGCCAACGAGAGATTTGCGATAGCACGCCCATCATCACCAAATCGAAAACATTAACTGGAAAATCTAAATCCAAGTCGCTTCGTTGGGGGACATAGGCGAATTTATCGCGACGTACACGCCCAGTAACTGGCGTATCGTCATAGGTAATTGTGCCGGCAGTGGGCTGAATAATTCCTAGAATCGCTTTGATGAGCGTCGACTTACCAGCACCATTAGGTCCGATAATACCGATAAGCTCATTTGGATTAAAAGAAAGGGACAAATCTGTGAAAACAGGTCCGTATTCATAGCCAACCGTCAAGTGATCAACGCTTAACATATGCCATTCCTTTCATGCATACTTACTTATTCAAAGTAAAAATAGAATAACGAGTAACAATGTAACAGTTTTTGTCCGGAATGACAAATGAAAATGTCATCATATTATATATGAAATAAATAACATGTTTTATATATCCGAACATTGCTTGTTTAGAAGGACAATCGCAGAAAAGATTCGTCCAATTGTTCCGCGGGTCGCTTTATATGGTAGAATTAACCATTAGAAAAGCGAGTTTGTTGGCATTATTATAGCGAATGCCAACACGTAATGTGTGTTTGTACACTTCAAAATCTTCTATATATAGTAAGGACAGGAAAAAATGGGTACAGCTGAGACTTATCAACAGATTACAAAGAAGATGGACGGCCCTTGGCGAGTTCGACCAGAAGCTGGTAATCGTGTTGGCATGTTACAAGAAATTTTGCGCTGGATGGGGCATCCTGAAAGCAAGTTGCGTGTGATTCACATCGTTGGAACTAACGGTAAAGGTTCAACCGGTGTTATGTTGGCCAAGATTTTGGTGACAGCAGGCTATAAGGTTGGTCACTTTTCAACGCCGGCCATTTTGAACGACCGTGAAGTGATTACAACGAATGGTGACATGATCAGTGAGGCTGATTTCGTTAGCAGCTACAAGCGTGTCCTAGAAGAAGTCACAGCACACGGCGGGGACGAAGATACGCTATCGAAGTTTGAGTGGTGGACACTCGTAGCTTTGGATTACTTCGCCCGCAAAGAAATGGATTTTGTCATTCTTGAAGCCGGCGTCGGTGGTTTGCGTGATGCAACTAACGTGATTGAAAAGCCATTAGTAGTGGCCTTTACCAAGATTTCATATGACCACGTCGGCTTATTAGGTAACGACTTGCTTGAAATTGCGCAAGATAAGGCGGGGGCAATTAAGCCAGGTGCAAGTATCGTCAATTACCCAGGCCAAGATATTGAAGTGTACCACTTGTTGCACGATAAGGCAGAAGAAGTAGGCGCAATTTGGAATCCAAACCCTAAGCCAGTGATTACGATTGTGCAATCATCACCAAGTGGCTTGGTCTTGAATGCTGACCAATTCGAAGGGTTGAAGTTGTCATTGACTGGTGCTTACCAAGCCAATAATTTGAGTACGGTTTTGCAAATTGTCACGGTCCTTAAGAGTCGTGGCTTTGAAATCAAGGATGTAGACGTCGCTGAAGCATTGGCCCACGTTAAGATTCAAGGACGTATGGAATTTGATGCAGAACGCAACATTTTGTATGATGGTGCGCACAACCCAGACGGTATCATTAGTTTGGTCGCGTCAATTCGTTCATGGCACCTACCATTTAAGCCAGTTGTTGTTTTGGGGTTGCTAAAGGGTAAGAATTACCACGACATGTTGGAAGAATTGTTGCCCCATGTTGATACGGTAATCGCTGTTACGCCAGATTCTGATCGTGCGATGTCAGCCGATGAGTTGGCCGCTAAGATTGTGATGATGAGTAATGTCGACGTTGAAATCGCCGACGACCCAAGTGCTGCCATTACGTTGGCGCGCCGTGTTCGTGAATCATCAGAAGCCTTGATTCTGGTTACCGGTTCATTCTACACACTACGCGCGATTGAATCTGAAGGGATGTAAGACATGTTAAAGCGATTGGTAATTGCCTCGAATAATTCACATAAGACGGCAGAAATGGTTGATTATCTGGCAGTTTTGGGTGTTGAAGCGATTAATTATCGTGACCTACATGAGCAAATCGCCTTTCCAGATGAGACGACTGACGACATGGCTCAAAACGCACGCGTAAAGGCGCAAACAATCCATGAAATTTTGCCAGATGAATACATTTTGGCCGATGATTCAGCGTTGTTTGTACCGGCGATTCCGGATCATTTTGGTGTGACCACGATGCGCGAGTTTCAGGCGCACCAATTACGTGGGGATGCGGAAATTAACGCGTATGTGTTAGCCCAGTTGCCAGATGATGCTGACCGAACAGCTTATTTGCAAGCTGACTTTGTCGTGATTTCGCCAACGGGTAAGACGTATTTCAGTCAAGCTCGCGGTGGTATCACGTTGGCAACTGAACCACGTGGTGGGCGCAACGGCTTGGATGAGTTGATGGTCACAGAAAACGGTATGACATTATCTGAAATCGACATGCCGGAGCGTGTGCATTATGCTCACCGTGGTCGCGCTGCCATTATGATTTTGCAACAGCTTAAAGCAGCTGGTGAATGGCAATAATAATATAGATAGATAATGAAGAGGAGAGATAGGATAAATGGAACTCACAGCACAACAAATTACTGAGTTGTTGGCCGATCAAGATTTGTTGATTTCAGCGCCAAACTTTGATGGTGAGGTCAAGCATTTAGCCTATAATTCAAACGATGTAGAACCTGAAACGTTGCTCTTTATTAAGGGTCGTTTTAAGGCTGAATATTTGACTGATGCTATCCAAAAGGGTGTTAAAGCATTGGTCGCCCCAGAAACTTTTGTCCATGACACAACACTACCAACTTGGGTGGTGGATGACGTGGCAGCGGCCATGAGTATTTTGAGTATGGCGTTTTATGGTTACCCACAAAACGACCTTGCTTTGATTGGTATCACGGGTACCAAGGGTAAGACATCGGCAACTTATATGGCTTACGAAATGCTACGTGTGGCAACGAACGACAAGGTTGCGTTGTCATCAACGTTGCAAGTCATTACGGGAGCTGATCCAAAGTTCCACTATCGCGCCCACTTGACGACACCAGAGTCATTGGACTTGTTCCGTTGGATGCGCGAAGCCGTTGATAACGGCATGACGCACATGGTGATGGAAGTGTCATCACAAGCGTACAAGATGGAACGTGTTTATGGTTTGCGTTACAACGTGGGTATTTTCTTGAACATCAGTCCAGACCACGTTGGTGAAAATGAGCACCCAACGTTTGAGGACTATTTGGAACACAAGATGATGTTGTTCGATCACTCAGAACAAATCATTTTGAATGCCGATTCAGACCACTTTAGTGAATTGATTGAACATGCGGAAATGGCTGTGCCACGTGATGGTATTTGGCTATACGGTCGCGAAGATGAGGATTCACCAAAGGCTGACGTTTACTACGAAACCGTTGAAGCCGACTTGCAAGGTAGCACGTTTGCGGTTCGCCAAGCTGGTCAACAAGCGGAACGTCTTGGTATTGCTGGTGAATACCACTTGGATATGCCAGGTGACTTCAACCAAGGAAACGCCGTAGCTGCGATGATCGCGGCACGTTTGACTGGTGCTGATCCCGATGCCATGCGTGAAGGACTAGAAGTCGTTAAGATTCCTGGCCGCATGCAAGTGTTGACGTCAGCTAATCACGGTACAATTTACGTGGACTACGCGCACAACTATGCGTCAATTGCGGCGTTGTTGAACTTTGTCCGTCAAAACGAAACAGTCGAAAAGTTGACGATTGTCGTTGGTGCACCTGGTAACAAGGGTGTGTCACGTCGACCTGGTATTGGCCAAGCGGTCAGTGAAAGCGCCGATGTCGTTTACCTAACCAGTGATGATCCACAATACGAAGATCCGAATGCAATTGCAGATGAAATCCAAGCAGCCATTACCAACAAGGATGTTGTGATTAACCGCGAAATGGATCGCACAATTGCCATTACCGAAGCGATTAAGGCGGCCGGTCCAAATGATGTGGTTGTGTTGGCGGCTAAGGGATTGGATGAATACCAAAAGGTTGGTGGCGTTGATACACCATATGAGAATGACTGGGCAGTTGCACAACGTGTTGTTAACGAATTGGAAGCCTAGTTTTTAATCACAAAATTTGGTATAATATACAGAATTGCCGATAGTATCGGTGATTTTTTATGTTTAAAACAGTGAATAAATGCATTAAATGTGCAGAGATTAAAAGGGGATAGTGCCATGGCTAAGGAACCTGCAGAAAATACGTCAGAGTTCGACTTGGGTGACTTCGTTGAAGGTAAGAAGTTTGCCAACTTCGAACACGACTTTAAGGGTATCGTTGAAAAGATTTACGAACACTCATTGTTGGTCTTGATTACTGAAAACGACCCAGAAGATACAGCGACGGTTAACGAATACAACCACCGCGCTGTTGTCCGCATGTCAGAAACTAAGATTTTGGTGAAGACGGACAACCCAGCACCACGTAAGGCTGATGAAACTGAAGAGGAAGACGAAGAAGAAATCCCTGCAGACATCAAGATTGAAGACGATGATGCTGAAGAAGAGGAAGAAGAGGAGTAACCGATGGACTACAAGAATCAAGTGGCTCAAGCCGTCGCTGCGGTTGTGCCTGAACTAGATGAAGCAACGATTTTGTCAAAGGTTGAAGTGCCTAAGGATTCATCAATGGGTGATTTTGCCTTTCCAACATTCTTGTTGGCAAAGGAACGCCACATGGCACCTAACCAAATTGCAGCTGAAGTAGCTGAGGCAATCGATGCGTCAAACTTTAAGCAAGTTGAAGCTGCCGGACCTTACGTTAACTTCTTCTTGAACCAAGAAAACTTTGGTGCCGATGTGTTGCACGCTATCTTGGAAAACCAAGAATACGGTCACAACACGGATGGTGAAGCAGGACACGTAACGATCGACATGTCATCACCTAACATTGCTAAGCCAATGTCAATGGGTCACTTGCGTTCAACGGTTATCGGAAACTCATTGGCTGAAATTTCAAAGGCCAACGGTTACCAACCAATCAAGATTAACCACTTGGGTGACTGGGGTACGCAATTCGGTAAGTTGATGGTTGCCTACAAGATGTGGGGATCAGAAGCTGAAGTTAAGGCTGACCCAATCAACACGTTGGTTAAGTACTACGTGCGTTTCCACGAAGAAGCTAAGGAAAACCCAGCATTGGATGATGAGGGTCGCGCTTGGTTTAAGAAGTTGGAAGACGGTGATGAGGAAGCTCGTCAATTGTGGTCATGGTTCCGTGAAGAGTCATTGAAGGAATTCATGGAGCTTTACGAGACGTTGGATATCGAGTTTGACTCATTCAACGGTGAGGCTTTCTACAACGACAAGATGGACGGCGTTATCGACAAGTTGAAGGAAGAAGGCTTGTTGGTTGAATCTCAAGGTGCACAAGTTGTTAACTTGGATAAGTACAACTTGAACGTTGCCATGATTCAACGTACTGACGGTGCTACTTTGTACATGACGCGTGATTTGGCTGCTGCCATCTTCCGTAAGAAGAACTACAACTTCGTGAAGTCATTGTACGTCGTTGGTGGTGAGCAACGTGAGCACTTCATGCAATTGAAGGCCGTGTTGAAGGAAATGGGTTACGAGTGGTCAGATGATGTTGAGCACATCCCATTCGGTTTGATTACGGTTGATGGTAAGAAGCTTTCAACGCGTTCAGGACGCATCATCTTGTTGAAGGATGTTTTGAAGGATTCTGTTGAATTGGCTTTGGAGCAAATCGAAGAGAAGAACCCAACTTTGGCAAACAAGGAATTGGTTGCTCACGAAGTTGGAACGGGAGCCGTTGTGTTCCACGATTTGATGAACGAGCGTATCGGAAACTTCGACTTTAAGTTGGAAGAAGTGGTTCGTTTCGAAGGTGATACTGGTCCATACGTCCAATACGCAAACGCCCGCGCACAATCAATCTTGCGCAAGGCTGGTAACCCTGAACTTGATTTGTCAGATGTTGTCATTACTGATGAGAACGTTTGGGAGACTGAAAAGTTGTTGGGTGACTTTAATGATGTTGTTCGTCGCGCATGGCGTGATCGCGAACCATCAGTTATCGCAAAGTACGCTTTGAACTTGGCTCGTACATTCAACAAGTACTACGCTAACTCAAAGATTTTGGCAGACGACGGTCAATTGAACGCACGTTTGGCTTTGGTTACGGCTGTTTCACAAGTCTTGACTGAGTCATTGCGTTTGTTGGGTGTTAAGGCGCCAAAGGAAATGTAATTAGATGATTAAGGCAGTTGATTTCATTACGAGGTCGACTGCCTTTTTTTATGCGTTGTAGTAAATGACAATATTAATTGACGTAATTCGCATATGGGTCTAATATTTCAACGTATCTTTTGTCAGTGAAATGTGGGGGGGGAAAACGTGACAACTATTGGTATTCCAAGTAATCACTTAAACCATGCAAATCCAAAGCATGGTACGAATTACGTTGATTACACACAGCAGAATTACACGGCAGCTTTGCGTGAGGCTGGTGCTTTGCCAATTGTTTTTCCGATGGGCACACCAGAGGAAGCGGCTGAATATGTAAATGCCGTTGATGCGGTATTGTTAATTGGTGGACAAGATATTGGACCGTTGTTTTATGGAGAAGATCCAACGCCCAAGATGGGTGAAACGGATCGCCAACGTGATTTATTTGAATTGGCGATTATTGCTGAAGCTCGTAAACAACAAAAGCCTTTGATGGGGATTTGCCGTGGGTCACAAATTTTGAATGTTGCTTTTGGTGGTACCTTGATTCAAGATATCAACACGCAATATACACCGGCGAATGGGCAACCAGTTGTGAAGCACATGCAATATCCGGTTAAGTGGTATGAGCCAACGCATCGCATTGATGTAATGGCAGGCACCTTCTTGGCGGGGACGTTTGGCGATCAACCGATTGTTAATTCATTCCACCACCAGGGCATTAAGCGTTTGGGGGATGGGTTGATGCCAGCTGCCTATGCAAGCGATGGTACAATTGAGGCTTTCCAAACGGAAGACGCGTCAGTTCGTGGTGTGCAATATCACCCTGAGATGATGTTTGATCATGATGCCACGCACTTGAAGGTATTCCAAGATTTCGTGGATTATGTTGCTGAACATAAGAATTAAATAGCGCTGAAATCCGATCACCCATTGTACAGTTTTGTACGATGGGTGATTTTTCTGTATGATGGGTGTTAACACAAAAGCGGGGAGGGGCTTATGGATAGCATACAACGATGTGCGTGGGTAGATAACTATCCGCCAAATGAAGCGATGCGTGTGTACCATGATACTGAATGGGGCAAGCCGGAATATGATGACGATAAATTATTTGAGTTGCTCTCTTTGGAAACATACCAAACAGGACTAAGTTGGCAAACGGTTATCGATAAGCGTGAACGATTCAATGAACGTTTCGAAGGTTACGTGATTGATAAGGTAGCACAATACGATGAGTCTTACGTTGAAGATCTACTGCGGGATGCTGGCATTATTCGCAACCGGGCAAAATTACTCGCGACAATTAATAATGCGAAAGCGATGCAACGCGTGCAACGTGAGTTTGGTAGTTTCGCCAAATGGCTATGGGAATTTGTTGATAACACGCCGATTGATCATCAGATTGTGCATAGTGGGGATGTACCAGCCCAAGATGCTTTGTCACAACAAGTATCGAAGGCCATGAAAAAACTAGGTTTCAAATTTGTTGGGCCAGTTACCGTTTACTCATTTTTACAAGGTGCTGGATTAATTAATGATCACGAAGTCACATGTGCTTTTCATGATGTATACTAAAATAATCAAACAGTTGGGGGATAAGTATGGATACAAAGGCTGTTGTGTCGTTTAGCGGGGGAAAGGATTGTACGCTTGCGTTGCATCGCGCTTTGCAATCCGGGTATGATGTACAACGACTTTTTACAACGATGAATGCGGAGAATAATCGTTCGTGGGTTCACGGAACACACCAAGATGTGTTGACTAAGATTGGTGATGCACTGGGATTGCCGATTGATGTCGTGTCCACAAATTTTTGGACGTCTGGCTATGCGACAGATTTCGAAAAGCAATTAGCAACATACAAAGAGGGGGGTATTACCACGGTTATTTTTGGTGATATTGACTTTGAACAGAATCGCCGTTGGTGTGAAGAGCGATGCGAACATGTTGGTTTAACTTCAGTGTTTCCACTTTGGCAAACTGATCGCGAAACGTTAGCGTATGAGTTTGTGGATGCTGGGTTTAAGAGTTTAGTGACAGTTGTTGATACGAAACAATTATCTGGTAAGTTCCTAGGGACCACACTTTCAAAACAAACATTAGATGAAATTGCTGCAACTGGGGCAGATATGTGTGGCGAAACTGGTGAATATCATACTGTTATTTTTGATGGACCACTCTTTAATCACTCAGTCGAGCTGATCCTTGGTGAACAAAAGGAACTGCACAATGGGTATTTGGTTCAGGATGTTTCATAATTAGAGAGCGTTCGCAAAAAACAGCAGGCGCCACGGATTTTTATCTGTGGCGCCTGCTGTTTTAGTCATTATTAATAATTGAATCAAAACCGACTTGAAGGGCTTGGTTATCAGTAGGATTAAGATACAAGCGACCTTCAGGATTACCTTGATTTTGTTGTGTTACGAGAACTTCAGGTTGCCCATTGTGAAGAGTGAATAGATACATCGTCAGTTTCGGATCTTGCTTATTCGAACTGGCATCGCCACCATATACAGCGACCAAGTTATAGTCATGATTGCCGGTGCCATCAGCCGACCATTGCATATCAATGAATTGCTTATTAATAGTAGGGCGTAATGTTTGGCCGTCATCTGTGAGCGATGATGGGAACATGAGACCATATAAATCAAAATCATGGCCGGGATAATATTCTTGATAGCTTTGTCCCATTTCAGTTTGCCAATTCGACATGAATTCAGCTAGTTGCTGTCTTTTCTCAGTTGACCATGGTGTAGCGACAACACTAGAGGCTACGCTTTCTTTTTCGGAGATGGCAGTGCTCGTGCTAGATTTTTCTGATGATTTGACTGATGATGACGAACTAGGTGACGTTTCAGAATGCGATTGGGCAGGTACAAATTTTGAACCAATAAAGCCTGCTGCTAGTGCTGCGGTCACAATAGCGGTATAGAGTAATGGTTTAGAAGTCATGGTTACGTTTCTTTTCTGTGCTAATTAAATACATCGTAATTCATATTTATGATGAAAGTATGTTTATAATCTCGACCGCTTTGTAACACATTACGGCACAAAACGGCAGTGTAAATTTTGTTACAAAATCCAAGAAACCGCGTATTTACTGATATAATTATTTCTGTTGTTTTTTAACAAATAAGAAATTAAAAGTAATATGTATTTCAGGAGAGAAAGACATGGAAGTCTACGTATTAGCAACGGTGGTTATTATCGTTGCCCTAATCTTTGATGGGGTTAACGGATTCCACGATGCGGCGAATGCAATCGCCACGGCTATTACAACGGGTGCCTTGAAGGCGAAGACAGCAATCATTATGGCTGCTGTGATGAACTTGATTGGTGCCTTGATGGGAACGGCCGTTGCTGCAGTTATCGCACGTGACATCGTTGATATGACGCAGGTGAGTGCCGAGCAACAGTTGTTCTTGGTTATTGCTGCTTTGCTAGGTGCAATTGGTTGGAACTTGATTACTTGGTGGTTCGGTCTACCATCTTCATCAACGCACGCCATCATTGGTGGATTGATGGGAGCTGGTTTGGCTGAACAAATCGCCGGTAACAATGTTCACATCAAGTTGGCTAAGGTCGTTGAAAAGGTTATTGATCCAATGGTGTTGTCACCAGTCGTCGGATTTGGACTAGCGCTACTCATCATGGTGATTTTGAATAAAATTATCAAGAAGGCTAATTTGAAGGAAACGGATAAGTACTTCCGTACAGCTCAAATTTTCACATCAGCATCATTGGCGTTGGGACACGGTTTGCAAGACGCCCAAAAGTCAATGGGATTGATGTTTATGGCAGCCGCACCAGTTGGTTTCTTTGGCATTACGCCAGGACAAACGGAAATTCCGTTTCAAATTATTTTGATGGCATCTTTGGCTATCTCAGTTGGAACAATGGCTGGTGGCCAACGTATTATTCACACGCTAGGAAGCAAGATTACGGTCTTGAGCCCACAAAAGGGATTCGTTGCTGAAGCTGTTTCATCAGCCGTGTTGTTCATTTCAGCTTATTTCGTTCATGCACCAATTTCAACGACGCACACAGTTACGTCAGCAATTGCTGGTACGGGTGCTTCTGATGATATTCGTGCCGTGAAGTGGAGCACGTTGAAGAACATTGTGATGGCCTGGATTATTACGGTGCCTTCTGCGGGATTGATTGGTTTCATGTTTGAAGAAATCTTCCGTATGTTGTTTATGTAATTAAATATGACAGACGCTACTTGCCAATTAAGGCGGGTAGCGTCTTTTTGATTCCGCCCGAACTTAAGGCAGAAAACCGAAAAACCTGTATAATTAAACTTATATATGCAAAAAAAGAAGGATTGAAAACCATGGCATTAAAGAAGCAAGAACGCCAAGCGTTGATTTTGGATATTTTGTCACGCGAGGTGATTGATTCACAAGAAGGTTTGATGAACTCACTACAAGCCGCTGGCATTGAAGTCACGCAAGCAACGGTTTCACGCGATATCAAGGAGATGCGCATCGTTCGTCGTGCCGACGGATCAGGACGTCCCCGTTATCAAGTGATGTCAGATGCGCCAGTTGTTGATAGCGAACAAGTCCAAAAGGGATTTGCAGAGACCGCTGTGTCTGTGACGCGCGTTGAGTTTATGACGGTTGTTAAGACGACACAAGGTAACGGAAACCGTTTGGCGGCTTTGATTGACGCAGCGAACTTGTCTGAAGTCATTGCAACATTGGCCGGCCACAACACGATTTACGTGACGAGTCCATCTGCAGAGGCGGCTGAGCAGTTAGCCCAACGCTTTACAAATTGGATGCAATAATATGATGATGCGAATGAAAGCATTTTTCGCGTGGATACGACGCAAGTTTGGACCGTTTTGGACACGATTCCAAATTAATCGTTGGATAGGTGTTTTTATTCTGACTGGGATATTGGTAATTAGTGTTCTCGGAACTTTCGAAGCTAAAACAACGGATGTGTCAGACTTAAAAACGCGACTCCAATCATCCACCGAAATATATGATGTAAAAGATAATAAGGCTGGCTCAATTGCTGGTCAAAAGGGAACGTATGTCGCCTTTGATAAGATTTCACCGAATGCTGTGAATGCCGTATTGGCAACCGAGGATCGTAATTTCTATCATGAACCTGGATTCTCAGTTACCGGTATGATTCGTGGTGGATTGACGACAGTTTGGTATCGCATTCGTGGTATCAATGCGTCGGCTGGTGGATCGACCATTACGCAACAGTTGGTTAAGAATGCGTTTTTGACGCAAAACCAAACCATCACACGTAAGATACGTGAGTTGTTCCTAGCGATTCAGGTTGAAAAGGAATATTCAAAACACGACATTTTGGCCATGTACTTGAACAATGCGTACTTTGGTCAAGGTGTCTGGGGAATTCAGGACGCTTCTTTGAAGTATTTCGGGGTTAACGCTTCGGATTTGTCAGTGACCCAAGGAGCGATGCTGGCTGGAATGTTGCAGTCGCCAAACGGTTATGATCCATTGAATTATCCTAAGAATGCGCTGAACCGTCGTAATCAAGTTTTGCAAAACTTGGTGAATGATAAGAAGTTGAGCCAAACAGAAGCGGATCAATATGCAGCTACTGCCATTGGTGCAACCGACCACAATGTTGATAATTCTAATTACAATTACCCATATTTCTTTGATGCGGTTATTGATGAGGCGATTAACAAATATGGCCTGACGGAATCAGAAATCTTGAACGATGGGTACAAGATTTATACGACATTGAATCAAACGGATCAACAAAACTTGCAAGATGATTATGAGACCAGTTGGTTGAACCCAATTGGTGGCGATTCACAAGCTGCGTCAGTGGTCATGGATGCGAAAACTGGTGGGGTACGTGCCGTAGTCGGTGGACGTGGGGAACACGTCTTCCGTGGCTTCAACCGCGCAACCAGCATGTATCGTTCACCTGGTTCAACGATTAAGCCGATTGTTGATTATGCACCATCACTATCACGTGGTTTCTCATATGATTCCGAGTTAAAGAATGAGAAGACTAGTTTTGGTACGAATGGTTATTCACCATCGAATTATGCGGATTACACCAGTGAAGATGTGCCAATGTACGTCGCACTTGAAAATTCATACAACATTCCAGCTGTTTGGTTGCTTGACCAAATGGGCGTTTCCGTTGGATACAATGCGGGAATTAAGGCTGGGTTGCCATTGAAGAAGTCCGACAAGAACTTGGCGATGGGAATCGGTGGTTTGCAAAAGGGTGTGACACCGTTGCAAATGACCCAAGCCTACACAAGTTTTGCCAACGACGGTGTCATGAGTCAAAGTCACTTCATTACGAAGATTGTGGATTCTTCCGGCAAGGTAGTTGTCACAGCAAAGGAAAAGCAGACACGCCTTTGGTCAAAGAAGGTTGCTGATGAAATGACGTCAATGATGATGGGCGTTTATACGAACGGAACTGGAAAGTCTGCTGATCCATATGGTTACACGGTGGCCGGAAAGACGGGTACAACCGAGGTAACCGGTAGCGATTCAACGGCAACGAACGCGACGGATTCATGGGCTATTGCTTACACACCAGATGTGGTGGTCACAACTTGGACGGGTTACGATTCATCTGCTAACGGTGAAACAATTCCGGTATCGCTTGGTCAGACGGCTGGACCGTTGATGAAGACGACACTGGAGCAAGTAATTCCAAACACTGATCAAACCGCATTCGGCATTAAGAGCGTGCGTCAAAAGATGAGCACCGTAACTGGCGAAAACGGAAAGACCAGTGGTAGTTCATCATCAGATGGCTTCTCAAATGCCATTGACGGTATTCAATCAGACATTAAGGATGGCGCAAGTCAGGCGTGGTCAAATGTGAAGGACGGTGCTCAAGCGGCATGGTCAGGAATTCAAAGTCTGTTTGGTAATTAGGCCCCAAAGTATGCGATAATGGAAATACTAATTTAAAGAAGGATATTAATTAATATGATTAACATTTATGACAACGTAAACGCAGTTGCTACTGATTTGCGTGAGACGGCTCAATACAAGACGTTGCGTGATGCAGTTGAAGCATTGAACGCCGACGCGGCTGCTAAGGATGTGTTCCAACGCTTCCAAGCTGCCCAAATGCAAATCAACCAAGCAATGCAAGCTGGTCAAGAGCCAGAAGCTGCGCAAGTTGCAGAATGGCAAGAAATTGCTGGTGAGATGGACAAGCACGATTCTTTGAAGAAGATGATGGAAGCTGAGCAAGCTGTTAACCAATTGTTGATGGAAATCAACAACATCATCACGAAGCCAATCGCTGAGTTGTACGGTCAAGACTAATCAATATGATAAAGGCGTCGCAAATTTTGCGACGCCTTTTCTTATGGTCAAAGGTTAAGAAACGATGTTAGGTATTTCCTAATATTGACTAATCAGGGATAATAGAACACAAAGACTTTAAGAGGAGTGGTGGAGCGCATGAAATTTATTCACGCAGCCGATTTGCACTTGGGTAATCCGTTTGTGGGGTTGGCTAATGTGCCCGCATGGCTACAAAATAATTTGCAAACGGCCAGTGAAACGGCGTTGGCCCGCTTGGTTGATGATGCCATCGCTGAATCGGTGGATTTCGTTTTGTTGGCGGGAGATTTATTTGATACAACGACGCCTGACACACGTGCGCAATTGACGTTGGTGACGGCTTTGCAACGTTTGGATGAAGCAAACATTCCGGTTGTCATGGGATTTGGTAATCACGATTTTGTGCAAGACTGGCAAGCATTGCCAGTTTGGCCAGCGAATGTCACGGTGTTGCCGGCTGACATCACAACCACGCAATTAACGACAACTCGTGGCGAGAAAGTTGCCATCACCGGGTTCTCATACACAACGCGCCATATTACTGAAGACATGGCAGTTAAGTTCCCGAACAAGCTACCTGGTGTGGCGTTCCACATTGGGATGTACCACGGATCGGTAGGACAAGATGGGGCGGGTGATTATGCACCATTCAGCTTGGGTGATTTGCAATCGCATCACTATGACTACTGGGCGTTGGGGCACATTCACGTGCGTCAAACCTTGCAGGCAGAACCGTTCGTTGGTTATTCAGGAAGTTTGCAAGGACTTAATCGCAATGAAAGTGGGACTAAGGGTTACTACTTGGTTGAAAATCAAGGGTCGCGCTTGGTACCAGAATTTACACCAGTTGCACCGATTGTGTGGGCAACGCATGACATCACATTGACGGGTGATTTAAATACTGCAGTGACACAAATCCGTCGCGAATTAGGGACGCCAGAAGAATTTGAGTTGGTGTCACTAACAGTAAAGACTGATGAGCCACAATTGTTATCAATGATTGAAAATGGCCAATTGGTGGCAGCGTTGACGCGTGCGTCACAGTCGAATGATGCGTTCTATGTGTTTGATGTGCGGTTAGATAGCACGCCACTAAAAGCGACTTTGCCAGCGGTGGATCAACATTATTGGGATGAAACAGCTGATGCAGTCTTTGACTTTGAAACATTACAACGCCTGGGATTGAAGCAGGTGACTGACGCATCAATTTTAACGTCATTTTTGTCAGCTGACATGATGGCTGAACTCAAAGAAGCAGTTGAAACAAAACTACGCGTTGCGGAACAAGGAGGCCAAACGGATGTGGATTAAAAATGCAACCATTGTCGGGTTTGGTCAATGGCAAAAGCAACGTTTTGATTTCGTGGATGGCTTACAAGTTGTTCAAGGACTGAATGAAGCGGGTAAAACAACCTTGCACCAATTCTTGTTGGGGATGCTGTTCGGCTTTCCGCAAGCTAAAGGGCGTAAGGTCAATACTTACGAACCGCTTGAGCAGGGACCTTATGGTGGTCATCTGCAATTTGAAGTGAATGGCACGACATATGAACTGACGCGGTTAGGACGTACGCAAACCACAACGCGCTTGGTAGCCGTTGAGACGCAACAAGAATTTGCAGACCCAGAGGGGGTGCTAACTGAGTTGTTAGAACCGGTTGACCGTGACTTGTACCAAGCGGTATTTAGTTTCGATCAGGATGCGCTAACGCAAATCTTTGCGCTACGACCTGACGAATTTGCGGAACACTTGCGTTTGTTGGCGACCCCAGGGTCAGAACAATGGTTGGCGATTGCAAATCAATGGGAGCAAGAGGCGGTGAGCCAATTCGGGGTCACCAAAACAGCGCGTCGTCCGATCAACGAAGCGCTTCAAACCTTGCAAATCGCTCAAGATAACTTGCAAACCGCGATTGCAGAGCGTCCTTCGTTGCGTGCATTATCTGAACAACAACAGACTGCCCAAGCCCGTTTAGCCACGCTAACGGAGCGCCAACGCAATCTGTCAACCGATTTATCGTCACAGGCTAAGCAACAGCAGCTGGTGCCGATTTATCAACGTTGGCAACAACTAACAGCCCAACTTGCGGATGCACCAGAGCCAATCGATACGCGACTAGCCGACGAAGCAGAGCAGGTGCAACAACAATTATTAGCGCTAGAAACGGTGTCGGTTGAAGCAACGGTATCTGATGAACAGTTGGATACCGCTACCCAAGCGGTAAATGCGTTGGAACAATTGAATCAACAACAACGTGAAGCCGCTCGTCGCCAAGCTGATATTCAAAACCAAACGAGTTTGTTGCTGGCGAAGTACCGTTGGCAAGTCTTTCCACCAGAACTCACGCCATTCCAAGTGAACCAGCTACAGGGTGGGCCACAAATCGCCGTTTCTGGCCAATATCAACGCGCCGGCATTGGGGCCATCGCGTTTGGAATTGTTGCTGGGCTAGGATTAATGCTTGGTCACCAAGTGTTACCAGGAATCTTAGCAATTATCCTATTAGGTGCAATTGGGGCATTCTTGTTCTTCAAGTTACCTAAACGCGTGACGGCATCGACTGATTTGCCAGCCGAATATGGTGATATGACGCCAGAAATGGTATTGAATGCGCAACCTGATGTGCGTTTGGGTCACCAAATGGCACATCAGCTAGCTGATTTGATGGCTGCGCAACAAGCCATGATGCCACAACATAAGGCGTTGGAAGAGAAGTTGGCTTGTTTGGGATACCAATTGTCTGAAAGTGATTATCGTCAAAAGTTAGCTGAGTTGCGGGCAAATAACCGCACGGCTGACCAGCAAGTGGTGCAAAAGGCGAAGTTGCAACAACGATTGAATGAGTTGTTGCAAGTGTTGGGTGTCACATCCGTTGGTGAACTGTTGCAACAACGTGAACTAGCAGCACGCACCCAAGCAATGATGCAAGAAGCTGACTTGTTGCGTGGACAACTTGGGGATGCTGATTTGAACGCATTAGCAACGGCTAGTGAAACAGTTGATGACACTGATCCATCAGCGGTAGCGTTGCGTTTGCAAGAAGAAGTGAATGACGTGCAACAAACGTTGGCACGATTGGAAGCGCAACAACAACGTTTGATGACGGATACGTCAATCGAAACCCAACAACAGCAAATCGCTGACCAAACCGCAGCTATTACGGCTGATTTGAAGGCTTATTTCGTGAACCGCCTGGCGAATGAATGGGTGGCGAAAGCCTTGGATGCTGCCATCGGTGACCGATTCCCACAATTGATTCACTATGCCGGCGATTTGTTGCAACGCTTAACGCAAGGAAACTATACGCAAATTTCACAAACAAAGACTTTAATTAAAGTAACGCGTCATGATGGGGCAGTTTTCAATGTTAGTCAGTTGTCGAAGGGTGCAGCGGAGCAAGTTTATGTTGCGTTGCGTTTGGCATTCGTGCAAGCGGTAAAAGAAAGTATTCAATTGCCGCTGTTGATTGATGATGCGTTTGTTGATTTCGATCGTGAACGCCGCCAAGCTATGATTGATATGCTGCAAGAAATGGCGGGCAACCACCAACAAGTCTTGTACTTCACGGCACACCAAGTCGCTGCGGACAACGTGTTGGATTTGAACGAATTAAAGGGGGCTTCGAAATGACAGAAGCAAAACAATTAAAAGAATATCAAGTTGATGAACGCATGGAGATTTACGTTCTGTTGAAGGAAGTTGATCCGCGTGTGACCCAACAAGGTAAGCGATACTTGGCCGTTTCAGTGGCGGACCGTTCAATGGAAATTCGCGGTATGAAGTGGGATGCAACGCAAGAAGAAGCGAACACATTGAAGAGTGGTATGGTTGTCTTTATGACGGCAGTTCGTCAGGTTTATCAAGACAAGCCGCAATTGAAGGTATTGTCATTGCGTCCAACGCATGCTGGTGAACCACAAGACCCAGCCGACTTTATGAGTGCTGCGCCAATGAAGGCTTCTGAAATGGAAGAAGAAATCTCAGCAATTTTATTCCAAATTACGAATGCCACGTGGCAACGTATTGTCCGTCACTTGCTTGCGAAGTACCACGACCAGTTCTACAAGTACCCAGCTGCCAAGAGTAATCACCACGCGTTTGCAGGTGGTTTGGGCTTCCACACACTCTCAATCGTGCATTTGGCGCAAGCAGTCGTGAAGCAGTATCCTGGTTTGGATGCTAGTCTGCTATATGCCGGTGCTTTGCTCCACGATTTGGGCAAGGTGATTGAATTGACTGGACCAATCGCCACGCAATATACGACGGCCGGCAACTTAATTGGCCACATCGTCTTGATTGACGAGCAAATTGTCTTGGCTGCCAATGAAATGAACATGGATTTGTACAGTGAAGAAATGCTATTGTTGCGTCACACGGTTTTGGCGCACCACGGGCTGATGGAGTACGGTTCACCGGTTCGTCCAGTAGTTAAGGAAGCAAACATTTTGCACCAACTTGATGAATTGGATGCTAATATTCAAAGCTTTGATAACGCTTTGGCCGAAACTGAACCTGGCGAGTTTTCACAACGTCAATGGGCGTTGGATAACCGTGCCATCTACAAACCAACCAAATAAGATAGACCAAGAGGTGCTGTGAGGGCACCTCTTTTTTAATAACAAAAAATATCCAAGAACGGACTCGATGTTGTGTTGATATCTGGAATTTCAGAAGGTCTTTGTCACATTAATGTTTAACTATTAGGACAACCAACCTATTAATGAACGGAGGTGTACAGGATTATGTATGATTGGATATTCAACCATGTTGTTGATTTTCTGGTATTGGTGCTAGTGTCTTACCCAATTGTTGGGGGCATCGCGTTTATCATTTCAAGTATTTATCAACGCGTATTTAACGAGCGCCGACAATTGCCAGCATACTTTGAAGGTGAACCGCCATTTGTCAGTATTTTTGTTCCTGCACATAATGAGGAAGACTCAATTGAATCAACCATTGTGTATTTAGCGACGCAACTAAATTATCCGGATCATTGCTATGAAATTTTGGTGATTAACGATGGCTCGACTGATGCAACAGGTGACATCCTAAGTCAGTTGCAAGTGCGTTTTCCTAGCAAATTACGTGTCCTAACTGTCGTTGATAACCGTGGTAAAGCGCATGGATACAATATTGCCCTTGGTTATGCACGAGGAGAATTTATTCTGTCTAACGATGCTGATACCAAGCCTGAAACGGACGCTTTATGGAAATACATGTCTTATTTCAAACGTGAAGGTGGGCAAAATGTTGGGGCAGTGACGGGAAATATGCTGGTTTCAAACCGCACAACATTAACGGCCTTGGTGCAGATGAATGAATTAAATTCAATTGTCGGTATGATTAAGCGATCACAAATGGCGTATGGTGGCTTATTTGCCTTTTCCGGTGCCAATACGATGTACCGCAAAGCAGCTGTTTTCGATGTTGGTGGCTTCCAAGCAGAGCAACCAACGGAAGATATTGCGATTGCTTGGGATATGCAAACGAATGGGTGGCAAGCCTTATTTGCACCGCACATTCGCTTCTTCTTAGATATGCCAGAAACCTTACGCGCAATGTTCAAGCAACGCCGTCGTTGGGCGTCAGGCGGTATTTATGTCTTGCTGACTAAAACAGGGTCATTATTGAAGCATCCAACTAAGAACCTCGCCACTATGCCAATTATCATTGATTATGCCTTCAGTATTGTCTGGAGTTTCTTCTATTGGATATCAATGTTTTTATTCTTAGCATTAGAAGCATATTTTCTATTCACGGGTAATTGGGAGCGCTTCGTGCACGGCCGGTATATGACGGCGATGTTTGTCACGATTGAAGTTGCCGTCGGCGTCGTACAAGGCATTTTGACATCTTACATGAATGACGGCGGTAAGACACTGAAGTACCTATTGTTTTTACCATGGTACCTGTTGGTGTACTGGATGGTGAACACGGCAGCGATGGTGACGGAGTTTATCCCAACATTTTTGAAAGTGCTCACTGGTGATGAAGGTGGCGTTTGGAAGTCACCAGAGCGTTCAAAGAGTCTCGCCACGATTAATGAGGAGATAAGCCATGCTAACTAGACGGAATCAGAAGTGTGCAAAGCCAGCATACATTACGCACGAATCAACTGAAAATGACATCACGATTGACTGGTTTTTCGGTAAAGGTCGGTTAATCACTAAAATTTGGCAAGCGCTCTTAGCGATAATCGGGCTGTTTTTCATGTTATTACCGGTCTACATAACGGTTAAGACAATGATCGCCAAATACATTCAAAAAGGGCATGCCATCTGGTCATATACAGAAGGGTTTAAGATGTGGGAATTTGCGACAAAATTCTTTATGGATATGGCGTTATTCTTCGTGATTATTTTCTTTGTGCTGTATTTGATTAATCAATACCGCGAGAAGCGTGACCAAGATGCGTTGACGGTTGATGCTAATCGGGTTGCGTATCGCGTCAGTTTAGCCGAAGAAATGTACGACACGAAATATGGTCCGCAAGCGTTCAGGACAAATCGACAAAGTATTCGTGTAGTCGGTTATGACGACGTGGAAACATATGAATTACGAGACCGCTATAGCTGATGGGGATGACTATGACACCATATGATGAACAATTAGTGGCACACATGAAGTTGCGTGAGCGTCACATGAAGCGCCGCCAAGTAACCACCAACAAGATTTTTAGGCTCCAAAAACGAGTTAAGCAAGTCACAACGCTGGTTGGCATATTGGCTAGCACGGTGATTTTGATGGCAATTCTGATTTACTCACCACTGGATGTCGATCATCGTCTGCAAGGTTTGCCGCGTGTCGATGCTTTGATATTCGTCGGCTTGCTTATCATTATGTCGTTTATCATGCACAAATTAGCAGAGTGTGGCACGATGAAACGCTTTTTCAAACGTCAATCGGCCAAGATTAGGCGCCGTTACTCAGGTGAACTACACGCTGGGCGTCGTTGGATTCAGTTCTATTACAAGGGACGAGACATCGGGCCACTAATTCCGCAAATTTTGTATTACATCGATAGTGAGCATGAATTGGAATCGGTCGACGCAACAATCGAGCACATTGATCAAACCGTTGGTCGTTTGCAAAAAGCGGGTGTCGAAAAGTTTCAGCGATATGCCCGCCTAACAAATCAGGTAATTTTGTCATCGATTCGATCAGACGGAAAGCCTAGCAGTCGGTTGATGCGCTTTGTCAAAGTGCCTGACCGGCCAAACGTTTGGCTGATGGCATCAGCGCCAGATACACCGAAAATTGCTGAGTTGACGAATAGTGCGGTGGCGATTTTTACACCACCAACCCGTGATGGGGCAACAATCAGTAGCAACAATGTTTCGATTGTGCAGGCGCCATATCGTTTAGAAGCAGTGACGGATTTATTCCGTGACCAAGTTCATGGCTACCTTGATGGCATGAGCGAAGAAGACTTAGCTACCGAAATTGTTTTCGAATTAACGATTCACAGTGCGAAGTTGGATACCTGGACAGATCATTCATTGGCTGTGCTAGATGAAAAAGGCTATTTATAATATATAAAAAGAATGTATGGCGCGTACTTGTGACGCGTTGTACATTCTTTTTGTTAATGAAATGTACCAGTACAGGGATAATGAGAAAAAACTTTACGCGGAAAACGTTTGCATTGTGAAAGGTTTTTACATAAAATAGTAAAGTACTATTCAGAAGTAATTAAGATTAGTGAAGATTTGAGAGGTCTTACAATGGAATACTTGATCGGAGTTGACTTGGGGACAACGTCAACTAAGGCTGTTTTGTTTGACACGGAAGGGCATGTTATTGCCAGTGCAAACAAGGGTTACAAGCTTTACCGTGACGAACCAGACATGGCCGAAGAGGACCTAAACGAGATTTGGGAAGCCTTCGTTGATGCTATGACTGAGGTTGTTCGCGGCGCAAACGGCGGTAAGATTTTGGGTGTATCATTCAGTTCTGCAATGCACTCATTGATTGCCTTTGACAAGGATTGGCAACCATTGACACGTGTTATCACTTGGGCTGATACGCGCGCGGTTAAGTACACGGAAGAGTTGAAGTCAACTGGCTTGGGCCAAGAGATTTACAGCAAGACGGGTACGCCAATTCACCCAATGGCACCTTTGTCAAAGATGTTGTGGTTGAAGAACGAAAAGCCTGACATCTACAACAACGCTGCCCACTACTTGGGAATTAAGGAATACTTGTTCAACCGTTTGTTCGGTGCCAACAAGATGGATATTTCAATTGCTTCAGGAACGGGTATGTTCAACATCTTCAACTTGGATTGGGATGAACAAGCCCTAGAAGTAACGGGTATCAAGAAGGAGCAAATGCCACAACCAGTTGAGCCATACGAGATTGAGCGTGGTATGGTTGCGGAATACGCTGCTGTTATGGGCTTGGATATCGACACGCCATTCGTTTATGGTGCTGGTGATGGCCCTTTGTCAAACTTGGGTGTTAACGCTGTGCAACCTGGTGTTGCCGCTGTAACGATTGGTACGTCAGGTGCCATCCGTGTCGTAACTGACGCACCTAAGATTGATCCAAAGGGACGTACGTTCACGTATGCCTTGGATAAGGATCACTGGGTTGTCGGTGGACCAGTTAACAACGGTGGGGATGTCTTCCGTTGGGCCCGTGACAAGATGTTTGACGCCGAGAAGTCAACGGCTGCCTTGATGGGTGTTGATACGTATGACTTGTTGACGGAAATCGCATCAAAGATTCCTGCCGGTGCTGATGGTTTGCTATTCCACCCATACTTGGGTGGTGAGCGTGCCCCAATTTGGGATGCGAACGCCCGTGGTTCATTCTTCGGATTGACGCACAACCACACGCGTGCCCACATGGTGCGTGCCGTGCTAGAAGGTATCATCTTCAACATCTACATGGTTGCTTTGGCCCTTGAAGAAGTTGTTGGTGACTTGAAGTCAGTGCAAGCAACTGGTGGATTTGCTCGTTCAGCTTTGTGGCGTCAAATGACGGCCGACATCTTTGAGCAACCAGTTACGGTGCCAACGGCCTTCGAGTCAGGTGCTTTGGCCGCTACGGTTATGGCACAAAAGGCTTTGGGAATGGTTGATAGTTTGGATGTTATCGGCGACATGGTCGGTGACTCAAACACGTACGATCCAAACCCAGAAAACTACGAAGCTTACCGCGAGTTGACGCCAATCTTTATTCGTTTGGCACGTCAATTGCAAACGGAGTACGCAAACATTGCGAACTTCCAACGTAAGCACGTAAACAAGGGCGACAAGTAGTCCTGAGCGAAAAGCAGATAAAAAATATTGCTCACAGTGCATGACACTTTGCCAGTACTGTGAGCAATCTATTTTAAAATAGCTATTTTACCTACTTAAGGAGTAAATAAACGATGGAATTCGTTATGTTGGCAATTTCAATTTTGATTTTGCTTGTTTTGATTGTTAAGTTCAAGTTGAACACGTTCGTTTCATTGGTTGTGACGGCGTTCATCTTGGCATTGCTATTGGGTATGAACCCAATGGATGTTCCAAACGCTGTATTGGGCGACCAAGGTATGGGTAATATCTTGGGATCAAACTCAGTTATCTTCATCTTCGGTGGTATGATCGGTCGATTGGTTGCCGACGCCGGTGGTTCATACCGAATCGCGAAGACGTTGATTAACTGGTTTGGTATTAAGCGTTTGCAATGGGCCGTTTTGATTGCTTCATTCATCATCGGAATCTCAATGATCTTCGGTGTTGGAATGGTGCTTTTGATTCCTATCGTATTTGCGGTTGCCATCGAAGCCGGTGTGCCATTGCTTTACTTGGGTATCTCAATGACGGCTGCCTTGTCATCAGCACAAGGATTCTTGCCTCCACAGCCAGCTCCAACGGCCGTGGCAATGTCATTGGGTGCTAACATTGGTTTGACGTTGATTCTTGGTTTGATTGTGTCAGTTATTACGGCTGTCGTTGCGGGTCCTTTGTTTACGAAGTTGGCTCAAAAGTACGCCCCTGATGCATTCCAATTTAAGACGGAAATCAAGGCTGTTGGTGAAGTTAAGGAATACGAGTTGGACAAGACGCCATCATTCTTCTTGTCAGTTATCACGTCAGTATTCCCATTGATCTTCATGATCATCGCAACGGTTTACAAGATGATCTACACGGGTGGTGTTACGCCAAAGAACCCATCAAACTTCGATAAGGTTGTTGAGTTCTTGGCAACGCCAGCTGTTGCTATGACAATTGCTTTGATCTTTGCCATCTTCTCAATGGGTGTATGGCAAAAGAAGTCAGCCCAATCAATCGGTGCATCATTGAACAACGGTATGAGCGCAGTTGCTGGTATCTTGTTGATCGTTGGTGGTGGAGGAGCATGGCGTGGTGTCTTGGTAAACGGTGGTTTGTCAGACAAGGTTGCCTCATTGTTCTCAGCTAACGGTCACATGTCAGCTATCACGGTGATTATCTTCGCCTGGGCAGTTGCGGCTGTATTGCGTATCTCAGTTGGTTCAGCTACGGTTGCCGGTATGACGGCTGCCGGAATCGTATTGTCAATCGTGCAATCACAAAACAACCCAACGTTGTCAGTGTTGGTTGCTTTGGCAATCGGTGCCGGATCATTGATCGCATCTCACGTTAACGATGCTGGATTCTGGATTTTCCAAGAGTTCTTCGAGTTGTCAATCAAGCAAACATTCCAAATCTGGACTGTTTTGGAAACGATCATCTCATTGACGGGTATGGTTGTTATCTTGGCAATGGCAGTTTTTTTTCTATAACGAAATAAACATTCAATTAAGGCTCACATAGCATTTGCTGTGTGGGTCTTTTTTTGGTTGTGAGTGTTGTGCTAGCGCCCCAAAATCAACATTAATTTCAAAATTTAAAAATATTTAGAACTAAACGTAAGGGGTAATATCTCGTATAAAAAGCAAACCGAAATGTCGGACTTTTTTTATTCTGGTATCCCGACAATGAAATAACGCTGATTAAAATTTTAATGAACTTATTACCCGCAAGCGCTTACAAAAGGTGTACAATATTTAAGTTGACTTATGAAATCGTTTTCATGAGCAGAACACATTTGAGATATTTTTTTAATTGAGAAGGGGTAAGACGAGATGCTTACATTACTCGCTGGCCTAACTACCGATCCTAAGACAGGATTGTTCCAATGGATGACAAACGGCTTTAACGTTTGGCCATTCTTGATTTTGGTAGTTGGTATTGCATTGTTGCTATTTTTGATTTTGAAGGCAAAGATTAACACATTCGTTGCGTTGATCATTACTTCAATTTTGGTCGCCTTGGGCTTGGGTATGAACCCAGCCGGAATCGCTGATGCCTTGAAGAATGGTATCGGTGGTACGATGGGTGAGCTGGTCATTGTCTTTGGGTTTGGATCAATGATCGGTCGCTTGGTTTCTGATGCGGGTGGTTCATACCGTATCGCTTCAACTTTGATTAACAAGTTCGGTAAGTCAAAGTTGCAATGGGCGGTTGCTGGTGCATCATTCATCATCGGAATTTCATTGCTATTTGAAGTTGGATTGGTTGTTTTGATTCCTATCGTCTTCACAATTGCTTTGGAAGCCGGTGTGTCATTGCTTTACTTGGGAATCCCAATGGCTGCTGCTTTGTCAGCCGCACAAGGATTCTTGCCACCACAGCCATCACCAACTGCGGTTACTAACGCATTGGGTGCTAACATTGGTGTCGTATTGATGTACGGTATCATCGTTGCCATCGTCGCAATGTTGGTTGCTGGACCTTTGTTCACCCGTTTGATTCAAAAGGTTGAGCCAAAGGCATTTAAGATTACTAAGAAGCTTGATGCTATTGGTGAAGTTAAGACCTTTAAATTGGAAGACACACCATCATTTGGTTTGTCACTTGTAACGTCATTGATGCCTGTGTTCTTCATGTTGATTTCAACGATTTACACGTTGGCTCACAACGGTGGTAAGCAAGTTTACAGTGGTATGGTTGGTGATGCAGCCTGGAAGGCTTTGACGCCTGCTGCACAACACGGTTACTTGACTGACCCAACGGTGCTTGATCGCATTATCGCTATGCTTGGTAATCCAGTTATCGCCATGGTTATCGCAATGGCCTTTGCTATCTGGTCAATGGGACCAAAGCAAGGACGTACGATGGGTGAAGTTGGTTCATCAATGTCAGAAGCTTTGAAGTCAATCGCTAACTTGTTGATGGTTATCGGTGGTGGGGCTGCCTTTAAGGGGATCTTGACTGCTGGTGGTATCTCAACAGCTATTGCTTCAGCATTCTCACACACGTCATTGTCACCAATCATCTTTGCATGGTTGATTGCCGTTATCTTGCGTGTCTCAGTTGGATCAGCTACGGTTGCTGGTTTGACGACTGCCGGAATCGTTGCACCATTGGTTGCTAACCAAACGGCTGTTAACCCAGCCTTCGTGGTATTGGCTATCGGTGCCGGTTCATTGGCTGCTTCACACGTTAACGATGCCGGATTCTGGATGTTCAAGGAATTCTTTGATTTGGATGTCCCACAAACGTTGAAGATTTGGACAGTGCTTGAAACAATTATTTCAGTTGTTGGATTGATTGTTATCTTGATTTTGTCAGCATTGTTCTCATAGAATTCTACTACGGAACCTAGCTTCCACATCTCGGTTGCCGAGATGAAGCCAAACGAAAAAGCAACGTTAGTTGCCCTTCTTAGAGGGACGACCAGCGTTGCTTTTTTCTGTACGTTGATTGTTGATATATTCTTCGACAACTTGCTTCGACATGTCACCCAACGTACCGATGTAGTAACTAGGAGACCACAAGTGACCACCCCACAGCTTACGCTTCGTTTCAGGGTGAGCCGTGAACCACAAGCGGGCGCTAGACCCTTTGAGTATCTTGACGACATCAGCCGGTGCAAGTTTTGGCTTAAAACTAACTAGCAAGTGTACGTGGTCGGGCATAACCTCCATAGATTGAATTTCGACATCATGATTACCGGCAAGGTAATTGATAGCGTCTTTCATATCTTGAACGAGCTTAGGTGTGGTGAATACTGGCTTGCGATACTTCGTGACCCATACGATATGGTACGAAAAATTGTAGACGTAACCGCGTTCATTTTTAATCATCTGTAATTGCTTCTTTCGGTGTGTTATAATGATTATAACATGCAAAGGAGCTATCACATGAAATTAGAAAATCTTTCTAAGACTGTTGATCATATCTATGTTCGACGCTACCGTGTGGTGGTGACCCCAGAACTAATTGAGCATCACGCACGCAACATGCAGACGCAAAACCAACTTTGGAACTTTGCTAACAAGTATCTTGAAAGGACGTATGGTCGTAAGCATTTGAACCGTCCATATCCCAACAATAAGAAACAAAAGAGCGTTGTAATCGACGATATTAGGGCGAAATTTATCAAAGAAAACTACAGCCTAGACCGCTGGAACGCAAAGGTTGTTGGGTTGCACTCACAAGGTGCCAACGAGTTTCTAACAACGTTATTGACCAACTTCGGTCAGTATCGCAAAGTCTTGTATCACGCTTCAAAAATGACGACACAAGAGAAGTCAGACTGTGTGAACAACGTTCACGGCAATAACTCACAACACCGTTCGTGGTATCGCAAAGGGTCTCTAAATTACTTGCACGGTAACAACTCATTCAAGACAGTTTCACTACCAAACAACAATCAAGTTGAAATCGTATCAGCACACCACATCAAGATACAGGATTACGGCAAGCTCCAAGTCGTTGAGAACATCAGTAATCTACGTAACGTTACAATCGCGATTACAAAGTTGAAGCGTAAGAGTAACGGTCAGTTTGAGTTGCAACTCGTACTCAAGCGACAAGTTGCTCGTGTTGAACCAACAGCCAAGGTTGCTGGTGACTGGAACATGACTAACAACAAGGTCTTCCACACGTCAAATGACGAAGAAATCTACATCAGCAATGACATTGTAACTAAGGCTGACGCCTTAGAACGTCAAATTAACGGTTTAAAATCAAAACGTGACAAGTCCGTTTGGTTGGGTCAAAGTTCACGTCGTATCGCTCGAATGAACGACGAAATCAGGCGTCTTAACATCAAACGTGAAAACGTCCTTGATGAACAGTACAGGCAACTAGCGCACGTTCTCATGGACGATTACGACGTGGTTGTCATTGAAGATTTGGACGCCAAAGACATGCGTGCCAAGAAGCGACAAGCACGCAGTGCTAACCGCAAGCTGGCAATGATTAAACCGTATCGTATGGCACAATTAATTGAAATGTTGGCGAACCGCACTGGTAAGACGCTGATCAAGGTGGATGCCTACAAGACATCGCAAGTAGAGTTCGGCACAACCCACGAAGAAAAGCACGACACATCAGTTCGTGAGTGGATTTCAACTCTTACCGGCAAATTGGTTAAACGTGATCTGAACGCTGCATGGAACATCTTATACTGGGGATTGCATCCCGAACATCACATCAAACTAAAAGACTACCCACGCCTAAGCGTAAGTAGTCTAGTAACTATCAACTAAGAATTACGGGCGAGACAGAACCTTGTCGTCCTTAATGGCTATAAGAATAAACGTGATGCGTATTGCCCTGACCTAGCGAAAACGGGCACGACACGGTATTTGAGTGCCTTAACTGACACCCGCCCGCAAGGGTGCATTGCCTAAACGTTTTCGGATAGAACCTGTTTAGCTGCAGGTCTCGACGCCGAAGTTCGTTACTTTTAGTGACGAGAGAGTTCACTTACTTCTGACGTCAATTCACAAAAAGCGCAAACTTTAATCGAAGTTTGAACTGAACCCCATGAGTTGGAGTAAATCTA
>ULIY01017192.1_pt1 | contig 45604 bp, 39 predicted proteins | sample 1950511 | NCBI WGS metagenome assembly ULIY01 (sample SAMEA4835453, study PRJEB28245) | human gut metagenome | biome: gut microbiome; material: fecal sample | place: Denmark | collected 2008
GATGGAAGTCGGTGAGCGAATACGCTTGCCGGCTTTTTTTGTACACAATTGCTTGTTTTAAGATCGGCGGCGAATGAGATGAAACAATTGGTAAAAAATATCATTGTCTATACGCTAATGCTTCTGGTGATTCCCTTAGTGGTCGAAAGGTTTCTCGTAGGGAGTTTTGTTATCTCGTATATTCTGTTCTTTTTTGGTTATCTCATCTTCGGCGCGGTGAAGATGCGTTTGAAGTAAACACCTGCCGAAAACCATTTCTTTATGCTCTTTTGCTTGACACTTTTTGTAAGCAGTTGTATTATATTTTTCTGTTGAAAAATCATTGGGATATGGCCAAGTGGTAAGGCATCGGTTTTTGGTACCGTGTATCGCTGGTTCGAATCCAGCTATCCCAGCTAATGAAGGCGGTGAGCGTTTGCTTGCTGCCTTTTTTGTTGCGCTGAGAAGCGGTATACCGGAATATGGTACACTATAATGTATTAAAACGATTATTTATGAGGAAAAGGGTTATGCTAACTAATTATGATCTGAAGGCGCGCGCTCGTAATCGGGTAAAAGGGCCAGCCTTCAATGTTTCAATTAAATTGTCAATGTTCTTAATCATTTGGCAGATTCTATCATCAGTATGGGATGGGAACCAAGCACCGGTGGTATCGTTCGCACAAACGACGATGACGTTCGGTGAGTCACTACAATTTTTGTTCCGCCTATTCACGACTAACATGGTTGGTGAAATTGCTTTTGGTGTCTTTGGGTTGGGCGCTATGTGGGCATTCGTTGAATGGGGTCGCAACAAGGAAGTGCCTGAGCAACCATTTGCTGATGGACTAAAGTTCTGGGGACGTAGCACGATTGTTGATGTCGTTGTGCTACTCGGACTACGTTTCCTATTTACATTCTTGTGGACGTTGGTTTTGATTATCCCGGGAATCGTTAAGTCATTCGGTTACTCACAAGCACCGTTGATTTACGCAGAAGACTACAAGCAAGGTGTTGAAATCACGAACTTGTCTGAATACTTGCTTCGCTCACAAGAGCTGATGGCGGGCTACAAGTTGCGCTTGTTCTGGCTACAATTGAGCTTTATCGGTTGGTGGATTTTGGTGGCGTTGACGTTTGGTTTAGCAGCAATTTATGTTGTGCCATACTACAACGCAACGATGGCGGAATTCTACATTGAATTAACGCGTGAACGTCGTTACGGGGCCCGCGCAACGTACACCGCATCAACATCAAATGAAGATGATGAACTATAATAGATAGTAAGTAAAAAGGTTAGGGTATAAACTCTAGCCTTTTATTATTGGAAAAGTGAGATTTGAGAGATGAAGACGCTGGATATTCGTGGGTTGTATCAACAACTTTATAATCAAATGGGACCGCAACGCTGGTGGCCGGCTGAACGCTGGATGGAAACGATTGTTGGGAGTATTTTGATTCAAAATGCTTCTGCCAAGACGGTGGATCCAGTTATTGAAAAGGTTGGGCGCGAAACGAATTTCGATCCAGCGACTTTGATGGCCATGTCTCAGGAAGAGTTGGAACAGTTGATTTTTGAGGCTGGCTTGTATCGCAGCAAGGCAAAGTACTTGCGGGCCTCGTTGCAGTTCTTCGCGGAATATGATTTTGACCTAACGGAACTGCAAAAGCTCGATACACCAACGTTGCGTAAGCGTATCCGCGCAGTGTCGGGGATTGGTAATGAGACCGCCGATGTTTGGCTGGTTTACATTTTTGGCCGGGCACAATTTATCGCGGATTCCTATTCACGCCGTTTGATGAACTTCTTGGGTGGCCCAGAAAAGCTGACCTATGAAAAGGTTCAAAAGGTTGTGATGATGAATTCTGACTTCACACCGGATGAAGCCCGTGAATTCCACGCCTTGATCGATGAGTTTGGTAAGTTGTATTTGCGCAATCGCGAGCAATTTTTGACGAGCTGGCTCAAGGATGCCAATCTATCTGACAAACTATTAGAACAATTTTAGGAGGGTGCTATGGCTAGAAAAGTCGCAAGTTATAAAAAAATACGGCCACCGCGCGTGAAACTCGGGCGTAACCAAGATGCAGGGTTTGCGATTCGTGTTGCGGTGACCGACACGCGTGCGGATATCTATCAGCCATATCAGCACCCGAAGGCGGACCAAAAGGTGACGATTGGCTTCTTGAATCACGAAGAGGTTGCGAGCCGTCGCATCTGGCAACAATTTATTCAGCAAAACGCTGCCCGCGTGACGGAACCGGATGTTGATTTGGTGAGCGTGCAATCAGCGCGTCATTCAGCCAGTGTATATGTGAGTTTTGTGGCGCACGAGAAGCCAGCTTTTCAAGTGCTGCGTGTCGCACAACGTTTAGGTGGTAATTGGCAAAAGATGCCCGTGCTTCAAACGCAATTTTTGGAACAAGCCTCTGAAGTAGGCGATTGGGTGCGTAAAATTGTCGCCGGTGAAGCCTTCCAACCGTTCACGTTCCAAATGTATACGTGGCTCCGTTGGTGGTCACAACCGGGACTAAAGCAACAACTTGAAAAACGTGGTAAGCACTGGCTGGTTAGTGAAGGTGAGCATCACGATGGTTTGTCTGATGACCACGTTGCTGTCGCACAAACGTTGTTGAAGAGCGGTTTGCTGGCTGTTCGTCAGACACAAGTGGTCGTCAGTGATACAGGTATCGCCTTGATGAATTACTTTGCCCGTTATTACGAGACACAATTCGCACAAAGTTACGGTGAGACAAGCGTTTGGCAATCGGATGAATTGTTGACGGAAGCGAGTGCGGATACGCTGGGCCAATTTACAACGAAGCACACCAAACGTCGGCAAGCTTTGAAGTTGCCGACGAAGGTACCCAAAAATTATCGAGGAGATCGCTGGCGATGACCGATTCAGAACTACAAGCATTGGTCGAACAGGTATCGCTAGCTGATTTTGGGCGACCTTTTGTCCACAAGGCGACGTTCAACCGTCGCTTGCGCACGACAGGTGGTCGCTATGTGTTACAGACACATAATTTGGAAATCAACCCCTTAATGATTGAAGAGTTTGATGAGCAGAATTTGATTGGGGTCATTAAGCATGAATTGGTGCACTACCACAATCACATTCAAGGTTTGCCATATCAACACAAAGACCGGTATTTCCAAACTGAATTACAACGCATTGCCGGTTTACGTTATGCGCCGGCGACATCCAAGGCCAAGGTGCGCAAACAACCGAAGCATTATTGGATTTATACTTGTAAGAATGGCCATGAAATTTATCGGCAACGGCGACTTAATGAATTACGCTATGCCTGCGGAAAATGTGGTGCGCCAATCCGCCTCACTGGTGAATTAAAAATTGGTGACTAAGGTTGGTTGCTTTGTTATACTAATCACATGTTCTAAATTAGAGGTGAGTATTCATGGAGAACTTCCGTTTCTTCGTGCCAACTGACATTCGTTTCGGTCGCGACCGTTTGAGCGAATTGCCAGAGGCACTTGCAAAGTTTGGTAAGCGCGTTTTGGTTGTCTACGGGGGTGGATCAATCAAGCGTTCAGGTTTGTACGAGCGTGTTATGAACCAATTGAGTGACTTTGAAGTGACTGAATTGGCCGGCGTTGAGCCAAACCCGCGTATTGATTCAGTACGTGAAGGTGTTAAGTTGGCCCGCGACAACAAGATTGATGTTATCTTGGCTGTTGGTGGTGGATCAGTTGTGGACGCTTCTAAGGTTATCGCAGCTAGTGTTCCTTACGGTGGGGATGCTTGGGATCTTGTTAAGAACCCATCATTGATCGACATGGCCTTGCCATTGGTCGACATTTTGACGTTGTCAGCAACGGGAACAGAAATGAACCGTAACGCTGTTATCTCAAACATGGAGACGAATGAAAAGTTGGGTACGACGGGCATGAACTTGATTCCACAAGTATCATTCTTGGACCCAGCAGAGACGCAAACTGTATCAAAGTGGCAAACGGCTGCTGGTTCATCAGACATCTTGAGCCACTTGTTTGAGCAATACTTTGCCCGTACAGCTAACGTTGACTTGCAAGACTTCTTGGCTGAAGCCTTGATGAAGGTTGTTATCAAGCACGGACTTATTGCGTTCAACGAGCCTGATAACTACGAGTCACGTGCCGAATTGATGTGGGCATCATCATTGGCTTTGAACGGTTTGGAAAACGCCGGAAAGCCAGTTGGTTGGACTGTTCACCCAATTGAGCACGAATTGTCAGCCTTCTACGACATCACACACGGTGTTGGTTTGGCTATCTTGACGCCACGTTGGATGGAATACGCATTGGACGAGAAGACGGCACCTAAGTTTGCCCAATACGGTCGTAACGTTTGGGGCTTGCAAGGGGATGATGACATGGCTGTTGCTAAGGATGCCATCCGCAAGACCATTGCTTGGTACCAATCAATGGATATTCCAATGACGTTGCCTGAAGTTGGCATCGATGAGTCAAAGCTTGACGTGATGGCTGCAGCAGCAGTTGAGCACGGTGGTTTGACGCAAGGTGTTTACGCACCAATGCAACCTGCTGATGTTGAAGCCGTTTTGCGTGCTTCAATGACGGCCCCAGTGGTTGATTAAGCTAAATATAAAATTATGACGTACACAGTTAATAACTGTGTACGTTTTTCTTGACACATAGCTGTCTTCACTTGAAACACACTGGCATATAACGGTATCATAGAACTTAGTTTTGTAAATGTTAGTTGGGACTTTAGGAAGAGAATAATAAATGGGGCAAAATAGTAGTAATAAGCCACGGTATATTACTGGCTTTGACGGTCTGCGAGCGATTGCGGTAATCGGCGTCATTGTCTTTCACTTGTGGCCTGAGCATCTGGTCGGTGGTTGGCTAGGCGTGCCGTTATTTTTTGTGTTGTCGGGGTATTTGATTACAGACTTGTTAATTCAAGAATTTGATCGCAATGGGCGCATTGATTTACTTGGGTTTTACCGTCGCCGTATCAAACGATTGTACCCGGCGTTGGTTGTGATGCTGTTTGCGACAGCGACGATGATTGGTTTATTCGCCCGTGATTTGCTGTATAACTTACGAGCAATTATCTTGACGAATATGACGTATGTCTACAATATTTGGGCAACGAAGCACGGTGATTCATATTTTGATTCATGGGGTGGTGCTTCGCCGTTTACCCACTTGTGGTCATTGTCAATTGAAGGGCAGTTTTATCTAGTTTGGCCACTTGTGGTCTTTGCAGTGTTGGCGTTGAAGATTAAGCGTAGCTCGATTGCAGCATCGCTGTTGGGATTAGCGGTTGTATCAGCTATCTTGATGGGCATTTTCTACGATCCAGCGAACATTAACCGTACCTACTATGGTTCTGACACGCGCATGTTTGCGGTGCTGTTGGGAACTGCGTTGGCCTTTGCTTGGCCATCAAATCACATGAAATTGACGTTAAAGCCAAAAGCGAACCGAAATTTGAATGTGTTGGGTGCAATTTCATTCGCCTTTACGTTGGTTGGCTTGTTTTGGTTGAACGGTCAGTGGGAAGCAACGTACATGGGCTTGATGTTTGTGTTCACTTTGATGGTGACGGGCTTGATTGCGATTACGGCGCATCCGGCTTCATTTTTGAGTAAGGTCCTCGATAATAAGCCGTTGAACTATCTTGGGACGCGTTCATACAGTATTTACTTGTACCAGTTGCCGGTCTTCGTGTTCTTTGACAAGTTCACGCATCAAAATGATTCATTCTTGATGAATGTGATTAAGATTGCAGTGGTGCTTGGAATCGCCGAAGTGAGTTATCGCTATGTGGAAAATGTCTTCCGTCGTTTCAAGAAGCCAGAATTGCAACCAGGTGAGCCAAAAATGGCGCATTTCTTCCAAAGCAAATCGACCAAGATTATGGCCGGAATTGCTGCGGTATTTATGTTGGGAACTGTGAATGCAGTTTCAGCTAAGGAAGCAGGGAGCGCGCGACCTAAGACAGAACTGCAAAAGCGTTTGAATAACAACAAGAACAAAATCGCGGATGCCAATAAAAAGGCACTTGAAGCAGCTAAGAAGGATAACAAGGGCAACAAAAAGTCGGCCAAGTCTAGTTCTTCAAGCAGCGCAGCGACAACTGGTTCTGATCCGTTGGCTCAAAAATATGGCTTAACGGATAAAGAATATGCGACAATTAAGGACCTGTCAGTGACAGCGGTCGGTGATTCGGTCATGGTTGACGTGGCGCCTGATTTGCAAGAATTGATGCCAAATACAGTGGCTGATGCATCGGTTGGTCGTCAACCTTATGTTGTGCCAACTGTGTTGCAGTCATATGTTAATAAGGGGCTTTTGGCACCAAACGTTGTGGTTTCGATTGGGACAAACGGGGCGATTGGGCAAAATGTGTTTGACCAAATCATGCAGATTATCGGTAATCGTAATGTTTACTGGGTAAACGGTTATGCCGATCGTTCATGGGTGCAAGCCAATAACCAATTCCTAGAGCAACAAAAGGACAAGCATCCAAATTTGCACATTGTTGATTGGGCAAATTTTGTTAAGGACCACGGCGATTGGCTTGGTGGTGACCATGTTCACCCTAATCCAGCTGGATCTGTCCAATATGCAGCTTTGATTGCGAAGGATATCGCAAAAAATCAATAGTAACGCTAAGCGCTGACGTAAAAGTCGGCGCTTTTTTTATATTTAAACTTGCTAATTTTTTGTCACGTGTGTTATTCTTAACTGGTTAATTAACCGGTAAAGGATAAAGGTGACGGTATGGCGACTGAAGAGTATGCAGAACAATTGGATCATTTTTTAAATGACGTACGCTTGTTGGCTGAAAATCAACGTGAGATTTTGTTGGGGGATGCAAATTCACCCATTACGACGACCCAAGGCCACGTGTTGATGCTGTTGGCCCAAAACGGACCACAAACCAACACAGAGCTTGCGCATGCCTTGCATGTGTCAGCCGCCGCGATTACTAAGGCGATGAAGGGTCTCAACACGGTTGATGATCCAATGGTCAATGTGGTCCCAGACCCTGATGATGGTCGTGTGTCACGCTGGTCATTGACGACGTTAGGAATTTCGATGGCGACGGCCCACGCGCAACGCCACCGTGAAACGTTATCTGAGTATCAAAGTGTTTTTGCTGTCTTTACGGAACAGGATCAAACAACGATTAGTCACTTTTTGACGTTGGTTGCTGATCGACTAAATGGAGGAAATCATGAACAATAAGAAGCACCCCTGGCTATTGGCCATTCCTGCAGTTGCCGTTGTTGGGATGATTGGTATGGTTATCTTCACGAGCATTAGCCGAACGGAAAAGGCTGACCAAACCGGTAAGATTAAGGTTGTCGCGAGTTTAGATAGTTACGGCGAAATGGCGAAAGCGGTGTTGGGTAACCAAGGTTCGGTCACGAGCATTATGGACAAGCCTGATATGGATCCGCACGAATTTGAGCCGACTTCAGCTGATGCTAAGATTTATCAAAAGGCCAATGTCATCATTTCAAATGGTGGTGGTTTTGATAACTGGAGCGTGAATTTCGCTAAGCAAAACACTGATGCTAAGGCAATTAACTTGGCCAAGTTATACGATTTTGAGGGCGAACATGACCACGATCATGAACATGAAGACGCTGAGTCACACGACCATGATCACGAAGAAGAAGAAACCGGTAACGAGCACTTCTGGTATAAGACGGATGTGGCGACGCGCTTGTCAAAGCAGCTTGTTAAGACTTATAGTAAGTTAGAACCAAGTGAGCGCACTTATTTCCAAAAGAATGCGGATAAATATTTGGCAACCTTGACTGATTTAAACGCTATGCAACAACAGGTTAAGCGAGACTTGCAAGGAAAGAACGTCATGGCGACGGAGCCTGTCTTTGATAACACCTTGATTGATTTAGGCGCCAATGTCTTGAATCAATCATTCTCGAAGGCGGTCAATGAACACCAAGACCCAACCCCTGAAGATATTCGCAATTGGAATGCGGCAATCGATGATGGCGAGGTATCCGTTGTTATCTACAACCCGCAGTCAACGGGTAAGTTGGCGAAGCAAGCGATGACCTATGCAAAGGAACATGGTGTGCCGGTTGTCCAAGCGACAGAAACGAAGCCAGCCGGTAAGACATACGCTGAATGGCAATACGATCAATTGAAGGCATTAGACGAGGCATTGAAGAAATGACATTATTAACTGGCTCAAACATCGGGATGCAATTTGGCGACCGATGGCTGTACAAAAACGTTGATTTTAAACTTGAAAATGGGCACGTATTAGCACTGATTGGTGATAATGGTGTTGGAAAAACAACGTTACTTCGTGCGCTGTTAGGCCAGTTACCACTTTCTGCCGGTCAATTTGACTGGCAAACATCCGAAGTGGCACGTGCGATTAGCTACGTGCCCCAATATCGTCCAGATATGCAGGCGTTTCCGCTCCGTATCTCAGATTTCGTGGCTTTGAGTTTTGATCACGGCATGCGTCCGTGGTTAACGGCAACTGAAAAAGAGAAGCTAAGCCATGTTTTGGCGGACACCCACTTAACTAACCTAGCCAAGAGTCGGATTGATACTGCTTCCGGCGGTGAGCGCCAACGTGCGTATTTGGCTCAGGCATTGGTACAAAATCCAAATGTCTTAATCCTTGATGAAGCAACCGCTAATTTGGATAATGTCGCGAAGTTTGAATTAATGGATGTGATTCGTGATTATCAAACTCATCATGACATTACGGTGATTATGGTGAGTCACGATTTGGAAATTATTCAGCGCTATGCAGATGATTATTTGCTGCTAACGCCACAAGGTAGTGAGTTTGGTGAAATTGCTAATCTCGACATTTCAAAGTTGAAGGTAGGTAATCAAGATCATGCTTAGTTATCCATTTATGCAAAATGCCTTAGTGGCTGGGACGTTGATTGCCATTGTGAGTGCGGTGGTCGGCACGTTCGTTGTGGCGCGTCGTATGTCGTTTTTGACCCACACGTTGAGTGAAATCGGTTTTGCGGGGGCGTCATTTGCGCTCTTTATGAGCTGGTCGCCGTTGGTGGGGATGCTACTATTTTCAGTGGTCGCTTCAATGACCGTCGGTGAGTTGGGCATCAAAGAAAAGCGTTCTGAATCATTGATATCTGCTGTTAGTGCGGTGGCAATTGGTTTGGGAATTGCATTCTTGTCACTCTCAAATAAAAATGCGACAGCCGCAACTGGTATTTTATTCGGTTCCATCTTTAGTATTAGTCGCGTCGATGTGATTGAAGTGGTCGTTTTGGCATTGCTAGTATTACTAGCTAGCCTATTGATGTTCCGTCAATTACGCCACTATGCATTCGATTATGACACGGCAGTATTTAGTCTGAAGAACATTCAACTGATTGAAGTAGCGTTCTTAGGCTTGATGGCAACAACGGTGGCGGTTTCGGCCCAAATCGTGGGATCATTGTTGATTTTCATCTTGATGATTCTGCCAGCCAGCGCCGCAATGCGTTGGGGACGTACCGTTTGGCAGATTATCGGCCTAGCAGTTCTGTTTTCAGTAGCGGGGGTCTGGTCAGCGTTGGTGCTTTCGTATGTGCTAAACCTACCAGTTTCATTTTTCATCGCCATTATCGAGGCAGCGATTTATTTTGCCTCACTCTATAAGCGTAATTAAATATCAGACGGCAACGAGGCGACTTGTTGCCGTTTTTTAAAACCAATTCCCAAAAATGTTCACAATTTCGGTATAATAAACAATGACATTAAAAACGAGAAAAGGAAACGTAAACAAATATGCTAACTGTTTCAAACGTATCAGTATCATTTACTGGTAAGAAGCTATACGATGACGTTAACTTGAAGTTCACGCCTGGTAACACATACGGTGTTATCGGTGCCAACGGAGCTGGAAAGTCAACGTTCTTGAAGGTCTTGGAAGGCAAGCTCCAACCAACGACTGGAACGGTCTCAATGGAGGCTAACGAGCGTATGTCATCATTGGTACAAGACCACTTTGCCTTCGACGAGTTCACGGTCTTGGACACTGTTATGCAAGGACACAAGGAATTGTATGACGTTAAGAACCAAATGGATGAGATTTACACGCACGATCCATTCACTGACGAAGATGGTATCAAGGTTGGTGAGTTGTCAGCGCGTTTCGAAGAATTGAACGGTTGGTCAGCTGAAACTGAAGCTGCACAATTGTTGCAAAGCTTGGGAATTGCTGAAGACCAACACTACACGATGATGGCCGACCTTCCCGAAGTAACGAAGGTTAAGGTTTTGTTGGCGCAAGCATTGTTTGGTAACCCAGACATCTTGATCCTCGACGAGCCTACCAACGGTTTGGACACAAAGACGATTGCTTGGTTGGAAGACTTCTTGGCCGACTACCAAAACATCGTTATCGTTGTTTCCCACGACCGTCACTTCTTGAACGCCGTTTCAACGATGATTTTGGACGTTGACTTCGGTAAGATCAAGTTGTTCGTTGGTAACTACGACTTCTGGAAGGAATCTTCAGAATTGGCACAACGTTTGCAATCACAAGCAAATGCCAAGAAGGAAGAGCAAATCAAGGAATTGCAAGACTTTATCGCCCGTTTCTCAGCAAACGCTTCAAAGTCAAAGCAAGCTACTTCACGTAAGAAGCAATTGGAAAAGATCACGCTTGATGACATCCAACCTTCAACGCGTAAGTACCCATACATTAACTTTGAAATTCAACGCGAAATCGGAAACGACATGTTGCGTGTTGAAAACCTTTCAAAGACGGTTGATGGTGTTAAGTTGTTGGACAACATCTCATTCACGGTTCGCCCTAATGAGAAGGCCCTAGTTATGGCTGAAAACGACGTTGCCGCTACGGCATTGTTGGACATCATCGCTGGAAACGACACGCCAGATTCTGGTGAAGTAACTTGGGGTGTTACGACGTCTCACGATTACTTGGCTAAGGACATGAACGTGAACTTCCCTAAGCCTGAGATGCCAATCTTGGACTACTTGCGTGACTTTGCTTCTAAGGAAGAAAGCGACAACACGTTCTTGCGTGGTTTGTTGGGACGTATGTTGTTCAAGGGTGAAGATGCGGAAAAGACTTTGGACGTTTTGTCTGGAGGAGAAAAGGTCCGCGTTATGTTGTCTAAGTTGATGTTGACGAAGCCAAACGTTTTGGTTTTGGACGACCCAACTAACCACTTGGACTTGGAGTCAATCACGTCATTGAACGATGGTTTGATTAACTTCAAGGGTGGTATCATCTTCACGTCTCACGACCACACGTTTGCGCAAACGATTGCGGACCACATTATCGTGGTTTCAGATCAAGGTGCAATCGACCGTGCCGAGACGACTTACGACGAGTTTATGGCGCACCCAGAAGTGCAAAAGCAACTTGCCGAGAAGAACATTACTTTTTAATAACAATTAGAAGCACTTGCCTTTGGGTGGGTGCTTTTTATTTTGGTGTTTGTGTCGTGCTCTCGCACGAGCAAATGCCTGGGGCAACTCTCTCCGACAAAGATTTGATCTGGGACACGCCCTGCCACGAGCACCGCGTGTTGCTCCCTTGCCGGTCGCATCGGCCAAACTCGAAACTTGGGGTTTTGGCCGATAGACACGCGGCGGTCGGGCAGGGCTTCCCTGTCCCAGCTCAAATCGCTCCGAGAGTTACCCCAGGCATTTGCAGCAGCCAAGATGTTCTTGTCTGTATTGGATTTACATCCACGGTTAGAAAATAGGAAATAGCAATCCTTATCGAATGAACCGTGGATGACTAACAAAACGAACAGAGAATATCTCGGCTGCTGGCATGGTGGTTGGTGGGGCTGGTGGTGCGGAGCTCCTGCGATATTAGCCGGTGACTAAGCGAAGGAAGGAGCACCAGGAATCACTTAGCAGCAGTGGATTTCAAGCCGACAGGCGCCGAAACACGCTGAGGCTTAGTGAGACCGGGACTCCGTCGCCACCAGCTTATATTGTAGGACGGAGCACCGCCAGCCCCACCAACCACCATGCCTTGTCGCGTAAGCGACAACACAAACCACAAACTATTACAAAACGTTACAGCATCAAGCTATTTTCGTTAAAGTTCACATTTTAAACAAATCTACTCTATACTATGAATTAATAAGGTTTAAAGTTAGCAGGGGGAGTAGTCATAAAATGAATGATTTAACGAAGGGCAGTCCACTTAAGTTGATTGTCATGTTCACTATTCCATTGGTGATCGGATACTTAGTACAACAGATGTACAACATTTCCGATACGTTGGTTGTTGGACAAACCTTGGGTGTGACGTCATTGGCAGCCGTGGGAGCGACGGGTGCGATTCAATTCTTGGTAATGGGTTTCGTACAAGGGTTTAGCTCTGGTATGTCAATCATCACGGCACAGCGTTTTGGGGCTGGTGATATGAAGGGTGTGCGCCAATCATATGCCACCAGTATTGTTGCTGGTATTATCATGTCAATTATTTTGACGATTATTAGCTTAGTGTTCATTGATCCATTGCTCCGATTGATGCAGACACCTGCCGATATTTTCGCAGAAGCGCGGGTGTTTATTGTCATCATCTTGGCTGGAACCATTGCAACAATGGGTTATAACATCATTTCTAATGCCATGCGTGCGGTTGGTGACAGTAAAGCGCCACTGTACTACCTGGTTGTCGGGATGATTTTCAACATCTCACTCGAACTGATTTTGATTTTGAAGTTTGGTTGGGGTGTTGAAGGTGCGGCCTTTGCGACGGTTTTGGCACAGTTTGTGTCAATCGCAGCGTCACACTGGCACATTAGCCGTTACACGGATACATTGCACCTGACTGGGTCTGATTTTAAGTTGCCTAAGGGTGAATTGCGTCAGCACATGCTAGCCGGTGTACCAATGGGCTTCCAGCAATCAATCATCGCGATTGGTTCAGTTACGTTGGCCGCAGCGGTTAACACGCTGGGAACGGATGCTGTTGCTGCGAATACGGCAGCGTCAAAGGTCGACCAAATCATCATTATGGTGGTGATGTCATTTGGTGTGACGATGGCAACGTATACGGCGCAAAACTTCGGTGCGCGCAAGTACGCCCGTATCTTGGTCGGGGTGAAGATTGCTTTGATTCTGGGTATGAGCGTGGGAACGTTGCTTGGTATTCTGGAAATCGCGTTCGGTCGCAGCTTGGTGACGCTGTTCGTCGGTGCCGGTCAACATACGGTTATGGATTTGGCACAATTGTACTTCTGGGCAAATGGTCCGTTGTACGCCATCCTAGCCACTTTGTTCGTGCTTCGTTACACGCTACAAGGTTTGGGTGACGTTAAGACGCCAACGCTTGCTGGTGTTGGTGAAATGGTGGTCCGTTCAGTGGCTGCCTTCTCATTGGTTGTCTGGTTTGGTTTCTTTGGAGCCAGCTTGGCGAACCCATTGGCTTGGATTGGATCATTGGTCTTCTTGGTGCCAGCCTGGGTTAAGGTTGTACGCCGTTTGAAGGCGGAAATTGCTAACGGTGATAAAGAACCAGCGCCTGCATTTTCTGCCATGAATATGGATTAAAATTGGTTAGTTAGTAAAACCCGTTGTTTTTGGCTGTGGTGGCTGAAGATGACGGGTTTTTGCGTGTAATAAATTCGCAGAATAGAAGTATTTAGCATCATTCGTGACTAAAGTATGTTCCTAAATTTCGGAATTATAATAACTGCCGGTCTTCGTTTCTCATGGGTTTCAAATAATAAACTCATTTTCTGATTATGATAATTATATTGAATTTACGAGAAATGGGACGGTGATGATTATGTATACCAAAATCATGGAAGATTTACGTGAAACAGCGGTCATGCTTGCACTTGCATCAGTTGTATTCGGCCTCTTGATGCTTTCAATGCGCTATTTGTATGGTATGGATTTTTCAATCATCGTACCTATGATTGGTCGCGTGTACGTTAGCTTTTTTGTCGGCATGATGATTTTTAACGCTTACGATTGGATTCGCTTTGCGCGTCGTCGTCAAAAGATGGTTGCCCGCGTTCACTAAAGCAGATAATTTGAAACAGAAACGTAACAATAGGATAATGATGGTACAAATCGCTTCGGAGTTTTTATGGGGAGGCAATTTATGTACTACGTCGTTAATCAGCAAAAAGATACGTTAACGTTTTATTTTCCAGATGGCACGTCTGATTTTTTGATTGAAAAATTGGTGCGGCTATCACGGCCCAACTTAACAAAACTGATTGCGCCATTCAGTATTGGTGATCACATTGAGGACGCGATGGCTTTTAAACAAGAATTTTCGGCGTATGAAGCGGGAGATTTACAGATTGTTTCGAAACCTGAGCTGATGGAGATGTTGAAAATCGGTGCATGTGAGGTCGCACAAGAACGTGATCGCCGGGAAGACACTTTGACGATGACCCTGGGGCTTGTCTTAGCAGGACCATTATTGTTCTTCTTAGACATGGTTATCTTTGAAAGTATTGGCTTGAATGCGGTTGTTTCAGAAATTGGGGCAGCGGCAGTGGTGATTTTCTTGTTCGTTGCCTGGATTGCAGTGGCTTGGACAGCCTGGGGCATGAAGTTAGAAGAAAAATTTGAGGATGCTTTGTCGCATCTACATAAATAGAGAGACGTCACAAATGTTAATGTGGCGTCTTTTTCATTTTGTGCGACATTTTAACCCCTTGGATTCGTTAGTATAAGTGTCAGCAAATAACAGCTGATAAGTTGAGTAAGCGGCCGCATGCTCATTGCTGAATTCAAGGAGGAAGACAGATGGATAAGTTGGAAAAGAAGGTTGATAACCGTATGACCGTGCGTATTTTGGGGCTTGATCGCGATGCCAAGGCAATCAATCGTCGTTTCAAGGTTGCAAAGGGGACCTCAGTTGCTCAGTTGCATCGTTTGGCAACGGTGATGATGTTGTTAGGATTGGAAACGAGCATTACGGAAATTGTGACGTCTGAACGCAAAGACGTACCGGCAGCATTCTAGGAGGTGACCCATGACTAAGGAATTGAAGATGGTATTTGAATCAACTAACCCAGAGAAGCTAAATCAAAAGGCGATTTTGAAGATGGCAGATGTCGATGAGACGTTAACGGGTGCGCAAGTGTTGGCAGAAATGCAAAAGTTGGCCAGTTTTACTTTTGTGGTCGGCAGCAATGGAGAGCCACGTTTTGGCACACCAAAGAAGGCCAGTTTTGTAACGACAGAGAAGCGTCCGGTATTCTAGTGCATTAAATGACGAGTGTCCAGTAATGGACACTCGTTTTTGTCTGTTTTGTGAAGTTTTTAACTTTTGTGAGAAAAAGCTTGCAAACGCTTTCAAAAGTTGTATCATTTAGGGTGTTGAGAGTTAGTTTTTAGGGCAAACTAACCTATTGCTTTATGTTTACGTTTAGGGAGAACAAACATGCAGACGGAAAAGAAGTCGCTTTCGACTAATTTAATTTATTTCTTTGGAGCCCTTGGGGGGTTGCTTTTCGGATATGACACAGGTGTTATTTCTGGAGCTATTTTATTTATTGAAAAGCAATTGCACCTGGGTGAGTGGCAACAAGGTTGGGTTGTTTCAGCCGTGTTGCTTGGTGCCGTTATCGGTGCCGCAATTATTGGACCATCATCAGATAAGTATGGTCGTCGTAAGTTGTTGATGGTTTCATCAATCATCTTCATCATCGGAGCTTTGGGATCATCAATCGCTCACAACTTTGAGCTATTGGTTGCGTCACGTATTGTGTTGGGTATCGCCGTTGGTGGTGCCTCAGCCTTGATTCCAACTTACTTGTCAGAATTGGCACCCGCCGATAAGCGTGGTGGAATCGGAACCATGTTCCAATTGATGATTATGACAGGTATCTTGTTGGCCTACATCTCAAACTACGCTTTGTCTGGCTTTGATCTAGGCTGGCGTTGGATGTTGGGGTTGGCTGCTGTGCCTTCAATCATCATGTTCTTCGGTGGAATCGCCTTGCCAGAATCACCTCGTTACTTGGTTCGTAAGGGTGAAGACGACGAAGCTTTGGCAGTTTTGACGCAATTGCAAGACAACTCAGAATCTGCACAAGCAGAATTGGCTGACATTAAGTTGCAAGCCTCAATGGCTAACGGTGGATTCAAGGAATTGTTCGGCTTGATGGCTCGCCCAGTGCTTGTTATGGCAATGGGATTGGCTATCTTCCAACAAGTCATGGGATGTAACACAGTTTTGTACTATGCCCCAACTATCTTTACTGATGTTGGTTTCGGTGTTAGTGCAGCCTTGATTGCCCACATCGGAATCGGTGTCTTCAACGTTATCGTTACTTGGGTAGCCATGAAGATTATGGACAAGGTTGACCGTAAGAAGATGTTGATTTGGGGTGCCTGGGGAATGGGTATTTCATTGTTCATCATGTCATTCTCAATGCACTTCTCAGGTCAATCACAAGCTGCTTCATACATCTGTGCTGTTGCGTTGACGATTTACATCGCCTTCTTCTCAGCAACTTGGGGACCAGTTATGTGGGTTATGATCGGTGAGTCATTCCCATTGAACATCCGTGGTTTGGGTAACTCATTTGGAGCCGTTGTTAACTGGGCTGCAAACGCCGTTGTTTCATTGACTTTCCCACCATTGTTGAACTTCTTCGGAACTGGTTCATTGTTCATCGGATACGCTGTTTTGTGTATCGCGGCTATCGTGTTCGTTAAGTACTTCACAATCGAAAAACGTAACCAATCACTTGAGCAAATTGAAGCAGATCTTCGTTCACGTGCCCACGCTAAGGGTTGGCATGAAGACGAAGCCTCAATTTCAGAAAACATTGCCCAATAATAATTAAACTCTCTCACAGGGGTAAAAACGCTATTGCAGTTGCTGCAGTAGCGTTTTTTGTATGTCGTGAGTGATATTTATGCAAAAATAAACAAAGTTATTGCATAAATTTTCGTTACCTGTTAATATTTATCCATCGAATATGAAACGGGGAAAACGTTATGGCGATTTTAACGATTAAAAACTTCCACAAAGAATATGGTGACAAGGTCATCTTGAAAGATATCAATGCATCCGTTGAAGAGGGTGATGTGATTGCATTGCTCGGACCTTCAGGAACTGGAAAGTCAACGCTGTTGCGTGGCTTGAATATGTTGGATCGACCAACGTCAGGTGAGGTTATCTTTGATGGGCAAGATATCTCAAAGGCGACGGAAACTGAATTGGATAAGATTCGCCAAGATATGGGGATGGTGTTCCAAAGCTTCAACTTGTTCCCAAACATGTCAGTTATCGACAACGTTAAGATTGCGTTGTTGAAGGTGAAGGGAATGGCTGATGATGAAGCCACGCAAATTGCCGAAAAGTTCCTAGCAAAGGTTGGCTTGGCTGAAAAAGCGCAAGCATATCCAGCGTCATTGTCAGGTGGACAACAACAGCGTGTAGCGATTGCGCGTGCTTTGGCAATGAACCCTAAGATTATGTTGTTTGACGAGCCAACATCAGCGCTTGATCCAGAAATGGTCGGTGAAGTGTTGAAGACAATGCGTGAGTTGGCCCAAGAAGGCATGACGATGTTGGTTGTCACGCACGAAATGGGCTTTGCCCGTGAAGTAGCGTCAAAGATTTGGTTTATGGCTGATGGTGATATGACGCAATATGATAATCCAGAAGCATTTTTCGAAAATCCAGATTCAGAGCGTGCGCAAAGTTTCTTGGCAAAGATGTTGTAAGACAAAGGGAGAATGAGTTATATGCATAAGTGGGTATTAAAAGTCATGACGGCTGTCATGGCGACATTATTAATGATTGGTTCCTTTGCTGGTTTGACGTCTGTCCAAGCTGCCGAAACGGATCCGGTCCTTTCAAAAATCGAAAAGAGCGGTAAGCTGATTGTTGGAACGTCAGCGGATTACGCACCATACGAATTCCACACAACGGTGAACGGCAAGGACAAGATTGTCGGGTTTGACATCTCAGTTGCCAACGAAATTGCCAAGCGTTTGGGCGTGAAGTTGGTTGTCCAAGAAATGAGCTTTGATGCGTTGCTTGGTGCCGTTAAGACGGGGAAGGTCGATATGGTTGTGGCCGGTATGACGGCAACGCCTGAGCGTGAACAAGAAGTCGCTTTTTCAGAACCATACTTCGTTGATAAGAACGTGGTGATGACGCTTAAGAAGAACGCGAATAAGTTAGCCAATTTGAACGACTTGAAGAAGGCCACGTTGGCTGCTCAAATTTCATCAATTCAAGAAGACGCTGCCAAGCAAGTTGATGCCAAGAAGGTTGTGTCATTGAAGAAGGTGAACGACGCCGTGACGCAATTGACGCAAGGCAAGGTTGATGGTGTGGTTGTGCCAGATACGACGGCCGACAGCTACATGGACCAAAGTAACCAATTTGCGGTTGCGAAGGCTACGTTGCCAGGTGAAACGAACGGTTCTTCAGTTGTGATGGCTAAGAACGCAACAGTTTTGCAAAGCAAGGTCGACAACATCTTGGAAAAGCACGTAATCGGTGATCCGCTAGAAAAGTGGAAGAACGAAGCGATTGCCTTGATGAACCACAAGGAGTCATTCTTCGAAAAGTACGCGCCTTACTTTGCTAAGGGAACGCTTTACACGGTTGGCTTGGCGGTCATTGGTGTGTTCTTTGGTATTATCCTTGGTGTGTTGTTGGCTTTGATGAAGCTTTCAAGCGTGAAGCCATTGAAGTGGTTGGCTGTGGCCTACATTGAGGCGGTCCGTGGTGTGCCACTTTTGATTCAAGTGTTCATCGTGTACTTTGGAACGCAGGTTATCGGGTTGGATGTTTCAAGCTTCATGGCTGGTGCGATTGCCATGTTCTTGAACTCAGCCGCGTATGTTGCTGAAATTATTCGTTCAGGAATTCAAGCTGTACCAGCTGGTCAAACAGAAGCTGCGCGTTCACTTGGGTTCACGAAGATGCAAACGATGCGCTTCATGGTGTTGCCACAAGCCATCAAGAACATCTTGCCAGCCTTGGGTAACGAATTTGTGACGGTTATTAAGGAAGGTTCAGTTGTCTCAGTTATTGGTGTTGGTGAATTGACGTTCCAAACGTCAGTGGTGCAAGGTGCCTCATTTAAGCCATTTATTCCATTGATGATTACAGCAGCAATCTACTTTATTTTGACGTTCGGTATCAGCCGTGTGTTGGGCCGTTTCGAGAAGAAGTTGCAACAATCAGATCGTAAGATGATTTAAGTTAAATAGCGCCAGCACTTTAGATTGAAGTGCTGGCGCTATATTGTAGACTAATATTGTAGCGAAGCATCGCAAGAGCTTCTTTATTTAGTAATAGAAAAAGCTAGTCACGATTTTAACCGTCCAAAGTAGATATCGTGACTCTTTAGCCTCAGTTCCCTTTTCACGGGAATTGGGGCTTTTTTGCGCTTACAATAGCAGTAACGAAATGGAGGTGTGTGACATGACAAAGGTGGCAGTATTATCTGACGTCCACGGTAACGTGACCGCGTTGGCAGCAACGATTGCGGATGCCAACGCGCAAGGTGCTGATGAATTCTGGTTCTTGGGAGATTTATTTATGCCAGGACCTGGTGCACATGATGTTGTTGAAATGTTGCGCGAGCTAAACGTGACAGTATGGCTACGCGGTAACTGGGATGACTTCATGTTCGCAGCATTGGAGCGAACGGTCGATTACAACAAGCCAACGCGTGTTTACACGGCGCGTTTATCAGCCTATGTCATGCAACACATGCCAAAAGCAGATTACGACTTTATCATGGCATTGCCAGTATCCGATACACGTAATGTTGAAGATTTAACCTTCACGTTGTCGCACAATATGCCAAATAAAAATGCGGGTCATGAATTGTTGCCAATGAGTGATCAGTATTATTTTGATGCGCTATTCTTGGGGCGTGATGCCGACGTTGCCATTTATGGTCACACGCACCAAATGATTTATCGCACGGCTTCAGATGGTCGAGCCATTTTGAACCCTGGTTCTGTTGGTAGTCCGTTCTCATTGAAGCGTAAGATGCGTCAAAACCGCGAAGCCCGTTACTTGATGTTGGACATCGAAGGGACACGTTTCGCAACGGATTTCCGCACAGTCGCATATGACCAAGCGGCCGAGATGGCCCTTGCTGAAGAACGTGGCTTGCCATACTTGGATTTGTATCGCAACTTGGTCTACGAAGGATTGGGCTATGTCCATGATGCACCAACGGTTGCCAAGGAAAACGACCGTTACGGCTATAACGCGGAGACGAAAGACATGCTCCGTGAGTTAAGGCAAGCTTACAAGTAGCCTTGTGGGGTATAATTAAAGTACTGAACTTTGAGATAGGAGGGCGCACCGAAATGGATGTGAAGCGCTATACACAATTTGAACAATTGGTGCGTTCGTTGAATGAAGCCAATGTCACGCCAATCGTATCCGGCGGATTTGCATTGGAAATCTTGTCTGGCTATGACTTGGATAGTAAGTTGGCACCGTTGATTTTGGATGATGATGTTATTAGCAACGAATTGATGATTGAATCCGTCATGCGCACGGTTGGTTTTGAACGTTTGGACATGCCAGAATTGGTGTTCTCAAACGCTGATGACTCGTTGTCAGTTGCCTTTATGCCACAAAGTGCGGTTGAGCCATTAATCGGTCATAAGTTGCCTGGTCAATTCATCTTTACGCACACCGAACCTGAGTTCCAAGTGCTCACGACGTATGACTTATACAACTTGTTTGGTCACTTGATTGGCGACCCTGACCGTAGCGAAAAGTTGCGTCATGGGGATGCCCAAAAGTTGCGTTTCATGAAGCAATTGGGCTATATCTTTGACCGCTTCCCAATGCGCCAAATGAATGAAACGCATCCATTATTGGATGTGACGTTTGAATTCTTAGGCGATAAGGATTTCGACCAAGTCGACAAGATTATTCGCAGTGCATTTGACGATGCCAACTACAGCACTGGCGAAGAAGAACAATTGGTGCGTCGCCTACGCGCTGGCAACCCATTTGGTCGTAAGCCAATTGAAATTGTCGCCAAGCGTGGTGACGAAATTTTGGGTTACGTCATTGTTTCCGCTGCGACGGTTTCAGATAATCGCACCGGCACAGCAGTCGGCGTGGTCGGCCCAGTCGTGGTTGACCCACTTCACCGTGGTCGTGGCCTGGGCTGGCGCTTGGTTGAAGAAGCTGAAATTGTGGCCCGTTTCGCTGGATACGGTGTCTTGGCTGCCATCGGTTGGCCTGGTTACTGGAACCAATTCGGCTACATTCGTTCAACTGAGTTTGGCGTTAAGCCAGCTTTTGAAATCACGCCGGAATTCTTTATGGTAAAGGAATTGTACCCATCAGCGCTCTTGCGTACGAATGGCACATTCCGCTTCCCAGACGAATGGCAATACGATCAAGAATAGAAATTTACGCTGGTCTTTTACGAAAAAGGCCAGCGTTTTTCGTATTTTCATATCAATTACCCAACATTTATTAGGTACGATAGTCTTAATAGAAGTAGTGGGTAGAGATACCAAATAATTGAGGTGAAAATTATGCAAGGACTTGGAGAACTAACAGATTTAGAGCTTGAGAAGAAGATCAACGCCGAACCTAAGGAAACGGTCAGCAAGAAGTTTGGTTGGGACTGTGATGTTTTGCATCCCGAAGCCATTGTTGAGGCTGCGGAATCTGTATTGGCGCGGATGGATACGCTAGCGGATGTCATTGATGTTCGTGAAAACGAGCTATATGAAGCAGATCGCAGCCGTATTTTGGCAGCTGCCAAAGATATTAAGGTGGGTGACACTGTAGCGGACTTAGCGTAACTTTTGACGGAATTCCGTATTCGCTTGATGTTTGCCCCATTGCGTTTCTTCGAAGGTGACCGTGAAATGCTTAAGAAGGTTGCTGAAAACATCGTTGATTCATATGCAATTGCTAGCGAGGACCCTGTGATTGAAATGGCGCTACGTGGTATGCGTGAGCGCACAGAAGAAGAATTGACGGCTGATGATTATGAGACGGTTATTAAGTCATTCATTCGCTTTGTGCCGGCATTCCGTGACTCAAACATTCGTATGTTGGGGCAATTGATTCAATCAATGCACCGTGAAGCGGAAGTGTTTGGTTTCGCAAACGACCCTGAAATCATCACGTTCTTCCAACAATTGGATATCGTGGTGGCAGGTGCCATCCGACCAGATGAGTTTATGGCCATCACGGATATGTTGAATGACTTTGAGCCAACGATTACGAACCGTGTTGTTGAATTAGCACCGATCGAAGTGTTGCACCAATTTACGATGAACGTTATTAACGGTGTGAACACGGCCCGTGAACAAGGATTGTCATTCGGTGCCGACGCCGATAAGCGTCTTGAACATGCGGTAACTGAGCTAAATCGTGGTATGCTAGAGCGTGAGGATTACGGTAATATTCTACGAGGCATTCGTTCATTACACGTTGAATCATAATTACGACAAAGCAGGTCTTTACCATGATCAGAAATATCTTAAGTTTGGTGGGGCTATTTATCGCCACCTCTTTGATTGTTGTGGGTAAGGACATTCGACGACCAATTATCACGATCGCCGGTGTCCTGCTGGCAATCGCGACAGTTCTATATTGGTTTCAATAATTGAATTTTGAAAATGACTCGTATCCGTTGAGGTACGAGTCATTTTTTATTTTTCCCGTATTAAACACAAATTTAATCCTGTTTTCTTATGAAAGCGCTTGCATGTGTCCGAAAAGTAAGTTATATTAAGCCGGTGAGATATTTTAATTACTTATTGTGAGGGGAAAACGTAATGAAGATTAACGTTTGGTTTATTTTTTTCTTTGGAGCATTGGGTGGCTTGCTCTTTGGATTTGATACAGGAATTATTTCTGGTGCTTCGCCACTTATCGAAAGCAATTTTAAGTTGACGGTTGCTGAAACCGGGTTCGTAACGTCAGCCGTCTTGATTGGATCAGCGGCTGGTGCGCTAGGGGTTGGACCGCTAGCTGACCGCTTTGGTCGTAAGAAGTTGTTGATTTTGGCTTCTTTGTTCTTTATCGCCGGTTCATTGATGACGGCCTTTGCTACTGGCTTCGGTACGATGGCGATTGCGCGTATCGTATTGGGGTTGGCGGTTGGGTCAGCGTCAGCGTTGACGCCAGCTTACTTGGCCGAATTGGCACCTGCTAAGCACCGTGGTTCATTGGGTTCAATGTTCCAATTGATGATTACGGCCGGAATTTTGTTGGCCTACGTGTCTAACCTTGGTTTCTTGGGTCACGACTTCATGGGTATCCGCGACTGGCGCTGGATGCTTGGATCAGCTTTGATTCCAGCCGTCTTGTTGTTCATTGGTGGTTTGTTGCTACCAGAATCACCACGTTTCTTGTTTGCGAAGGGTGATAAGGAAAATGCAGAGCGCGTTTTGACTCACTTGCGCGCCAAGTCAGGTGAATCAGTCGAGGCCGAATTGGCTGCCATGGCTGAAGTTGATAAGCAACCAAAGGGTGGTTTGAAGGACTTGTTCACAATCGCCCGTCCAGCCGTGATTGTCGCGATCGGAATTATGTTCTTGCAACAATTGGTGGGTATCAACTCAGTGATTTACTTCTTGCCACAAGTGTTCATCAAGGGATTCGGCTTTAACGAAGCCAACGCCATTTGGATTTCAGTTGGAATCGGTGTGGTTAACTTCGTGGTGACGATTTTGGCAACCATGATTATGGATAACTTCAACCGTAAGACATTGTTGACGTTTGGTTCAATCGTCATGACGGTCGCTTTGGCTATTTTGACGGTCTTGAACTACACGGTATCTGTTGAAACGGCCGCTATTCCAACGATGTTGTTGATTGCAACGTACATCTTCGGATTTGCCATTTCATGGGGACCAATCGCTTGGTTGTTGATTGGTGAAATCTTCCCAATGTCAGTGCGTGGAATTGGATCATCAATCGGTTCAGCTGCCAACTGGATTGGAAACTTCTTGGTATCACAATTCTTCTTGGTCTTGTTGGCTGTCTTCCACAACAATGTGGGTGGACCATTCGGGGTCTTCGCCGTCTTTGCCTTCATCTCAATCTTCTTTGTTCGTTACCTCGTGCCAGAGACGCGCGGTAAGTCATTGGAAGAAATCGAAATGGAATTGCGCAAGTAAATAGAAAAAATAAAAAGGCTCGTACGTCGCAAAACGTACGAGCCTTTCTTCATGTACCTGGCTAAAAGCCGAGAAATACGTCTCGAAAGTACATGAAGGGTTAGTCGGACTTTTAGTGTACACCATTTAAGCGTATATTAATAGGTACTAGATTTAGTGAGAAGTGTTCTGAAGAATGGAGAGATAATCATGGCTAAGAAAGAGCGTATTAAGAAGATCCTTGTCGAGCAAATTCTTGATAAGGCTAAGATTCCATATGAAAGCATTGTGTTTGCTGGTGGTATGAACCGTGATCAAGCTGAATTGGATAATTATGGCCTAACTGACCATGATATCTACAAGACGTTGGCGTTGATTGGGAACGTAACCGGGCCGGTTATCGGTATCGTACCAATGGATGCTCACTTGGATGAAAAGAAGTTGGCGGCCGTTTCAGGCAACAAGAAGGTCAACATGATTCCAACGAAGGATTTGCAAAAGACGACCGGTTACATTCACGGTGCGAATAACCCAGTTGGTATCTGGCAAACCAAGAAGTTCCCAATTTACTTTGATAACAGTGCCAAGGAAGCCGGTACGATTACGTTGTCAGCTGGTGAAGTGGGTCGTTCAATCCGTTTGGATGCCGAGCAATTGGCTGAGTTTGTCCACGCCAAGTTTGCGGACATTCGCACGGCGGACTAACCATGAGCTGGACAATTATTTGGCAAACATGGGTCTTTGTCATTGGCATTTTCTTTGTGTTACCACTCGTTGGTAGCGCGTTGATTTCAGTGGTGACAACCCGTACGAACCAACATTTGATGCGCGCATTTGGACTCAATGCACCGCTTATCTTTGGCTGGTTTGGCGTGATGATTCATGAAATTTCGCATGCGGTGATGTCAGTCATCTTTGGCCACCACGTCGACAAAATCAAGTTGCTCCAAAATCCGTTTAAGGAAGGCAATGAGAATCGCATGGGCTATGTGTCACATGCCTGGAATCCAAAGAATAAGTACCAACAACTCGGTAACTTTTTCATTGGTATGGCACCGATTTTCGGCATTGCCTTAACCAGTTGGGGGTTAACAAAGCTATTGTGGCCACAACTGCTAATTAGGTTTCACGACGGCAGTAGCGTGTGGCTGAATACCGCCTGGTGGCAAGTCGCTCTGTGGATTTATGCCATTTTGAATTTGAGTTTGGCATTGAATTTGAGTGATGCTGATTGGCAGAATACCAAGAGTGGTGCGCTGTACTACTTTATCTTTTTGACCATCGTTGCCTTGGGTGTTGGCCTATGGATTAACGATGCGTTTATTATTTGGGAAACCGTTGGTCGTCCAATCGCCTACTTCTTTGGTGGCGTGTTGGCAGCGACGTTTATCATGTACATGTTGACCGCGATTATCGGTCGACGCTAATAAAATTTGGGGAATAATGATGACAAAAACAGAAGAACAACAGTTGGTTGCTATTACTGCTTTTATGCAAAAAGTGCTTGGTGGGGATGAATCAGGGCATGATACGACGCACATTGAGCGTGTTGTGGCGCTGACTAAGCACATTTTGACGACTGAACCAACCGCGGACGAGTTTATCGCGGTGGCTGCGGCGACGTTGCATGACACGTATGACGATAAGTTATTTAAAAATGTCACAAGCGCCAAACAAGCAGTTGTGGACATGTTGACGGATAATGGTATTGATGAGGCTAAACAGGCTGAAATTTTCCAAATTATCGATAACATGTCATGGAGCAAGCAACGTTTCGGCAACCCAGAGCCACTCACATTGGCCGGTCAAATCGTGCAAGATGCTGATCGTCTCGAAGCAATTGGGGCCATTGCCGTGGCCCGTGTCATTCAATATGGTGTCCAAAAGCACCACATTTTGTATGACCCAACGATGCCACCACGCGATTTGAAGACCAAGGCCGATTATCGTGATGCGACGGGCGAAACGATGATTAACCATTTCTATGAAAAGCTATTTTTGCTCAAGGACTACCTCAATACTGACGAAGGAAAGCGAATTGGTGCGAAGCGCGATGCGATTATGCATGAATTCGTGGCGCAGTTTGAAGCGGAGTGGGCAGGAACTGATTATCTAAACTAAAAAATATAAGGAGGCTATATGGACGGAATTAGCAAGAAAGAGCGAGGTGTCTTGATCATCTTGATTGCGGGAGTCTTTTTGGGATTCTTGAATCAAACGTTGATGAACACGGCCTTGCCACAAGTCATGGCAGACTTTCACATCTCAACCGCCCTTGGTCAGTGGATGACGAACGGGTACATGTTGGTGAATGGTGTGATGGTGCCACTAACAGCCTTCTTAATTCAACGCCTTAAGACGCGAACGTTGTACTTAAGCGCGGTATTTGTATTTGCGGTGGGAACCTTGGTCGCTGGGTTCGCGCCATCATACCCCATTTTGATTATGGGACGTATGATTCAAGCGGCCGGAGCGGGTGTCTTCGGACCGTTGATGAACGTGGTGGTGATGAACCTGTTCGCGGCTGACCGACGCGGTCAAGCGATGGGAATTATCGGGTTGGCATTGAACTTTGCGCCAACCATCGGACCAACGCTATCTGGATTCGTGGTGTCTAACCACTCATGGCGCTGGTTGTTCTTAGGAATTGCACCACTGATCATTATTGATTTGATTTTGGCCTTTATTTTCTTGAAGAACATCGGTCAACAAAAGTTCTTGAAGTTCAACTTCTTGGGGATGGTCCTTTCAAGTATCGGATTGGGAAGCTTGCTATACGGGTTCTCAAACGCCGGTACGGGTAACTGGCTAAGTCCTGACGTTTGGGCATTTTTGCTAATCGGTATTGTCGTAACGGCGTTGTTCGTTTATCAACAAACCCACTCAAAGATGCCGTTGTTGAACTTTGATGTCTTCAAGTATCACAACTTCACGATGGCAACGTTGATTAACGTTGTCTTGATGGCTGCCTTGTATGGTGGTGCCTTGATGCTGCCACTTTACATGCAAACCGTTCGTGGTCAATCAGCCTTTATTTCCGGGTTGGTCTTGCTACCTGGTGCCTTGATTACGGCGTTCCTATCGCCAACATCAGGTAAATGGTATGACCAGTTCGGTGTAAAGCGCCTAGCCCCAATCGGATTGGTGTTTGTGGTTATCGGAACGATTGTCTTGGCGACGTTGCAACTGGATTCACCAATCTGGTTGCCAGCGGTCGGCCAATTCATCCGTCAACTTGGTTTGGTTATGGTCACGATGCCAATTCAAACCGAGGCCTTTAACTCGTTGCCACTTGAGATGGTGCCTGATGGATCAGCGATGTACACGACGATTCGTCAGGTTGCTGCCTCATTTGGAACGGCGGCCTTGATTACCGTCTACAGTCTGGTTTCATTAGGCGCACCAGCAAAAATGGCCCAAGCGCGTGCCGATTTGGCTGGTATTCACGCAGCCTTTTGGATTGCGACCGGATTGGTCGTCTTATCACTCGGATTAACGCAATTGTTTAAGCAACGAAATAACGCATAGAAAAGAGCGGAAACGATATGTTTCCGCTCTTTTTTGAATAAATAAGGAATTTATAGATATTTTTCTTGTTGGGTTTTGAATTGTCTTAGTCTTCAAGGGTTCAAACACCAATTGCAGTGAGTTCTTTTTTATAATCTAAAGCATAAACCAACTATATCAATTTGGGGGACTGATGTATGAAGGCTATTTCGGATTATAAAAAACCATTATTTGTGGTTTCAGTAGTGTTGATTGCGCTCGCAATTTTAAATACAGCTTTTGACTATGGGCAACAACTGATTATAACGGCTGCTTCATCTGCACTAGGTGTTATTTTGCTGATGGCTGTGACATACGTTGTTGTTACAGAATTCAAAGCAAACTGGGATGCTAAGTTTAGCGAGTTAATGGCGACGCAAGACAGTATTCAAAAAAAACAAGATGCTGATACTCAAGCAACGGCTGAAAAAATCGTTAATCTATCCAGCGAAGTTGATGAGAAAATATCGCAGGTTGATAAGAATGTAACTCAGGAGGTTCAGACGAATTTTTCGACACTGACAGAACAAAACAAGGTGACAACTAAAGAACTTAATTCTGAGATTACGAACTTAAGGAAGTATGTCGATGAACGTTCAAATCAGTCGGTAAAAATGATTGAGACCTTGAATTCGGAAAATCACAAAGAGTTCACCAAGCTAGAAGCTGTTACTAATCAATTAAGCAATCAAATTGATGGAAATGCTGAGAAGGCTGAAAAACGATTTAGAGAGCAAATGGACAAGCAAGCTGAACGTGCTGATGAGTTTGAGCGTGGTATGAGCGATATTCAAAAGAACGTAGATGCAAAGGTTCAAAATGTACTCAACAAGTTGCGTGATAGTCAGGATAAGATTAATAACGCTTTGTCTGAGCAAAAAGAGGATATTTTAAATCACGTACATGATGTTAATGAAAACCTTGGTAACGCTCTTTGGAAGGCCAATGCGAGTCTTGCTGAACAAATGACCAATCAAAATGATAGCTTGATTTCTAACGATGATGGAATCAAAGCACTGATTTTGGAGGGACAAACTAAGGCGAGTGAGAATAATACGGCTCAATTGAACCGCATTGATAGTTTGAGTGAATCGGTGAGTGGTTTTGAGAACGGCATGCAGGCTGTGATGAAAGCACATGATGAGACGCAAAAGAGTGAGTTCAACGAGACACGTCAAAGCATCGATTCGGTTAAGCAACAAATGCAAGTCAATTTGGAGGGACAAGCCGACCAATTCAATGCGGATTTGCAAGGCGTGGCTGATGCACTTGGTGCGACAACTAATCAGAACCATGAAAGTGTTATGTCTCACTTGGGATTGATTACTGGTGATGTTAAGAATGTAAATGATCAAGTACTGACAAACGAAAAAACGTTCGCAGCCTGGAATGAGTTGGCAAAGACTAGGTTTGACGATGTGCTTGCTGAAGTTAGTTCAGTTGGTGAAAAAACTCAAGAAGCCAATAAGTCAATCGAATCATTTAGGGAAAACGTTGCAGATAACAATCGTGAAAATGCGATGTTATTAAGTGACTTAAAGACAAATGTGTTAGAAGGTGTATCGGACAATACGGATACCCTGAAGAAGTCTTTGGAAAATGCACGAAATGCGCAACTAGAGTCAATTGATGGATTGTCAAATAAGATGACGTCTGATTATCGAAAGGTTGAGCAGGCGGTAAGTGCTTTGAAGACAAATGTATTAGATGGTGTGTCAGATAGTGCGGACGCTGTGAAGGATTCGATAGAAAATGCTCAAATTTTGCAGCTTGATGCATTGAATGAACTGTCGGACAAGATGGTAGCTGGTAGTCAAAATATTGAACAAGCCCTAAATACTAAGATTGACCAGCAAAGTGAACAACTGACGTCTGCAGTTGAACAAGGTTCAGGATCTGCAACCGATGAAATTAAAGCAGCCCAGCTTGCGATTTCTGGTCTAGAACTTGCTATCGATAAACAAGTTAATGACATTCAGCAACTCATTGAGATGAGCGATAAGACGATGCTTGAGTCGAATAAGGAAATCTTGGCAGAGGTTAAAAATAATCATACTGAGGAAATTGAAGATCTATCAGATTTGGCGGAATTTAGTGAGATGATTCAAACGGATGTTTACCGTGGCGTTCGAAACTTGCACCGTCTTGAAACGCGCTTGAATGATTCGATTGAAATTATGGCAAATGGCTTCAATGATTTTGCATATGGAAATGCCGATAAGCTAGAAGATATCGAGCAAATGCAGATGTTATCAAAGCAGACTAATGAAAAGTTACAGAAGCGAATAGATGTGATTGATCAACGATTGGTAGATGCCACCGCGGATATTCAAGTGATTACACAAAAACTGATGCGTGTTGCACAAACCGATACGAATAAGACAGAAGAATCTGTTCATGCAACGGGTAATGTAACTGTTGATAAATTGGAACAATTGGGGTTGCGGAAGGTTTCTGGTGGACAGGCAAAACGCGTGAAGGATAACGACCTGGATGTGTATGCAGTTTATGGTCCTCAAGGTGAACTGATGCAATCTGCGACATTGGATAAAAATGGTATTCGTCGTGTGCTAGCGGATTATTATCCCGATTCAAATGGACAAATGCACAATGTACGTAACTTCGATGACAAGGGTAATTTATATTCTGTCGAAGAATTCTATCCAAACGGTAACTTGAAGCAACGCAAAGTAACTGTTGGCGACAACACAACAACACAAAAATATAATTCAAACGGCAAAGAGGTGAAGTAATATGTTTTTAAATTTTTTGAACAAGCGAGAGCAAAAGGATTTTATTGAGTTGGTGAAATTAAGCTTCGAGCATTCGTCCCCAATGAATGAACAGGAAGAGCGCTTTATGAACGCCTTGCGAGTTGAAACTGAGTTGCAAAAATATGAGTTTAAGGATGTTCCTTACGAAGAATTGATTATGCATTTTCAAAGCTCAACCAAGAAAGTCAAGCGTGCGATTTTTATTGAGCTAGCTGGGGTAGCTGATGCGGATGAAGTTGTTGATGATGCTGAGGAAGACTGGTTGATGACTGTGGGGACGGATTTGGGATTTCGCGACCTTGAGATGAAGCGAATGCTGAATTGGATGACGGACTTCAATGATTTGCTTGATGAAGGTTATGACATGATCGAAAGGTAAAGGGAATATATTATGGGAATGTTTGCCGCTATTCGCCGAGGTGTTAAGAAGGCGGGAGAAAAAATTAAGGAAGGTATTAAAGCCGCAGGCCGAATGGTTGCCCGCACCGCTGCAAAAATTAGTGGTAAGGCAACAATGGACGAAGCGTCGAAGATGTACGAGAAATTGAAGAAGGAATCTGATTCGTTCAAACAAAAATCAGAATCCTCCTATCAAGATTTGAGCGATCGTATTCAGAGCGCAGTTAATGATATCAATGACTGGAAACAACGAAATCTTAAAGAGAATTTGCATCGTTTTGCAAAAGCGATGGTTCGAATCAAACCGTTATTAGTTAACGATGATATCGCTTTGATTGAGGAATTGGATATTAGTCTGAAGAAGGTTGAATCTGTTCAGTCATTTGATGCATTAAAGACAATTGATTTTGATAAGCCGTCATTTTCTAGAACCATGAAGAATATTTTTACGTTGGGAATTTACGGTCGAAAGCGAGCTAAGGAAACGCTTTATCACGTCAAAGACGAAGCCAAGGTGTTTGAGGAAACGCAAGAAAAGGTGAAGGCCGAACTGCACCGCGCAGAGGATTTGGCGTTAGCTTTTGAAGCGATTCGAGACGTACTTAATCAGATTGAGTCAGTGTATGGTCTGGTACTTAATGAAATTGAGGCTAAGAGTTTCCGATATGCAACTGTGGCGCTCTTGAATAAGACAACAGGATTGAAGCGTTCGAAGTTGCTTACGAAGCAAGAACAAATGCAAATTCGTGCAACGATGGAAGCAACCAAGTTGATTCGAGAGTTAATCGATAAGGAATTCGTTGCGCCTAAGCAACAAGACGTATCGCAAATGAAGACCTTCGAGAAGCAAATGGATAAGGTTGCTAAGGCGGCATAAAGGAGGAAGTATGACATCAATTGACCAAATAAAAAACAATATCAATAACGCGTCGATTTTTGATCTACCTCAAGCTCTGATCGATGCTGAGCTATACGACGAAGAAGATGCTCACAAGGTGGTTGAGCAGGTTTATGCTGACTTTGAAAAAGGCGGCAATGTGCTGGACTCAATTGTAAAGCCTACTTTTTTTAGTATTTTTGATGGTTTCTTACAGATGGATATTTTAAAGCCGGTAAGAGATAAAGGGATAACAGCCTCTGATTTGTTGGGCCAAGCGTGGGATTTTCAGTATGAGCCAGAAGATGAGGTTGATTATCAAAAATCAAGACCTAAATATTCTGATCGTTATAAAGAACAACAAGTGATTCAAGGGCAAAAGGCATCACATGAATCTGCGAAGTTACACAAAGATACAGCTGTACGAAAAGCAAGAGCGGATACCGTAGGCAATGCCGCAGAGTTTCGTAAAAAATTTGAGGATAAAACAGCTATGGATAACTATAAAGATAGTTATTTCGGCACCAATAATGTAGCAGCCGATGAGTACGATCCTAATAAACGTGTGTATAAAGGGAATAAACCGTCAAATTACTCAGCTGATTCCAAAAAGCATGCTGAAACTGATCACATTGAGCCCATTAAGAAAATTACTACAGAATTGGAGAGTAATTATGGCCTGTCACAGCAAGATATAAAATCTACCATCAATGATGACAGTAATTTTGCAATGACTTCTGAGCAAACCAACCGTGGAAGCGGAGGGAAGTTTGCAGATTCAAATGAAGAATTTCTGCAAAAGCACAAAAAAGATGACAAAATATCCGATAGCCAACGCACTGCGATGCGTGAGAAACAGAAGGAGTCGCAAAAAGTTCGAGAAAAAAATGTAAACGCGAAGTTGCGCGAAAACCTTCTTGGAAAAGAATCAGGTGATATGCGGAAAACCATTGGGAAAAACGCCGCTAGTGATGGTGGTGAGCAAGCCAAGAACAAGGGCCTTGTTGAAGCAATTCGTTTATTATTAAATCCATTGACGTATGAAATAAAGGATATTGTGAAGAATGGCATTGATGTTAATGGGTATAAGAACGGCGCGGCGATAAAGTATCGTTTTAAGCGACTGACCCGTTATGTTTTGAGGCAACTTAAAAACATAGGATCGCTTATATTTGATTTGCTTAAAACTTTCCTGTTGAGTTTTATAGACGGTATTTTATCGTTGTTCGTGGGGATTTTTGCAAAGATTTATAAGATAGTGAAGCAAGCTATCGGTGCGGCAATCCAAGCATTTAAAATTTTGTTTGGGAAAGATTCGAAAAACATGTCACCTGCCCAAAAGGGGGATGCCATAGTTAAATTGGTTGGGTCGACTGTTATTGCACTTTCAGGGAAGGTGTTTGACACACTAGTGACAGAGCTTTTAAAACTTGTGGGTGTGCCTGCCAATGTAATTGAACCCATTTCGGGTGTTTTGTCTACCATTCTGGCTGGTGTCGCTGCGGCTTTGTTCATGTATGCCATGGATCGACTTGATATTTTTGGTGTCAAATATGAGCAGCGCACAGAGCGAATCAAAGAGATATTTGATGCTCGTATTGCAGATATTAAAGCTGCGCAAGAAGCCATGGATGATGCGACGGTTGAAAAGTTGGCAGAAGCGAAAAAGAAGTTTTTTGAAATTACGGAAAATGCAAAGACCGCAATTCAAAATAACGACTGGTTTACTGTAAATAATGAAATTGTGGCATTTGCTACAAGTGCAGGATTTGAGCCGAAGTTCGAGAGTGACGAAGATTTTACGTCATGGCTTGATAGCGATGATTCAGATACTATTTAAAAAAGTGGTCCAACCAAAACTTTTGGTTGGACCACTTTTGTGTTACGATAAAACCGGATTAAAAACGGGAGGGCATAGACAAATGCCAACTGAAGTACTGTACATGAAAGTGCTTGGGGATTTGAAGGATCGCATCTACAAGCGCGAATTCCCAAACTTGAAATTGCCAGATGAACGATCATTGGCCTTGTCTTATGATGTGTCACGCAGCTCAATCAAGCGCGCGTTGAACGTCTTGGCCCAGCAAGGAATTATCTTTAAGAAGCGTGGCTCAGGAACCTTCGTGAACCCGCTATATCTCAAAAACCAATCAATGTTCCATGCGATTGGTAATAACTTGGGTGTTTCTGATTCGTTCCGCTTTAACGGCGAAGCACCGGCTATCCAATTGTTGTCATTTGAGACGGAAGAGGCAAATGAAGAAACGCGGTTAGCACTCTTTTTGGAACCAGGGGAGCAAGTTTATCGCATTAAGCGTTTGCGTAAGTTGCAAGACCAAGCGTTCATGATTGAGAATGCCTTGGTGCCAGTTAAGCTGCTACCAGAGTTGACCAGCGAAGATTTGGGTCACTCAATGTTCCACTACGCTGAAGCAACGACCAAGAAGGCGGTTACGAAGTCATTTATGACGGTGACGGTTGAACCGTCTGACGAAGATGATCGCAGCCACTTGCAGTTGAGTGAAGTTGAACCAGTCGGCGTGATGGCCGGTATTTACTTCCTGGATGATGGCACGCCATTTGAAGTTGGAACGATGCGCGTACACTACAAGTACATGCGATATAACAGTTTCGTCAGTTTGGACGGCGAATAATCCAAAATTCACAAATTGTTCACATTTGGCTAGAAAAGCGATTATATCAGGCTTTACAGGTGAAAAATAAGCAAAGCACAAAATTGGACCGCACCAATTTTGTGCTTTTTATTGTACCAATTTTTGAAATCTGTTATTATAGTATTTGTAATCCAGAAGATAACTTCTGCGATTGAACCTTTTCTCAAAATTATAAGGAGATTTAATCAAAATGGCAGTAGATTTTGATTCAAAGGAATACCTTGCTAAGGTTGATGCTTGGTGGCGTGCTACCAACTACCTTTCAGCAGGTATGATCTTTTTGAAGAGCAACCCATTGTTCTCGGTTACGAACACACCAATTACGGTGGAAGACGTTAAGGTTAAGCCTATCGGTCACTGGGGTACTATCTCAGGACAAACTTTCCTTTACGCACACGCAAACCGTTTGATCAACAAGTACGATCTAGACATGTTCTACATCGGTGGACCTGGTCACGGTGGACAAGTTATGGTTACGAACTCATACTTGGACGGTTCATACACTGAAAACTACCCTGAAATCACTCAAGATGTTGAGGGTATGTCACGTTTGTTCAAGCGTTTCTCATTCCCTGGTGGAATCGGATCACACATGACTGCACAAACGCCAGGTTCATTGCACGAAGGTGGAGAACTTGGATACTCATTGTCACACGCAACTGGTGCCGTTTTGGATAACCCAAACCAAATCGCATTTACTGTTATCGGTGACGGTGAAGTTGAAACTGGTCCTTCAATGACTGCTTGGCACTCAATCAAGTTCTTGAACCCTAAGAACGACGGTGCAGTTTTGCCAATCTTGGACTTGAACGGATTTAAGATTTCAAACCCAACGATCTTCTCACGTATGAGCGATGAAGAGATCACTAAGTTCTTCGAAGGTTTGGGATGGTCACCACGTTTCATCGAAAACGATGACATCCACGACTACATGGCATACCACGAAAAGGCAGCTAATGTCTTGGACAAGGCCATCGAAGACATCCAAGCAATCCAAAAGGACGCCCGTGAGAACGGTCGTTACGAAGACGGTGAAATTGCAGCTTGGCCTGTAATCATCGCTCGTTTGCCAAAGGGTTGGGGTGGTCCTACTCACGACCAATCAGGAATGCCAATCGAAGATTCATTCCGTGCCCACCAAGTTCCACTTCCTTTGTCATCAAAGAAGATGGAAACGTTGCCACAATTCGAAGAGTGGATGAACTCATACAAGCCAGCTGAATTGTTCAACGAAGATGGTTCATTGAAGTCAGAATTGGCTGAAATGGCACCTAAGGGTGACAAGCGTATGGCTTCAAACCCAATCGCCAACGGTGGACGTCGTCGCGGTGAAGAAGCTCAAGATTTGGCTTTGCCAGATTGGAAGCAATTCGCTAACGACATCAACGAGTCAAACCGTGGAACTGAATTGGCTGACTCAAAGCGCAACATGGACATGAACGTGTTGTCAGGATTCTTCGCTGAAATCTCAAAGATGAACCCAACGTCATTCCGTATCTTCGGACCTGACGAGACGATGTCAAACCGTCTATGGGACATGTTCGAAGTAACGAACCGTCAATGGATGGAAGAAGTTAAGGAGCCAAACGACCAATACGAAGCCCACGAGGGACGTATCTTGGACGCTCAATTGTCAGAGCACCAAGCTGAAGGTTGGTTGGAAGCTTACACGTTGACTGGTCGTGTTGGTGTATTTGCATCATACGAATCATTCCTACGTGTAGTTGACTCAATGATTACTCAACACTTCAAGTGGTTGCGTCACGCCTCAGAGCAATCATGGCGCAACGATTACCCATCATTGAACTTGATCTCAACTTCAACTGTATTCCAACAAGACCACAACGGTTACACTCACCAAGATCCAGGTATCTTGACGCACTTGGCTGAAAAGAAGTCAGACTTCGTTCGTCAATACTTGCCAGCTGATGGTAACACTTTGTTGGCTGTCTTTGGTCGCGCATTTACTGAGCGTCACAAGGTTAACCACATCGTTGCTTCAAAGCAACCACGTCAACAATGGTTCTCAGTTGAAGAAGCTCAAGAATTGGCAACTGAAGGTTTGAAGGCTATTGACTGGGCTTCAACTGTTGCTGAAGGTGAGCAAGCTGACATCGTCTTCGCATCTGCTGGTGTTGAGCCAACGATCGAAACTTTGGCTGCTTTGAACTTGGTTAACGATGCATTCCCATCTGTAAAGATGCGTTATGTCAACGTTGTTGAGTTGCACCGTTTGCAAAACAAGAACGGTGAGATGAACCACGAGCGCGCTTTGTCAGATGACAAGTTCAACGCTTTGTTCGGTGAGTCAGGAACGCCTGTTGTCTTCGGATTCCACGGATACGAAGACTTGATCGAGTCAATCTTCTACGAGCGTCAACACTTGGGATTGCACGTACACGGATACCGTGAAGATGGTGACATCACTACGACTTACGACATGCGTGTATACTCAAAGTTGGACCGCTTCAACCAAGCTAAGGACGCTGTTGCTGTCTTGGCTGCTAACGGAGTTGTTTCAGCTGATGAGGCTGCTGCATTCGACAAGAAGATGGATGACATCTTGGCAAAGCACTTCGAAGTTACTCGTAACGAAGGTCGCGACATCGAAGAGTTCACTGACTGGAAGTGGACTGCTTTGAAGAAGTAATCTACTGCCGTACGATTAATTTCTAAGCGAAATAAAAATTGACCTGAGGCTGGCTTCGGCCGGTTAAAGGGTAACTTAAAGACCATTACTATTTCTTTCGAGATTTAGTAATGGTCTTTTTGTCGTTCCTGGAAATTTTCATAGAACTCCCACATTTATCAGGCATAGTAGAAGATAGCTTTAAATCGGGGAAGATATTATGGTCAATAAATTTGGAGAATGGATACATAAGCGTATCACGTGGCGATGGACAATTCGCCCACAGTTGAAACAACAACTTTTAAATCTTGATATGAACCTACCTACGGTTTTCTACATTGGTATGCCAGAACACGGTGATCTAGGCGATCACGCGGTTGCGTATGCCACAGAATTGTTTTTGCGGACAAACTTACCAGAGCATCAAATTGTGAAGGTGCCAGCTGAAGCGACGGTTGAAGCGTTGCCACTGATTCACCGCACTATTCAACCGGATAACCTGGTCTTGCTACATGGTGGTGGCATCATTGGTGACCGTGAACTAGTTGAGGAGAATTTGCGCCGTTCAGTAGTGGCTTGGTTGAAGGATCAACCGATGATTCAATTGCCACAATCAATGTTTTTCAACAGTACACGCGAACGTGAAATCTCAAAGCAGGTGTATAACACAGCTGAACGACTAGTCATGTTGGCGCGTGATGAAAAAGCGCTACAAGACTTAACGCAATTGCTGCTTTGCCCAGCAATGTTAATTCCAGATATGATTTTGCACTTGAGTGGACGCTTGGCGGCTAGTCGTAAGCCTAGAAATGGTGCCATGTTGATGTTGCATGCATCCGGTAATGATTTCCGCCGGGCAACGCAGGAGCAGGTCAGAGAGCTAATTAGCGACCTCTTTGGCCGGGTGACGGAAGAAGATTACCTGAACACTAAGCACTTGCATCTAAGTGGCCACAAGCGTGATACAACGCTACGTGAATGCTGGCGCGCCATGTCAGGCTATGAAGTATTGGTAACCGACGAAATTCATGGCCTGCTATTCGGCTTGATTACGCAAACACCAACGGTTGCCATTGCCGAAGAGTCAGGATTGATGGGGGCGATGTTTGAAGCGTGGTGTACGGCAGTGCCATGGATTACCCTTTGGTCACCAAATGATGGCCCACTTGATGTGGCGATTGTGGACGTACTGCGTGCCGATGTGTCGCCGGTGGATTATGCGCCACAGTTCGCGCCACTACAGTATTATCTGTCTAATTTTCGTCCCATCCAAAATTAAATAATTTAATTCACATTTACTCCTGAATTCAGTATCAATAAATCTTATTTTCAACAAGAAGGTCACGTAGTATAGACCATTGGAAAGATAGATATTAAAGGGAGATGGAAATGTTGAAACGTGTATTGCTGATTATGCTTGCCTTGGTGAGCATGAGTTGCGTATCAACGGTCGCTCACTCTGACAATCGATCAGAGTCGAGTCAATCAACGTTGTATGAGACACCGGATTTAATTTTGGATGAAAAAGTTTTAGACACGCCGAGTTTGGACACGCGTATTCGTGCGCGTGACATCATCAATGGGGAAGATATGACGATGGTGAAGAAGACGGCGTTTCCATTCATGATTACCTTGCTTTGCGTATGGGCTTTGATAATTTATGTCCATGCCTTGCGCACAAAGGACAAAAAGTAGGCCGACTTTGATATACTAGTTATATTAAGAGCCGGAGGAAGATAGCATGATTTTGTTGTTGGTATTAGGAATCGTTATTGTAGTCGTTGGCATTTTGCGTTCGGTGCAACAACACACGGTGCGATGGATGCCACTGATTAGTGGAACTGTTTTGGCAATCGCCATGGCAGCGGGGTTGTATACGGCCCACCATTCAAACTTCTTGTTGACGAAGGTGCCATTAGATAAGACACAAAAGATTAAGCCAGCAGCAACCTTGTTGGACTTCAAGTTTATTACGACTGAAAAGGGTAGCAATGGTGAAAACCGTTATACCTACAAGGTTGGTAATAAGTCATACCAAACGTTGACGCAAAATGCGGAGACGACGGTGAAGACTGGTGAGACGGCCCAATTGGAAACGATTGTGACGACGTATCAAGCCAAGTCATTGTTTAGCCGCTTCATGTTGTTCGGTGAAACAAAGTTAAAGACTGGTAAGACACAATACGTGCTAACGGTGCCAAAGGATTGGGACGTGCTAACGTCAGCGCAAGTCAAGGAATTGCAAAAGATGGTGAAGGATAGCAACAACGGCATTACCGATGAAGTTGCGAACCAAGTTAAAAAGCAATTCGCAGACCGTGCCAAGGATGACGAGAACTTTATGAAGGATAAGGATGCCCAACAAAAGTTGCAAAGCGACATCGTCAACAAGGTGACGGCTGATCGCCAAGCTAATCTCGAAAAGGCTTTGAACGAAAAAATTCAAAGTTGGCAATAAAAGGCACAATTATTTAACAGTTGCGACAGAAACGTCAAAAACAACAGTTAAGCGACAAGAATTAAACATACAAACTCAAAAATGCTCAAACGTGCACATTGCAGTTTGGGTGTTTTTTTTTGCGAAACTGATAGACGTAAGAGAATATCGAAATTATTAAATGATATAAATGCTTAAGGAGATAGCGATATGGCGAAGTGGAAAAATATTGCTTTAATTAGTACGATCGTGGCGCCGATTGCGTTTGGTGTGGGTGACGCCTTTGCGCAAGCGAACCGACCAACAAATGATAGTGACGGTACAACGGTTATTTTGCATAAGCGCGATACAAAGGGTGCTGAGGATTCAGGTAATAATGCTGAAAACTTGTACTGGGGTAATGGAAACGAAGACACTAACATGCCTGGCTCTGGTTGGAGTTGGGAACCAGGCGTTTCATTTACTGCTTTTAACATGGGTAAAGTGATTTCCATCGGTAAGGATGGCGCTCCTGAAATTTCTAATGCACAAGTGCCGGGAGCACCAGATGGCGTAACTTGGAAGAAGATTCTGAATGTCGTTAAAGGCACAGAGGCTCTTGATAAAGATAAGGGTATCGCGGTTGATTCAGATACAAAGAGTGATTATGCAATTGAATTTACGGGGACAACGGCATTTAATGCAGTTGACTTGCGTAAGGCCTTGGATGAAGGACTAACGGATGACGACAAGGAAGTGTTTGCGCAAACTAATGATAACGGTCAAACTTCACAAAATTTGAAGAATGGTAACTGGATCATCTTGGAGGATATCAAGAAGGGTACAGAAAGTGATGTTATCGAGACCTTTGCCACGCCGATGGTATTATCTTTGCCTATGTTGAACGCTGACACGAAGGATGGTAAGCAAGATTGGTTTGGAGAAAAAACACCATTGCACTTGTATCCTAAGAATTACACGGATACTGGAAACTTGCGTGTTGTAAAGACGGATGCTGAAACAAATAAGGCGGTTGAAGGCGCAACTATTGCAATTATGCAGTTGACCGCTGACAATGAAAAGACGCTTACCGGATTGTTGGAAGGTGGGTTGCTATCAGGTAAGCCGGAGGATATTGAAAATACACTTAAGGAATATGCCGTTGATGGTTCACTTCAGTACGATGTCATTGAAGATGCCGACAATGGTGTTGTCTTTAACGATTTGGTGCCAGGTCAAACCTACTATGTACTTGAAGTTGCTGCTCCAGAAGGTTACCTACCAAATGGTTACTTACAAAAGGCAACTTTGAATGCAGCAAGTGATGAAACTCCGGACACGACAATTGGCGGCCCAAATGACACCACCGTTCACCACCGTGGCGGAAAGTACGAGTTGAAGAACTATGATGTTCCTGGTTTGGATAAGGATATTAACGTCCTAAAGGCAGCCGGAGCAACGGACCTGCAAGTTAATGGTATTGAAGAAAACGGCAACCCAATCTATGACAACAAGAATGCCGATTACGATTATAACTTCCAAGATAACGACACTGAATTCGGTGTTTCACGTGGTAAGCCATTCAACTATACAATCGACTTGGAAACAAACGGTGACATTGCTAGCTACAAGACATTTGGTATCACGGATACTGTGCCATACCAAGTTGAAATTAACAGCTGGACGCTTTATGCCCGTGTTGGAAAGGGTGGCGTGATTGAAAAGGCTACTGGTAAGGATGAAGGCGATGGGCTAGTGCCAATTTTGCAAGCCGTTGACCCGGATGGTAACGAAGCAGATCACTCAACAACTGACGGATTATCACAAAAGTCGCAGCCTTATGATTCAGATAATCCTGATTTGGAAAAGAAGGGTGTATCATTCAAGTTCTACTCACAAGAAATGGCAACGTTGTTTGGTTACACTGGAAAATGGATTAACGACAAAACCGATGCTGGATATAAGGCATCACTTGAAGCTCAAACGGCCTACATTTCTGATGAGTTAATTTGGATGCATGGACAGTCAGGTGAATATCACTTTGACCCAGAAAACCGAGCTGTTCAGACAACGGGTGCAGAAGCGCCGGTGAACGGACAAATGAACATTGAGTTTAAGCCAACGTTCCTACAAAAGTATGGTAGCTGGCAACGCTTTAAGAATGCGTCTACAAAGCAAAATAACGCAAGTTTGGTGTTCAAGATGAATGCGCAAACGAATTCGGCTGCACAAGCCAATGTTGGTGGTACTAACTCTGATAAAGATCCAGCTTCTACAGATGCTCAAACGGATATGATTAACAACCGTGTAGCGTTTAATTACAACAACGGGTATCTAACAGGTACGTTGCGTGATCAATCACAAACGCACGCGGTTGGTTGGGAATTCCGTAAAGAAGATTCAAAGGGTAACGCCATTGGTAATGCCGGATTTGACTTGGGGCGTGTGGTAACTGCGGAAAATGTGGAAAATGTTATTTCTCAATTGATTAGTGCTAATAACAATGGTCACGAAGTAACGGAAACTACGTTGTTGGCTATGGCTAACAAGTTGGGATACACCGGTGATAATACGGCTAAGCTAGCGGAGATTAGGGCTCACTTGAAGGACCAAGAAAATATATTGCGTGATGCTGTTAAAAATGACAAACAAACAATGGTCTGGTTTATCCACTTGGATGACACAACGGCGAAGCAGCCAGTAATCGATGCCATGGCTTCAAACATGGAAATGGGAGACATTTACTGGGTAGTCGATCAAGAGTTGTCAACGACTCACATGTCAGGTATGCAAGATGAAGCTACGCCAGATGGTTACTTCCAATACTGTGGTGTGGCCGACGGACAATACGTTTTGCACGAAGCCATTACGCCAAAGGGTTTCAAGCAAATGGATGATTTGAAGTTCACAATCGGTGGCCCAGGTTCATACTATGTAAGTGGTAAGGGGGCTGACCTTGATGAATACCCACTTGTAACGTCAGCGGGTGATAACCAAGACATGGGATCAGATAACCAAATTACTGGTGAAAACCAAGGTGAAGGTCAAAACTGGGCTGAAATCAAGAACTACAAGAAGTCAGTTTTGCCAGTTGTTGGTGGTGTTGGTGCGTTGAGCCTGTTGTTCATCGGAGCAATTGCAATGATCGCCTCATACATCAAGCGTAAGACAGATATGCGCGAAAACTAACTCGCTAAAAAAATCCACAATTTCAGAGTTTATTCAAAAACAACTGTAATAAACCCGTAATAAAACACATAAGATGTAAAATACCTAAACGTGCATATAGCAGTTTAGGTATTTTTTTTCGGCAGAATTATAGAGTAAAGAAAAAACAAACAAATCGAGCCACGAGTGGGTAGATTGTATTTTTAAGGAGATATGCTATATGGCTAAATGGAAGAATGCTTTGTTGATTTCAACAATCGTTGCACCTATTGCTTTTGGGGCGTCAGCATTGGGGGATGCGTTTGCACAAGCTGATCGTCCAAGCAGCACGAATGTCCAAGTTCACAAGATGGAGACGACCACAGACGGTACGGACAGTCAAAATGTTCTTTGGGGAAGTGGTAGTGAGAAGGACCAGAGCTTATTGCAAGGTTGGAACCCTGCTACGTCTGATAAGTTTGAATTTACGGCAATTCAATTGAACACGACAGTTAAGTCTGTAATTACGGAAATGGATAGTGATACGGGTGCACCAGTTTTTGAAAATACAAAAACGGTGTTGTCGTATGGTGGCAAGGACTATACATGGGCTGATCTGCTAAAGGCGGAACCAGCTGCTGGGTATACGTACACAAACAACAAGGATGATCAAGGCAACACGAAGCCATCGGTCAATGACTACACTGTGTCATTGACTCTACCATCTGGTATGACTGAAGCTGAATTCATTACGGACGTTGAGGCGTTTACTAAAAATACGGCAATTGAAGAAAATACGGTGGCCGGAACTGGAATTGCAAGCTTTAATGGTTTGGATAATGGTCAATGGTTGATTTTCGAAACAAGTAAGGACGACGACGTTAAGGAAAAGTCTGTTCCAATGTTCTTGAACTTGCCAACGCAAAAGCCGGATGCATCAGCTACTGACAAGTGGTACGGTACGGGATCTACTGACGCTTTGCACCTATATCCAAAGAACTACACGGATAGCGGTGATATCATCGTTGACAAGAAGGATGACAAAACTGGTGCAAGTGTAGACGGAGCATGGGTAGGCTTGTTCCAAGGGATTTCTGATGATCAACGTAAGAAGGCACTTACGGCAACGAAAGACCTGGATCCAACTAAAACATCAGCAGCGGATATTATTGCATTGTTGGAGGGCGAAACAGTTGGGTTGACTGCTGATCAAATCATTGGCGTTCAAATGACAGGTGCAACTGGGACTGGAACTGGAACGACGTTTACGAGTTTGAACCCTGGTGAAACATATCAAGTACTGGAATTGGTTGAACCTGCGGGGTATTTGATTAATTCAGATATGAGTTCATTCACATTGTCTACAGCGGATGACACTACAGATGATGAAGATGCCAACGATGGTTTTGTTCACTACAAGGGTGGAACATTTAAGTTGAATAACTTTGAGCCGGGTGTTACTAAGAAGGTACAAGTTGGATCAACGGCAACACAGAACGACACGACTCAAGGTGTCGATCGTGGTCAAGACTTCGACTGGTTGATTAATGCTGACTTGCCAAAGGATCCAACTCTAATCACAGCAGACACAACATACGTATTTACTGATTCTGTGCCATATCAAACTAATTGGACAGACTTCGCTGTAGATATTGCTGGGTTGGGTGAAATGTTCACTGTTATGCACAATGGTTGGACGGGCCAAGGCGGAGCAACGGGACACCACGTTGCCTATGACAACCAATCTACTGAGAATGTAACGTATTGGGATCAAGACAATGGTGGTGCAGTAGTAACTGATACAGCTCACACTCTTGATCAAGGAGTTACTGTCAAAGCTACAACTGCCGATTATGCCAATTTGACAGCTACTGGTGTGGCTTTGCCAGCGGGAGTTACTGATGCTGCGTCATGGGTAGCTTGGTTGAACAGCAATGTACACATTTCAGGATACTCATCATACTACGAATATGTAGATGGTGGTCGCACTATTAAGGGAAAGGGCGATGCTGCTCCGACTGATGGTCAATTGAAGATTGAATTGTCGCTGGCAGCACAAATTTTGTTTGCTCAAATCGCAGACACAAACAAAACGCCAGTTGATGGTGAAGGAGGTTTGAACATTACGTTGGGCGCTCGTGCAAATTCGGCTGCACAAGCTTCAAAGATTGAAAACGACGTGGAACTTAAGTTGTCTAACCCATGGGACGTGGAGACACGTACTGACACAGCAAGTACATTTGATGCTGGTTGGGAAATTGTAAAGACAACGGCGGATGGTGAAACGCCATTGGCTGGTGCTGGATTCGATTTGGCTGTTGCAATTCCTGCAGGTGATAACGCAGCCGACAAGGATAAGCGTGCAGCGCTATTGAACAACTTCTATCAAGGTAAGAATGCTGACGGCACTGCGGTAGTCTACGATCGTAAGAACGCTACTGACACGAACCCTGATACAAACCCGTGGTTGGACATGTTCTATCAAGCGGCAATTAGTGATCAATTTACGGACTCAGAGTACTCATCATTAGATACTTATGCGATTGCTACGAATGACGACCTGACTCCCGAGCAAAAGAAGTCTCAAATCATGGCAATTGCCTATAATTCAGCCGTAACATCAGATGACGACATTACTTTGACAGTTGCTAATAACTCAAACAATTTGCACGATAAGTTGATCTCAATGATGCGCGCAGCTGATTACGAAACTGGTGGTCAAGGTGTTCTTTACTTTATGCACAAGGATGCCACTACAGGTGCATATATGCCAGACATGAACATGGGTTCTGAAAACGTAGTGATGGGTGACGTCATCTGGACGCCTGTTGCCGCATGGGCAACAACACACATCACAGGAACTGATGGATACTTGCAATACTGTGGACTAGCAGCTGGGCAATATGCCTTGATTGAGCGCCAAGCTCCTGCAGGATACACATTGATTACAGACACTATTACTTTGAACGGGACGAAGTTCGATCACGCCAAGGGTATCGAGCTTGGAATGCCTGGAACAAAACTTTCAGATGGTTCAACGCCAGCTTCTGGTGTAATCAATGGTAAAGCAGATATTCCTG
>ULIY01032861.1_pt1 | contig 35410 bp, 33 predicted proteins | sample 1950511 | NCBI WGS metagenome assembly ULIY01 (sample SAMEA4835453, study PRJEB28245) | human gut metagenome | biome: gut microbiome; material: fecal sample | place: Denmark | collected 2008
AAGGCAGAAAACATCAAGCCATCAGCTGACGACATTGCTGCTGAAGTAAAGTCATTGGCTGACCAATACGGTATGGACGAAGCTGCTGTTCGCGGTGCTTTGTCAGACGACATGTTGTCACACGACATTGCTATCAAGCAAGTTGTTGACATGATCGTTGATAACGCTGTTGAAGCTTAATTCAATTAAACGTTAAACAAAAGAGGTTAGACTTTTTCGAGTCTAACCTCTTTTTGCAGTGTTACACTATATAAGTCCTAAGAATATCGTATAAAAAAACACAAAATCTCTGGTACAATAGTAGGTAACTTACGTTTAGTCTAACGTTTAAAAACTTACAGGAGGTTGAACAGTGTTTAATACAACCGATAATTCAAACGGCATTGCCTACTGTTCATTCTGTGGTAAGGCTTCTACTGAAGTGAAGAAGCTTATCGCAGGGCCTGGCGTATACATTTGTAACGAATGTGTGGCTTTGGCACAAGATATTATTAATGAAGATTTGCAACAAGATGCATTGGAGCGCACATTGACTTTGAAAACACCACGTGAAATTGTCGATAACTTGAATTCTTATGTTATCGGACAAGACGAAGCTAAGCGTACTCTTGCAGTTGCCGTCTACAACCACTACAAGCGCGTTAACGCGATGTTGACGGGCGAAACTGGGGCTGAAGGTGTTGAACTGCAAAAGTCAAACATCGCCATGATCGGACCTACTGGGTCTGGTAAGACGTACATCGCACAATCAATGGCTAAGCTATTGAACGTGCCATTCGCAATTGCGGATGCCACGACTTTGACTGAAGCTGGATACGTTGGAGAAGACGTTGAAAACATTCTATTGAAGTTGATCCAAGCCGCCGACTACGATGTCGAGCGTGCTGAAACTGGTATCATCTACATCGACGAAATTGACAAGATTGCCAAGAAGGCCGAAAATGTTTCAATTACCCGAGACGTTTCTGGTGAAGGTGTGCAACAAGCCCTTTTGAAGATGCTAGAAGGTACGATTGCTAACGTTCCACCTCAAGGAGGACGTAAGCACCCTAACCAAGAGTTCATTCAAATCGATACGACGAACATTTTGTTCATCGTCGGTGGTGCCTTTGCGGGTATTGAACAAATGGTTAAGGAGCGTGTTGGTGCGAAGGTTATTGGATTCGGAACGGATTCAAAGACGCAACAATTCAACACGTCAGATAAGTCAATCATGCAACAAGTTGTGCCTGAAGACCTGATGAGCTTTGGTTTGATTCCAGAATTCATTGGTCGTTTGCCAATTTTGACAGCTTTGGAAGAATTGACTGAAGATGACTTGGTTCGCATTTTGACAGAGCCTAAGAACGCTTTGGTTAAGCAATACCAAGCTTTGTTGGCCCTAGAAGGTGTTGCTTTGACGTTCACGCCTGAAGCCTTGAAGGCAATGGCTCACTTGGCAATCGAGCGTGAGACGGGAGCCCGTGGTTTGCGTTCAATCATCGAAGAAACGATGCGTGACGTGATGTTCGACGTACCTTCACGTGATGACGTCAACGGCATTATTATTACGGAAGGTGCCGTGTTGAACCACGAGCAACCTGAATTGGTCACTGAACAAGCATAATTTAACGGAGGATTTATCATGGAAGTACACAATGTCGAAATGGTAATGTCTGCCGTTCGTGCGAGCCAATACCCAACTGATGGGTTGCCAGAGGTGGCTTTTGTTGGTCGTTCAAACGTTGGTAAGTCATCATTGACGAACGTTTTGATTAACCGCAAGTCATTTGCTCGTACGTCATCACAACCAGGTAAGACGCAAACATTGAATTTCTACAAGGTAGAGGATCAAATTTTCTTCGTCGACGTGCCTGGTTACGGTTATGCCAAGGTGTCAAAGAAGGCCCGTGAAGAATTTGCTGTGATGATCGGTGAATACTTGCGTACACGTGAGCCTTTGAAGGGAATCGTGCAACTAGTTGATGCCCGTCACATGCCTTCTAAGGAAGACATCGAGATGTACAACTGGTTGACGTCAGATGACATTGGCTTGCCAGTGCTTGTTGTTGCAACGAAGGCCGACAAGATTTCACGTGGTAAGTGGAACAAGGCTGAAGCTGACATCAAGCGTGGGTTGCAATTCAACCCCGATGTTTCTGATTTTGAGATTTTCTCATCAGAAACGAAGTATGGTAAGGACAATGTTTGGGATTGGCTAGAAGCTCGTATGCTAGATGGTACGGACTTCAATCCTGAAGATTACGAAGACTAAAAAATTATACCCATGTCATTTATTGGCATGGGTATTTTTTGTATGTAAAAACAGTAGATTGCAACCGTTTTCAGATGCAAATTTGATGAAATAAGAGCTATTCTTTGAATTCACCCTCACTCGGCGGTACTATTTAGTCATCGTTTAGGAGGGCATTCGAGTATGAATAAAGTAGTTAAGGGAGTAGCGCTTGCATCAGCAAGTCTAATTTTGGGATCAATCGTGGTACCAACGGCAACGCAAGCCGCCACATATAAGACAATCAATTGGACGGAGACTGCGCAACTTGGCACAATGGACCAAGCAAAGTCGTCTGCTGCCGTTGATTTTGATGCCATGCAAGCCATTGGGGATGGTTTGTACCGCAATGATAAGAACAGCACACCACAATTGGCATTGGCTGAATCAGTTGAAAAGTCAGATGATGGTTTGACATATACTTTCAAGCTTCGTCCAAATTTGAAGTGGTCGAACGGGGATGCATTGACGGCCAACGACTTTGTTTATGGTTGGCAACGTACTAATAATCCAAAGACGGCGTCAACGTATGCATACCTATTTTCAGGTATTAAGGGTGCGGATGACATTCAGTCAGGTAAGGACAAGAACTTGGATGATTTGGGTGTAAAGGCGCTCGACGACACGACTTTGGAAGTCACGCTCGATAAGCCAATGCCACAGTTGGAATCCATTTTGACGATGGCACCATTCTTCCCACAAAATAAGGCGTTCGTTGAAAAGGCTGGTAGCAAGTACGGTACGACGGCTAAGTATACGTTGTCATCTGGTCCGTTTGTCATGAAGGGTTGGAATGGTTCGAACAACAAGTATACGTTGGTGAAGAACAAGCAATACTGGGATGTGAAGGCAGTTAAAACGCCTAAGATTGTGGTGCAAGCCATCAAGGACCAAAACACTGGTTATAACTTGTACAAGGCTGGTAGCGTCGACTTCACGAATTTGTCGCCTGATCAAGTCACTGCGTCAAAGAACTTAAAGGCCTACAAGGTGATTCCATCAGCCACAACGGCTTATGTAGAATTCAATCAAAAGAATTATCCAGTCTACCAGAACCTGAAAATTCGCCAAGCCATGTCATATGCCATTGATCGTAAGACATTGGCCAATAAGATTTTGACCGGAACGGCAACACCAGCTACAACGTTTACAGCGGCCAAGTTGGCCAAGGATCCGAACACGGGTGAAGATTTCGCCAAGTCAGCAGCTGTGCCTGGTGCAATTGCTTATGACAAGGCCAAGGCAAAGCAGTTGATGAAGGAAGGACTTAAGGAGACTGGTAAAAAGAAGTTGTCCGTCCAATTGTTGGCTGATGACACAGATGCCTCAAAGCGTATGGCTCAGTTCATCCAAGCGCAATGGCAAAAAATGGATAACGTGAAGGTGACCATCAAGGTGGTGCCATTCAAGCAACGTTTGGCTTTGTCCGAAGCCAAGAAGTTCCAAGTCGTGATTGACCGTTGGGGCGCTGACTATGCTGATCCATCATCATTCTTGGATTTGGCCACGACGAATTCAGACTTCAACTATGGTAGCTGGAGTGACCAAACGTATGATGACGCCGTGAACGCTGCCAAGACAACTGATGTGAACGATCCTAACAAGCGTTACGAAGATTACAAGACGGCTGAGCAACAAATCGAAAAACAAGTTGGTGTCGCACCACTTTACTACCAATCATCTGCTACGGTGATGCGTCCATCAGTTAAGAATGTGGTTTTGAACCCAGTTGGATCACCATATGACTGGAAGTGGGCCTACAAGAAGTAACTCGCATTAAATGGTATACTGGTACCGAGAAGAGGGCTCAGCTACCGTAGAAAGTAGGTAACGATAATGCAAGCGAAGCATGGTACACAAATTGTGGATGTCTGGCAAATTTCTGATGATATGTCACCAGCTGTTTGGGTGCAAGATGCGTTCAAACAAGGGCTACTTCACTGGGATGCACGTGAAGAAAACACCTTGATGCTTAATGCACCTTGGTCAGTTGCCATGGGGGCGTGCGGTGACTTTCTGACGCGTGATGGACAGGAATTGCGCATCGTGAATGAAAATGAATTCGAAAAAGATTATCAGGTAATCGATAATCAATAGCATCGACCGGAAAGCGCTGAAATATCAGCGCTTTTTTGCTATACTGGTAGTTATGAATAAACAAGAAGAGGAAAGACAACATGGCAGAAAAGACACGTTTTAAAGGCGAAATTCTAGGTAAAGAAATCACGATTACAGCTGCTGAATCACAAGCACACATGAAGGCTGTTTTTGAATTGGCTAACCAACAATTGGACCAAATGAAGCAATTGGCACCCAAGTTGTCAGATGACCAACTCCTAACCTTGTTGGCTATCAACGCTTTGTCAGACCAATTGAAGATGCAAGCTGAGAAGGATCACGCTGAATAATGAACTTGCTGTCAATTATTATTGCAGTATTGCTTCTAGCGGCGGTACTACGTGGTCGATACTTAGGCTTCGTCCGCAGTTTATTGTCATTGGGCGGTCGTTTTGTGGTTTACGCAGTGGCTGTCTTGATGTCACACCGCTTGGGAAGCTGGATTCACGAAACGTTTTTGATGACGGTACAAGCGCGTTGGGCGGCCAATGGGGTACCAGAATTTGTTTCTGACAAAGCCAATGAATTTTTAGCATCCGGTTTAGCATTTGGATTAATCATGATTATTGGAACGTTCATTGTGCGTTCAATCGAGCGTAGTTTGCGTTTCATTAATCATGTGCCTTTGCTCGGCACGGTGAATCGTCTAGCCGGAATGCTAGTTTACGGCCTTTTAGTCTACGTTGAAATCTTCTTTGTTTTACAATTAACACAGACATGGGAAATCCCTTGGTACCACGATGCGATGATTCAGTCACCCATCGCCCAATGGATTTTGAATCAGACACCTTACTTCTCAGATGCCATCTATCAATGGTGGATTCTCCAGTAGGGATTAATAAGAGATATTAGAGGTTAAGACACATGAATAAGAAAGTCTTAGCAACCCTTGAGTATGAAGCGGTAAAGGCCCAATTGCGACCATACCTCTCAACGGCTGCTGGTGAAAATGAGTTGCGCAACTTGTTGCCAACTGCAGATGCCAACGAAATGCAAACGTGGTTGGCAGAAACGTCAGACGCAGCTAAGGTGCTACGCTGGCAAGGTGGTATTAACATTCCGAAGTTGGCGGATGTTAAGCCTCACATGCAACGTTTGAAGATTGATGCGTCATTGAGTGGGACCGAATTGGCGCAAGTCGGACGCGTGTTGTTTACGACGGGACAAATGCGTTTGTTCTTCGAAAACTTGGTGGAAGACCGCGGTGAGCCATTGGCTGCCTTGCGTCCTTACTACACGCGTTTGGTTGTCATGCAAGATTTGACGCGTCGTGTGAATACCGCGATTGATGGGGATGGTCGTGTGACCGATGAAGCCTCACCAGAATTGCACCGTGTGCGCCAAGCCATCACGTCGACGGAAAATGCCATCCGTCAAAAGATGCAAGATTACACACGTGGTAAGTCAGCACAATATTTGTCTGACCCAATCGTGACAATCCGTAATGATCGTTATGTTATCCCAGTTAAGACGGAATACCGTAGTCATTTCGGTGGTGTTGTGCACGACCAATCACAAACTGGTCAAACGTTGTACATCGAGCCTGGTGATGTGGTTGATATGAACAACCGCTTGCGTGAGCACTACATCAAGGAGCGTCACGAAGAAGAGCGCGTTTTGGCTGAATTGTCAGCTATGTTGCGTCCTGAAGCTGATAACATTCAAAAGAATGCTGAAGTTTTGGGTCACTTGGACTTTGTGAATGCTAAGGCCCGTTATGCTGCGGCAACAAAGTCACAAGAGCCTGAGTACAGCCCAGAAAACCACGTGCGTTTGTTACAAGCGCGTCACCCATTGTTGGACCCACAAAAGGCTGTGGCCAACGATATTATCATTGGTGAAGATTACAAGGCCATCATCGTCACGGGTCCTAACACCGGTGGTAAGACAATTACCTTGAAGACGTTGGGCTTGTTGCAATTGATGGCGCAATCAGGTTTGTTCATTCCAGTTGCTGAGTACTCAACAGTTGGTTTGTTCAAGGAAGTCTTCGCTGATATCGGTGATGAGCAATCAATCGAGCAATCATTGTCAACGTTCTCATCACACATGGTCAACATCGTTGAAATCTTGAAGCAAATTGACGCTGATTCATTGGTCCTATTCGATGAATTGGGTGCCGGAACTGATCCACAAGAAGGAGCAGCTTTGGCCATGTCAATTTTGGATGCCGTTGGTGCCAAGGGTTCATACACTGTTGCCACAACTCACTATCCTGAGTTGAAAGTTTACGGCTACAACCGCGTTGATACCATCAATGCCTCAATGGAATTTGATGTTGAAACGTTGCGTCCAACGTACAAGTTCTTGTTGGGAATTCCTGGTCGTTCAAACGCCTTGGAGATTTCAAAGCGTTTGGGCTTGGATCAAAGCATTATTGATGCCGCTGCCTCATTGACGACAGAAGATTCACAAGAATTGAACGACATGATTGCCGATTTGGTTGAACGTCGTAACGCCGTTTTGGCTCAACAAGTGCAACTGGCTCAACAAGTCATCGAAAATCGTCAAATGAAGAACGATTACGAGCAAAAGCTTGAAAAGATGGAAACTGAGAAGGCCCGTACGCTTGAAGAAGCCAAGAAGGAAGCGAACCACATCGTTGCCGATTCACGTAAGAAAGCTGATAAGATTATCGCTGATTTGCGTAAGATGCAACTTGATGGGGTGGCCGTTAAGGAAAACAAGTTGATGGATGCCAAGGGTGCTTTGAACGCCATGCGTCAAGAACCATCAGCTGAAAACAACCGCGTTTTGCGCAAGGCTAAGAAGGCGAAGAGCCAAAACATCGAAGCCGGCGAAACGGTTTTGGTACGTGAGTACGGTCAACAAGGTACGGTTAAGCGTAAGCTCAAGGACGGCAAGTTTGAAGTCCAGATGGGTATCTTGAAGATGGTGCTTGCTGAAGACGAAATCGAGAAGCAAAACGTTGCCGAAGTGAAGTCAGAGCAAAAGGCTGCGCCAAAGCCACGCGTTAACACTAGCAAGGCAGTTAACCGTGCGAACGCGTCTGCAACGCTTGATTTGCGTGGACAACGCTATGAAGCTGCGATGAGTGAGTTGGATCAATTTATTGATCGTGCATTGCTAAACAACTTGCCTTCCGTTGAAATTATTCACGGTAAGGGAACTGGTGCAATCCGCCAAGGTGTGCAAGAATACTTGCGTTCACACCGTGCCGTGAAGAACTTCAACTTCACGGGTCCTGATCAAGGAGCCACGTACGCTGAACTAGGTTAATAAAATATGACGAAGGCTAGTAACGACTTGTTACTAGCCTTTTTGCTATAATCAATTTAATGATGTAGGCGTGGTATTGAGGGCATTTGTATGGAATGGATATGGACAACGCAGGAACAGCATCGACTTTCTGTGTTCCGTTATATGGTTAGAAATAAAGTGACACGATTGTCTGACCTGATGGCAGAATTTAAATTTTCACGTTATATGGTGATTTCGGTAGTTGATCAATTGAATGAAGACATTGCCCGATTAACGGGTCAAACAGGTGTGTTGGTCATCGAAAAGGGGAATGTAATTGTATTTGATGCGCCGTTAAATCTGCTACCGATAGATGAGTTGAAACAATATTATTTGTCAAACTCAACCAGAGCACAGATTATTGAACACTTAATTGCCGAAGATTTTGAGTCGTGGGAAGACTTGGCATTTGATTTAGGAATTTCAACGCCCACTATCTATAAAGAAAGAACAATTGTGCAAGAAAATCTTGCAGTTCAGGGTATCGAAATAACCAAAGATTATCGATTAGTAGGGCAGGAGGAAAATATTCGATTTCTAACCTTTGCCTTATTAACGGTCTATAATGGCCAACGTACGGCCGATGTTGCCGATGAGATTAAAAACGCCGCTAATTACTATATTAGTCATGTCATAGCGCCAATATTTGGTGAGTTAAAAGACTCCCAGATTAGTATTATTTGGCATATGGCCGCGATTTGGACGAATCGTTTTTCACAACGGCACTTCGTTTCTAGCGGTTTTACCAACCAGTATCTAAACGCCACGACTGAAATGTCTGAACAAGCGCAACGACTTCTAAAACACTTGAAAGTTTTGATGGCTCGGAATGGCCATATGTCTGATGAAGAATTAGATAATGAGGCGCGTTTTATTATCTTAATCTTGCATAGTTTAGGACTATTTTCGACCATTCAAACCGCGCGAGATGTCACGCCTACTGTAAAGCAATGTTGGCAGCGGTTTGATGAGAGCATTCAAACGAGCTATAAATGTCTGTTCCGGTTGTCGATGACACCTGTTGACTCCAGAAAATTAACGTATAGTGTCGGGCATACACTATTTCAATTTTTAATCTATCCATTTGGGATTAGTTCAGGGATTTATGATTTACAACATTTTGAAGAATTTTCAGAACGATACCCACTGGCGTTTCAGCTGGGCACTGAAATATTGAATGATTTTGCGCAAAAACAAGAACTCGATTCTAGTAAACTGAAAACGGCACTCTTAACCGACCTTGTCTCAGCTTTGGCAACAGGCGATTATATTTACCAAAGCATTCCAAAGGTCAATATTGTGTTGGACTTTGGTAATCATGTGAATATCGAAAATTTGCTACTGGACCAGTTCGGACCGGTAACCAAAGCAAAGATTGCGACGTCACATAGGTTGGACAATCAAACAGATATACTGTTAACAGATGTCCCTCGGAAACCGGTGACTAATGAACTAGTGTACGTTTGGCAAGGAATTGAATCTGATCGTTATCTTAATCAGCTGATTGCAGATATTAATCGGATTAGTTCCAAAAAATTTAATGCCTGGCGACGACAAAATTAAATATGAGAACAAGCTTCATTATTGGACGTTAATCGTTTGATATGAAGCTTTTTTCATTATTAAAAGTCTGATAAATAGGAGTTTTTCTATTTTTTCGGTCTTTTTTTAAAACGAATTTTATTAAAGACCGTGCTGAAATATGCGAATATGGTTATCGTTTACTTTTAGTCAACGAAAGGAGATGGCGAATGTCGACAAGAAAAAACTTAATTAGTCGGAGTAGATTTTATATTTTTGGATTCGCAACAGCCTTAATCATACTCATTTGGTGGGCCAGTCTTTATTCCAGCGTGGTGCAAATCGCAACGGCATTATTAGTCCTGTTAGGCATATTTTCAAGTTTGATTTTGCCAGGGTTACTTATCACCTGGTTAGGATTGATTTATTTGGTTGTTGGTGTGTTAATGCTGATGATTGGATCATTTGTCATGGGAATACCAGAAAAAATACTCTTGTTGATCGCGTTTCCGGCATCGCTATTTTTGACGAACGGGCGTCGGACAATTGTCGGTGACTTAAGTTGGTTAATGGCTAATGAACAACACGTCGCGTCATTTACTAAGAATTATCACCCTGGTTTGAATCTCCAGCGCTCATATAATGCCAACAAGATTTTTGAAAAGTCAGTCAGTCGTTTCGGTACATACCCTGGTTTAACCAAGGTTTGCGTGGATGTGACTGGTATTCAATGGGCGCACAGCGAACAGTACCGTCAGTTTAATGCCAATCAATATGATGCCGTGATACACGCAGTAGCGGGTGTATTGAAGCAAAAGCGATTGCCATCTGAATTTCTTTATATATTAGATGATGATATGTTTTTGATTTTGTCATTTAGGCTGCCGCGAGAAACCTTTACTGGTTTAACTGATGAGACGAAGATGGCATTGTCAGAAATCATGGTTGGCGATTACAAACCCCAATTTCAATGGGGACATACGTTGATTACAGAGGATAATGCTGAAAAATACCAAACGTTACCAGATGCATTGAAGCATATTCGTCGTGAGATGGAAACAGATCTTGTAACGGAATATATGAAAAAGGAGAGCGACCATGATTAATATCTTTTTTTGGATTGCGCTAGTAGTTAGTGTTGTATTTTTGGTACTTGCGGCAGCTTTATTTGTTGCCCAATGGACCATTTATTCCCGCGTAGAAGCAACGATGTGCAAGTTATGGGGACAAGAAAGTGAGGCATAATGATACACCAATTTCTATTGATTACAACGTTGTTTTCGATATGGTTGTCATTATCGATGGCAATGGTTACGCTGTTCGGGGCCGTCCACTTTTGGCTTAAAAACAGTACAAAAGAGACGGAAATTATACCGCTAAAGCGTTACCCCACGATATCTATTGTTGTCCCAGCTCACAACGAAGATGTTGTTATTGCTCAAACGATGACGGCGCTCTTGAACCTGAATTATCCACCAGAAAAGGTGGAACTACTGTTGTATTCAGACAATTCTACGGATAAAACGGCGGCTGAGATGCGTCGTATTAAAAAGTTGCCTGAGAATCAAAATCGCAATATTGTCATTATCGAGCGAACTGGACAAGGTGGTAAGGCTGGGGTGTTGAACGATTCCCTACAGGTGGCAACGGGCGAATTCATTGCAGTTTATGACGCTGATGCCATGCCAGAACGGAATGCATTGTACTTCCTGGTTCGTAAAGCATTAGAAGACCCGGAGCGTCATGTGGCTGTCTTTGGTCGTAACAAGACGCGCAATGCGGACCAAAATTTACTGACGCAATTTATTAACCAAGAGATTGTTGTGACGCAGCGCATTCAGCATATTGCAATTTGGCATTTATTTAAGATTGGCCGTATTCCAGGCACGAATTTTATTATCCAAAAAGATTATGTGACTGAAATTGGTGGATGGCGTGATGGTGCGTTAACGGAAGATACCGATATTTCATTCAAGATTATGCAGAGTGGCAAGCTAATTGCTTTGGCTTATAATTCTGAGGCATTTCAGCAAGAACCTGAGCATATCCGAGATTACTATCATCAGCGGTTACGTTGGGCTAAAGGAAACTATCAAGTGGTGATTAATAATATTAAGCATCTCTTCGATCGGAGTAACTGGCGCGTAAAAATTGAAACGTTTTACTACGCCGCGACTTTCTTTTGGTTTAATGCCGCAATTCTGTTGTCGGATATCTTATTTGCGGTAAATGTGGTGTTTTACATTGTTGGTTTGTTCAATCCAACGATTACGATACCGTTCACGTTTGGCACAACGAATGTCTTACTGGCACAAATTTTATTGTTTAATTGGGTCTTGATGATTTTGTTGTATGTTTTGCAGATTAACATTGCAATGTCCACCCAGTTCGGTCAGGCGACGACCAAACAAATCTGGTTATCATTCTTGTCGTACTTTACCTATACACAACTCTTTATGGCGGTTTCAGTGCACGCAGTTGCGCAAGTTATCGGCGATAGTCTCTGGCATCGAAATGGTAATGTCTGGGTTAAGACAAAGCGGTTTAATGATTAGTTAGTGAGGTTTAAATGGTATTACATAGAAGATTATGGTGGGCAGTATTTGCGGTTATTTTGGCGTTTTCGTCTATTTTGGTTTATGTTCGTGTCAATAATGAACGGGCGGTTGTACGTGATACATATGAAACGTGGCGTGAAACATTTGTCGTGAAAAATCAGCCGGGGGCAACCTATGTGAATGCGGGTACGTCTAAGCACCGGGTAGCAATGTCTGAAGCGCAAGGAATGGGGATGCTTATTACTGCGCGTGCCGGCCGTAATGGTTGGGCAAAGCAAGCGGACTTTGACAGTTTGCTTGCGTATTATCAACTACATCGCGATGGTAATACGTATTTAATGAGTTGGCGTCAACAACTCAAGCAGGGTGAATGGCGTAATGATCAAAATAGCGCCACTGATGGTGACTTGTATATTGCTCAGTCGTTGATAACGGCAGCTAAAACTTGGCCCAAGGCAGCTGATCAATATCGTCGGCTTGCCCGAAAAATTGCAGCTGATATTTTGCGTTATGAATATAACGACACCGCAAAAATGGTGACTGTCGGAAATTGGGCAACTTCAGATAGCTGGGCTTACGATGTGATGCGCTCATCTGATGTGATGCCAACTGTTTTTGATGCGTTAGCTATAACGACTGGTGATGACCGTTGGCGAGAGATTTCAAATAGTATGTTAGATAAATTGCAGACGTTGAGTGATCAACATGAGACGGGGCTGGTACCGGATTTTTCTATTATTGAAAAAGATCGAATTCGACCAGCTCAACGTGACGAAGTGTCAACTAAGGCTGACGGTACGTACGACTATAACGCAGCGCGAGTTCCGATGATGCTGGCCAACGCAACCGATGCCCGTGCCCGCAAAATTAATGATCGAATGATACACTTCTTTGCGCATCAAAGAACGCTGGTAGCTGGTTATCAGTTGAATGGTCAAGCGACAAAAACGTATGAATCATCGGCTTTCCAAGCACCAATTTTCAATTTGGCCACTAACGCCAATAACGCAGATGCTGAAGTGCTGTATCGCAATACGACAAATGTTTTAAACAAATCTGTGGCGCAACAACCTTATTATGATGCAACGATCACAACACTAGTTGCTGTAGGAGGATTTAAAAATGATTAAAGTAATGACTGTTTTTGGCACCCGGCCTGAAGGCATAAAAATGGCGCCAGTTATTAAGGCACTTGAAAATGATGATACAGTGACACCAGTAACGGTTGTTACCGGGCAACATCAAGAAATGTTGCAGCCTATTTTGGATATTTTCGATGTTAAGCCGGATTATGATTTGGCAATTATGTAGCCTCAGCAAAGTTTGGCCAAAATTACGAGCAAAGTTTTGCTTGGGATGGATGACATTTTAACAGCTGAAAAACCAGACGTCGTTTTAGTTCATGGTGACACCAGTACGACACTAGCAACCAGTATGAGTGCATTTTTCCATCACATCCCTGTGGGACACGTAGAGGCTGGGTTGCGAACGTGGGATAAGTACTCACCGTTTCCGGAAGAAATTAATCGCCAAATGACAGATCGCATTGCAGATATGTATTTTGCACCAACGCGATTAAGTGCCAATAATTTGATTCAAGAAGGTGTCGAGACAGATAATGTTTTTGTGACCGGAAATACTGTGATTGATGCCTTGCATTACACGTTACATAAAGATTATAAAAATCCCGTTTTGGACCAAATTCATCCCGAACAAAAAATGGTACTATTAACGATGCACCGACGAGAAAATCAAGGGGCGCCAATGGCTCGTGTCTTTAGAGCAATTCGGGATATCGTGTTTGAAAACCCCGAAGTTGAAGTTGTGTATCCAGTCCACTTGAGTCCAGCTGTGCAATCAGTCGCGACTGAAATTTTGGGTGATATTGACCGTGTACATCTAATTGAACCACTAGATGTTGTCGATTTTCATAATTTAGCTGCTCGCAGTTATCTCATTTTAACGGATTCAGGTGGTATTCAAGAAGAGGCGCCTTCATTAAATGTACCGGTACTTGTGTTGCGAGATACGACTGAACGACCAGAGGGAGTTGATGCCGGTACGTTACGATTAGTTGGTACGGACTACCAGACAGTTAAAGCTGCTGTTGAAGGACTCCTGCATGATGAGACGCAGTATCGTGACATGGCAGATAATACGAATCCTTATGGTGATGGCCATACAGCTGAACGAATTGTGCATCTTATTAAGCAGTTTATGATGTAAGTGTGTTCAATTATTAAACACGTAATAAAACATACCGAATCCAGGTGTTTATATCAGTTTTTCATTTAGGAGTTAGTTATAATAACCACAAGGAACTAACTAAAGGGAGTATGAAATTATGACAGAAGCAAATTTGGATACGAAAGCATTGTTGGAGAAATACTTGCGTGATTCACACGTTTTGAACTTGGCAACAGCCGTTAACAACCGTCCATCAAACCGTGACGTCTTTTATTTGACGCCCGATGAGTTGACGGACTACATTTACATCACAACGACACGCAACTCAAACAAGATGGCCGAAATTGAGGCTAATCCATTTGTTGCGTTCACGACGGTGCCAACTGATGAGGACAATGGGGTAGTCACATCAAACAAGGCTGAAATTCATTTGACGGACAAGTCAATTGATGACGTCGCCGAATTGATTGAAAACCAAATTCCAAACTGGATGGATGTTGCTGGCGAGGCAAAGGACAGTTTCGTTGTCTTGAAGTTGTCATTCAGCTCAGTTAAGATTTTCGGTGATCAAGGCATCAGCTCTTTGTTGTTGAACGAAGAAGGTGCCACACAAGAAACGTTGTAAGTATTGATATGAAAGGTTGTCCAATCGGGCAACCTTTTTTCTTTCTCCGGGATGTTTCGCAAATTAGGCATATGTATTCGGTACAGTAAAAGTATTAAGACATAGGGAGAGAGTGTTATGCCTTTTACGAAACGAATTATTGCTGGGTCGACGTTAATCACGCTGTTGCCAATCTTATTCGGTGCCATGCTGTACCATCGGCTGCCTGATCGCATGCCAACACATTTTGCGGCGGACGGATCGGTCACAGAGACCATGCCCAAGTTAGTAGTGGTGTTCGGCTTGCCGTTGGTTTTTGCCATCATTAATGTGATTGTTTTGGCATTTGCGAATGCTGACCCAAAGAATAAACACTTAACTGGTTTTCCGGTTGCGATTATCGCAAGTCTGATTCCGTTTATTACGGCCGGAACGATGTTGATGGTTGATGTTTTAGCGCTCGGCTACCGGGTCCAAATCACAACGGTGGTGATGTTCATCTTAGGGATTGTGTTTATCGCAATTGGCTTGGTATTACCGAAAGTGGATACGAGTTACACGATTGGTATTCGCACGCCTTGGACGCTATCAAACCGCAATAATTGGCGCATGGTGCATCGTTTAGGTGGTCGCTTGTTCATTGGTGCCGGAATCTTGCTATTCGGCTGTGCGGGCTTTAATCACACGCCGATTTTCTTAACGATTCTGGCTATCATTATTTTGATCGTTGTCATCGTCCCAATTGTCTATTCATATCTGCTTTGGCGCCAATCTAATCGTTAATTTGAGGGATTAAATGCCTATTCGACAAATCGGACACTTGGCGTTATACTAACCTTACATTAGAAAATAATGAGGGAGGAACGCTAATTATGGCAGTTCAAGATATTACGGATGCAACATTCGAACAAGAGACAAATACAGGGGTAACGTTGACGGATTTCTGGGCAACGTGGTGTGGTCCTTGCCGCATGCAATCACCTGTTGTTGAAACGGTGGCTGAATCAATGCCTGAAGTAAAGTTCAACAAGATGGATGTTGATCAAAACCCTGCCACGGCGCAAGAATTTGGTATCATGGCGATTCCAACGCTCCTTGTAAAGAAGGACGGCGAAGTGGTTGAACGTTTGACTGGTTTCACACCAGCCCACCAACTAGAAGCAATTTTGGCAAAGTACGCCTAACGATTAAAAGAGATGTTCAGACATCTCTTTTTTTCTGCGGTAAAATGGACATATATTTTAACGATTGGACAATAATGATGAAACCACTGAACGAAACTGAAATTGCACGTTTGGCAGCGCTAGATATCTTTACCAAAATTGATCAAGGCGACTGGTACCAATATGGCAAGGAACCCCAATTACAAGCTATTACGCAACGTGCTTTCCAACAGGTGCAACGAATGAATGACGTTGCAAAGACAGATATGTCTGAAGCAACGCGCTTGTTGCATGAGTTTTTGCCTGGCATGGCGACTTCAGCCTCAATCACATTCCCAGTGAACACGATTGAGTATCCGGAACAGTTGATTCTTGGCGAGGACAGTTTCATCAACGCCAATCTGCAAATTGTCAGCGCTGGTAAAGTAACAATTGGTAAACATGCCTTTATCGGTCCGAATGCACAGTTCTTCACGCCAAATCATCATCCATATAACGTAGCATTGCGTCGTGAGGGGTGGCAGTATGATTCGCCAATTACGATTGGGGATGATGTTTGGTTTGGTGGTTCGGTGATTGTCCTACCTGGTGTGACGATTGGCGATAACGTCGTCGTCGGGGCTGGCAGTGTTGTCACGAAGGATGTGCCAAGTAACACGATGGTGGCTGGTAATCCTGCCCGCGTCATAAAAGATTTAACACAAGACTAAACGAAAACCGGCGGTATCTCGCGATTGAGATGCCGCCGGTTTTGTTGTTAATTTGTCTTTGCCCAAACGAATCCCTTGCTGGTGATGTTCGTTGGTTGTGGGATTTGAATATCCGGATGCTCCGCGATGTAGTCACCGATAAGGTCGGCCGTCTCGATTTGGACTTCACGAACAACCTTGTCGATACTGTACATCTTGTAGTTTCCCGTGCCAGTTGCACGGTAGTTGTTCATCGTGACTTCAAACGACTCCGTCATGGACATCGGTTGGTTGTTCACCTTCAGCGACGTCACGCGATTACCGGCAGGACGGCTGAAATCAAAGGTGTAATCGATGCCACTCCAAATATCATAGTTGTAATGTTGTACTTTTGGCTCAAGAAAACGTGGATTCACAATCAATTCGCCATCTGCCGTAACATCAAAGTAGCGACCGCTAATTTCGAGGGCATCCTTGATATCTTGGCCGGTCAACTTTTCAACGACTAGCGTATTTGGATAGATGTAATTTGTCATGACATCGCGACGAGTGACTTCATTAGGCAACCCGCGAACTTCGTCATTAAACAAAGCGGTATTTGAAATGTGGGTGCCGGTCGCAGCCATTTGCACTTGATTCACTAATTCAATGAACGGGTGGTTATGCAAGCGTGCTTCAAAGTGCTTCGTGACCTGCATGTTGTCACCAACTGTACCAATTGCTGCATCCAACCAATCGTTAAATTGGTCGTTCAAGGTTGAGACCAACTCAAGAATGGCCGATTCCTCCTTGAAGTTCCCCGTGGCAATTAGCTGGGCATTGGCGTGGTTAATGTGCAATTGCTCATCCAAGTCTAGTTGAATGGCACCGACGTATTCCGCCCGGTAACCAGGCTGCGTGGTAGGTATACCATCGACAACTTCAGCAATCGCACGGTGTTGGTGCCCGGTAATCAGCGCATCGACACCTGGCAATTTCAAAAGCTCATAACCTTGGTTTTCAGTCGTCAAATGCTCCAACGCTTCGCCAGTCTGCAAATCACGTGAAAAACCACCGTGATAGGCAATGACTAACACATCAACATTTGGTCGTAACTCAGCAATATAACGCTCGGCAGTTGCGACTGGATCTTTGAAAACCAGACCGCGAATGTTATCTGGGTGCTCCCAATGTGGAATATAAGACGTTGTTAGACCAATCACACCGACACGGATGTGGTTGCGATTGATGATGGTGTAGGGCTTGCCGATAAACGGTTGACCAGTTGTTGCATCCAAAATATTGGCGTTCAACAAATTATCTACGCCGGTCATCGCACTTTCTAAGTACTCACGACCATAGTTAAATTCGTGATTCCCTAGAATCCGAACATCAAATCCAGCAGTGTCTGCCAAGTTTTTGTAAATTGGCAAATCAGCGCGGTCCATTTTTTCAATATAGTTGGTCAACGGTGATCCTTGGATAAAATCGCCGTTATCGATGGCAATTACCACGTCATCAGGCGCGGCGTGTGTCCGCAACTCGTTCATGACAGTGACGGCACGGGACAAGCCTAAGCGGGTATTCAAAAGTGGTCGGCGAAAGTCATCAGCACGGAAGTAGCCGTGAACATCTGATGTTGAAACCAACGTGACATGCATGATAATGCCTCCATTAAAATTTGTGTTACTTAATAAACAGAATACCGCAAAAGTAACTAATTTAAAATACATTAGAGCACCTAACGCTAAGGTGTTATTTACCGGACGAAATACTTTGACCAAGTTTGACCTGTTAGTGGTCTTAATGGATTGACTTACTTTAAATGGACGCTTTTTAATGCGTCTATGCACATAATGTCCGTTACGTAACGAACGAAAAATAAGAAAACTCTTTCGATTGATAATTATCATGCTATACTAACGGAAAGTTAGGTTAATAACTGCAAAGTTATGACTAAGATTATGTTGAAGTATGGGGGAACAATCGTGGAAGTACGGTTTGAGCATGTCACGTTAACGTACAGTAATGGGGTTGAGGTGCTACATGATATGGATTTTGAACTGCCGGATGGTGAATTAATTGCCTTGTTAGGACCAAGTGGTGGCGGAAAATCAACGACCTTGAACCTGATTTCAGGTTTGCTACAAGCGACGACCGGTCAGATTTATTTTGGGGATACTGACGTCACAAAGAAAGATGCGTTGCAGCGTGGTGTGGGGATGGTATTCCAGAATTATGCGCTTTACCCACACATGACGGTGTTGGATAACATTATTTTCCCAATGAAGATGGCTAAGGTTGATAAGACGACGCGTGAAGCCAAAGCAAAGGAACTGGCCAAATTGGTCCGTGTCGATGATCAACTGAACAAAAAGCCGGGTGCCTTATCAGGTGGTCAACAACAACGTGTCGCGATTGCTCGTGCATTGGCAAAAGAGCCAACAGTCTTGTTGCTGGATGAGCCACTTTCGAATTTAGATGCGCGTCTACGTGTCGAAATGCGTGAAGAAATCCGCCGTATTCAACAAGAAACCGGTATCACCACAGTATTTGTGACGCACGACCAGAGTGAAGCCATGCACGTGGCCGACAAAATTATGGTGTTGAATGATGGGGTGATTCAACAATTCGATTCACCACAAACGTTGTACCAAGACCCAGCTAACCAGTTTGTGGCTCGCTTTATTGGTGATCCGGTGATTAATGAAGTACCAGCTGATGCGCTACGTCAAACCTTGAGTTTGCCAGCCAACGCCGCCACCGTCGGTATTCGCCCTGAGGCCATTCAAGGTCTTGTGCCTGGACACCCAACGTTGGCCGTTGAAGCCCAACAAGTGCGTGCATTCGGTCGTGACCGTCAAGCTACCTTGAAACTCGGTGAGCACAGGTTGGTCTCAACCGAATTGACGATTGCCACTAACCAAGTATCGCTTAATCCGCTGGGAGTATTCGCCTTTGATGCGCAAGGTGTTCGCTTGCCGCTAGGGGGTGAATAGGCATGATGAATCAAATCAAGCCAACCTGGCGTGACAACTTAAAGGCGCTGGCCTATTTGGCACCTATGCTGGTGATTATTGCAGTGTTCAGCCTGTATCCGATTATTAAAAGTTTGGCGATGAGTTTTTACACCGATTACAACTTTTTCACGAATCAGGTCAATGCAATGGGCTTCGATAACTTTAAGACCCTATGGCAAGACAACGATTTCCATCTGGCAGTTTGGAATACGATTATTTTCGTTATTGGCGTTGTACCAGCTGAAATTATTATTTCGCTGGTTATTGCAGTGTTGTTGAATCAAATCAAGCGTTTCGCTGGTTTCTTCCGCACGCTTTACTTCATGCCGTTCGTAACCAGTGTTGTGGCTATCTCAATGGTCTGGCGGTGGATTTACAACAAAGATGCCGGTCTATTGAACTACTTACTCGGTTTCGTCTGTGTACATCCGATTGATTGGTTGAACGATCCACACTATGCCATGCCGGCGTTAATCATTTTGGCAATCTGGAAGGGATTGGGATTTAACATCTTGCTCTTCTTGGTGGCACTGAATAACGTGGACAAGCGCTTATACGATGCCGCGATGCTTGATGGTGCAAACAGCTGGCAACGTTTCTGGCATGTGACCTTGCCGATGATTTCACCAATGACATTCTTGGTGACGGTGAATGCGGTGATTGGCTCGTTCAAGGTGTTTGATGAGATTTTCGCGCTGTTCGGCGGTCAACCAGGACCTGGTCACAGTACGTTGACGGTCGTTTACTACTTGTATCAAATGTTCTATGAGCAAAACAAGTACGGCCTCGCTGCAGCATCTGGTGTTGTCCTGTTCGTGATGATTTTGGTCGTCACCCTGTTCCAGCTCTGGTGGAGCAAGAAGCACGTGCACTACTAGGAGGGCGTCATGAAAGCAAAGAAAACAATTGTTTATATCATTTTGACGCTCGGCGCGATTACGATGTTGCTGCCATTCTTCTGGATGGTGTCGACGGCATTCAAAACCGGTTTCGAAGCCTTGCAAACGCCACCAACCTGGTTGCCGAAGCACATGCAATGGTCCAACTGGGTACGCGCCTGGCACGCAGCACCGTTTGCAACATACCTCGTGAACTCAGTTGTGGTGTCACTGACGACCACCGTTGGCCAGTTAGTGACGTCTATTCTGGCAGCTTTTGCGTTTGCCAAGTTGAATTTCTCAGGGAAGAAAGTCTTATTCACGATTCTCTTGGCAACGATGATGGTACCGGGTGAAATGCTAATCATCCCAAACTTCGTGACGTTGTCAGAAATGCATTTGGTCAACACGTATGGGGCATTGATTGTACCTTGGTTGGCGTCATTTTTCTCGGTGTTCACGCTCCGTCAAAGTTTCGCCAGTGTGCCAGATCAGTTGTATTACGCTGCCCGCTTGGACGGTGCCAGCGATTGGCAATTCCTCTGGCGCGTGTTGGTGCCAAATGCCAAATCAACGATTACGGCGATTGGGTTATTACAAATCATTGGTAGCTGGAATTCATTCATGTGGCCATTGATTGTCACGAATACGGAGGGGATGCGCACGCTACCAGTTGGGTTGCAAGCCTTCTCAAGTGATTCTGGCGTGCAATATCCAGAATTAATGGCGGCGTCAACGTTCGTCATCTTGCCGATGGTCATCATGTATTTGTTATTGAACAAGTACGTGGTTGCCGGCATTTCAAATACAGGTATTAAAGGTTAATTAACCGACTGTTCACAGCATGTTTGTGGACGGTTTAGTGATGAGAAGCAATTGTCACCGCTAAACTGTTCAGAAATATCACAAGGGCCCTGTGGTATGCCTGACAGTCATTAATTGTTAGTTATGTGGGAAAAAAGGGGAACTTTTAACATGAAGACTTGGACAAAATTGTTCGCAGGTTCAGCTGTATTGGCATTGACATCAGGCGCATTCGCAACGGCGGTTCCAACGGTTGCCAGTGCTGCATCAAAGCCAACGAAGATTACATTCTGGCACGCTATGACGGGAAACTACGCCAAAGCATTGGACGAACAAATCAAGGCATTTAACGCGTCACAATCAAAGTATGAGATTGTCGCAACTGCCCAAGGTGACTACACAACGTTGAACCAAAAGGTCATAGCAGCCGCCAAGTCAAAGACGTTGCCTGACATGGCACAAGCAACGTACACACAAGTACCAGACTATGCCAAGAATGGTATCGTCGCCAACATGGATAGCCAAGTTAAGGGCAAGGATGGTCTCTCAAAGGCTGATTTGAAGAACATTTACCCAGGATTCTTGGAACAAGCCAAGTACAAGGGCTCATACTACGCCATGCCATTCTCAGCATCAGTGCGTGTGATGTTCTACAACAAGTCAATCTTGGATCAATACGGTTTGTCAGTGCCAAAGACGTGGGATGATGTGGCCAAGATGGCGAAGGTCTTGAAGCAACACAACATCGCCGCCGTGGGATATGACAAGTCATTTGATATGGAATGGAACTCAATGGTGCGTGCCGCTGGGGTTAAGTTGGTCACACCTTCTGGTAAGGTCAACATCAACTCAAAGAAGGCTGTGGCAGCAGCTAAGACGATTACGGACATGGTCAACAATGGGGAAGCGTTGACCGCTGGTTCTGACATTTACGGTACGACAAACTTCGTCAACGGTAAGACAGCCTTGTCATTCTCATCGTCAGCTGGTATTTCAGCAACCAAGGCTGCCGCACCAGACGGCTTCGACTGGGGTACGGCGGTAATGCCATCATACGAAGGTAAGAACGCGACGATGCTAGCTGGAAACAACTTGGTCACGACTGCCCAAGCGTCAAAGAAGGAACAAGCCGGTGCGTTTGCCTTTATGAAGTTCTTGGCATCTGATAAGCAAACTGAAAAGTGGGCTGAAGCTACTGGTTACTTGCCAATTACGAAGAAGGCCGCCAAGTCAGCGTCATACAAGGCTTACTTGAAGGCCAACCCATTGGCGAAGGCTGCTTCAGATTCATTGCCAGGTGCGTTCTCTGATACGGCCTTCTTGGGTTACCAAGAGTACCGCACGGACTTGTTGAGCGCGACTGACGCAATGTTGACGAAGAAGACGGCACCTAAGGATGCGTTGGATACGTTGCAAAAGCAAACGCAAAAGATTGTGAAGGAAAGCAAGTAACATGACGACCACGGTAACAGTACTAAACGGTGTTGATACCATCGGTGGGAACGTGGTGTCATTTGAAACAGAACAAGCGCGTGTCATCATGGATTTTGGCATGAACTTTGCGCCGGCTGATACGCGACCAGATGATTTGTTGGCAAGTGGCGTGCTACCCAATTTGCCAGACTTGTTTTCGGACGAAAAAGCGGCTGAGCAGGAAACGGCGATTTTCGTGTCACACCTTCATCTGGATCACATGGGGGCGTTGCAATATTTGACGAAGCCAACGCCGGTGTACATGAGTCCAGAGTCAGCCAAGTTGTATGCCGAGTTGATTCGCCAAGGTGTTGAATCAGCACCGAATGCGCAAATCAAGGTGATTGCTACTGAAACACCGGTCGAAATTGGTGATTTGACGGTGCGAGCATTCTTGTCGGATCACGATGCGATGGGAGCTTATATGTTTGAAGTCACTGACGGCAAGCACCGCTTCGTGCACAGTGGGGATGTTCGCTATGATGGCTGGCACCCAGAACGTGTGACGGCCTGGACAACGTACTTGCATGACCATCAACCAGACATGTTCTTTATTGAGGGAACCGAGTTCTCATTCGACGCTGACCCAACCCGTCAACGTCGCACGGAAGCAAATGTGCTAGCTGATTTGTCAGCGGCTATGACGCAAAAAGAACTGGTGGTCATAAATCCATATGAGCGCAATGTTGAGCGATTGATGCGCCTGCAAGCCATCGTGCATGATTTTGGTCGTGAATTGGTTTGGGATGCACGCTTTGCGGGGATTCTAAAAGCGATGGGGCACAAGGATGTCGTGACGTTCGGTGAAGACGTGACGTTAAACGGTATTATGGCTAACCAGCAGCATTACGTATTACAAAATCGCTTCGATGACATCGCGGTACTCGACCATTTCGATCGCTTCAACTATTTGCACATGAATGGTGAGCCATTGGGTGATTATGATCCACGTTATGCTGAGCTGGTAGCTTATCTCGACAAGCGTGGGGTTGCATTGCAAATTGCCGGCGCAAGTGGTCACGCCACACCGGATGACTTGCTACGCATTGCAGCGGAAGTGAACGCGAAGGTTACGCTACCTTGGCATTCATTTAAGCCTGAACGAGAAGCCCAGGCATTGCGTAATATGGGACTAGAAACGTATCTGCCTAAAAAGGGTGAGACGTTTAAATTCGACTAATTAAGAAAAGACCTAATTCCAATTGTAAGGAGTTAGGTCTTTTCGAGTTATTTAGCATCTAGCTTTCGTTTTTGTTGAATAACCTTCAAGATAAGAATCACATTCAACAAAAGAGACAAAATTAGTAACCATGGGAAAAATCGATAGTACCAAGGATTTGAAATGGTCGTCCATCGATCGTTTTTTTCGTCACTTGTCAGCACATCCTCAGAGTCGTCGGAAACGCTAATATCACTATCGTTCACAGGTGTATATGTTAGGCCGTTAGTTAATGGTTCCTCTGAAGTGAGGAAGTTCGTGATTGTGTTAATTGTTGTTGCACTACTAATCGTTGAGTCAATCAACCTTTTATTAGTTAGAAGTCTTACGCTACTTTCATCGGATGATTCGACCGCATCTGCACCATCTTTCCCAGAAAGGCTTCCACTTGTTTCGTTATCCTCGGCATCGTTTGAGGGTCCGATAGGAAGCGTGTCGTCGTCAGCAGGTGGGCCAATTGGCTGAACGTCCCCTTTAGAAGGAGGCGCGATAGGTTGCGTGTCTGCAGTAGAAGGCGGCGCAATAGGCTGCGTATCTCCGGTAGAGGGTGGTGCGATAGGTTGTAAATCAGGATCGGATTCATCTCTATCTGGTGGTGTAATAGGTTGCGTATCAGGTGTTGATGGCGGCGCAATAGGCTGCGTATCTGGACCCGGCTCTATAACGCCAGTAACAATTAATCCATAACAAAGGGTTCGTCGCAAATTAACGAGTGATGTGTATTCAAAAGTACTAGTTCCGCTGATGGTTCGAAAAGTTGAAACTTCATTTGGGTGTGCGCCAGGTGTTCGTAGCATCACTTCTTTGATACCTTCAGCCGTTAGTCTCGCACCATATTCTTTGGCGCGTGCACTCACAGCGCCACCGGAACTACCTACTTCTGCTAAATCTGATCCACTAAGTAAAAAGGCTTGCTTCGTACCAATTGCCACTGTTGGTGTGGTTGGTATGACGTTTGATGCCATAGAGTTATAAAATAGCTGAACGTTTTTATTGGTAGGATCACTGCCACCAAACGTATTTGATTCCCAAATGCCATATTTCCCCTTTTTATCGCTTAACCTTAAGTTCGGAACGGAAGTAGGCGCGATGTAATCTTCGTATTTTGTGCCAGCGATAGCACCAAAGCCACCAGTCGTGCCGTGATACCAGGAATCAAGCTGCATGTATGGCAAGCTTTCTTCGTAGCCATACAAGTCATTGTCGTCCCGAGCGAAATAGTATGAGCTGACGCCAGTAAATGCTTGTGACCAAGAAAGACCACCAGAAAGATGGGCAATTAGGTATGTGTCTTGCTTCATTGTGCCTTCGCCCGGCGCTCTAATAATCGACCAAAGGCTGTCCATGAACGTAATGGTACCATCCCCATTGTTCACAGGGGCGTATGCCACTGCTTTAGAAGAATCAGTGGCAGTGGCATATGTCAGAACAGGTTCGGTAAACGTAGTTGCAAGCAGGGATGCAACCATTATTGAAACTTTTGCTAGTTTAAAAATAATCATTTCCTACCTTTCGAATAATTAAGTAAGTTAATTTTGACAGGTCGGGCGAATAACGTCACACCGTGATTTCACGGCATTGGACAAATATGTGAAAATGATTAGTAAGCGATTGTGACCATTGATTATTACAATTGTTTGAACTTTGTCACGATGAACTTTAGGAATCTTATATAGTAAATAGTTGTAGGCGGTAGACAGAATTTTCTCTCTCGCAACTACACAGTCCCACCGCCTACATGAAAGACACAAAAATGCGCCCTGAATTTCAGAGGCGCATTTTTGTGTTGTATTAGGTTGTTACGGGAATTGCCAAAATATCTTCTAATGCTGACCAATCGGCGGCGGTTGGTGGCCTGTGCCATTGCAGTTGGAATGGCACATCAAGATCTTGAACGTTAATATCCGAAACAAATAGCAAAGTGTTTTCAGTAATGTGACGTTCAACGACGATGTTGGCGTTTGGTCGATCTTTGAAGAGCGATTTTACAAGCAAATCAAAGTTCGCGCCCTGGCTAAATTCAAAGACGACATGGAAGGGCGGATTGACCAACTCGAGTGGAATTGTCGTCATCATCAAAAACAGGTAATCATACATTATGCCAGCTTGGTTTGAGGTTACTCTCTTTCGATTGTGGCTGAAAGACGGCGTAATAATGTTGGTCATTTGCGATGCAAATTGCATGTAGTCGTTATATTGGTGCAATGCGATTGTGTCTGATGGATCAAAAATATAGTCGGCATTTGTGTATTCAAAAAAATACAGTCGTGAATGGAGTCGACTTAGTGAATCGCAAACGGTTTTTGAGAAAATCGTCTCAGATTTAGTAGCATCAAGCTTGAAATAGCGACCGAATTCATTAATGAATAAGTTGTTTAGGTTACTGATAACAGTGTTTTCAAGCACAATCGCATCCCACTCAGGCGAATCGGGTAACATGGCCTCGCTATACAGATAACGCAACATCATGTAGCTTTCTAATTTAGCATCTTCTTCCGGTAAATTTGGAAATTTGGCTAAGATGGCGTTTGAAAGACCATCGATAGTGTGCTCTGGCCAGCGCATCAATATTTTTTTGAAACGTGGATCGGTTTGCAATTGCTGGCTTGGATTTTTTCCTTGAGCCATACGCGTGAAGACAATGTAGTAGACGTATTTTACTTTGATTTTCTGAACTTGCGTAAATTTAAATTTTGGACCACCGATTATGTTTTCTATCCGTGCAATACCTTCTTCAATGGCAGCATTTGTCTCACAATCGAAGGGAAGATTTTCACCAAAAAATTTGAAATACATTTCAAACAAAAACGAACGGATTGAAACTTCTTGTCCTTCGAAACGTAGATTAGTTGAGATGGTGATTTGATACTTTTCAAGGATGTTCTCAAGTTTTTTTCTAACGCGATAGACACTGGTTGGTGAGATGAAGTATTCGTCAGCAAAGTCATCGATATTATCATGGGTCATTAAGAAACAAGCCTCGAGCAACTTGTATTCGATGGAATTTCTGACATAGTGGCGTAGCCAAATAATGATGTTTTTGTGGGGCGGTGAAACAAGCGTTACGAGATTGTTTTCAAAGTGGAGGGAGAAAGATGATTCCAAATTGAAGGCCAAGATATCGCTTTGCAGATCGGTAATTATTTTTTTGCTGGTGTGATTCGAAAAGTCCAACGAGGTAGCTAATTCGCTAAGTGATGTGTTTGGGTGATTTTGTAAATATTGTAGGGCCTTAACTTTTTTCCATTCAGTTTCATTCAATAATTTGAACAAACTTTCATCCTGACTCATAACTGCTCTCCTTAAAACGTTTTACGTACAACCTAGACAATACTTCAAAAAACAGACTGACTTTCACCCGTTCTGTGAATTACTTGTGAACTTACCTATGACCAATTCTGGAATTGTCGCTCTAATAGTGGTCCTGGGAGTCAGGAATAATCAACTAAACTAAAGGAGTAACGCTTTTGGTTAAAAAGAGGTAAAACTTATGAATTGGGCAAAAGAACTCATTGAATTATCGGAACAACATGGTGGTGATATGTTGCACCCTGAGGTTGTTAAGTACGGACATTATCTGTGGCAAAAAGCAGATGAGTCCCGTTTTTTGGTAGATCGTAATCGAAAGTTTAATGATATAACCAAGCTCTGCAGTTTCCTGCATATCTCGAACAATGAGTTTATAACACGCGCAAACAACGGCGATGAACTTAATCTATCGAAATTGAAAATCAATGGTCACATCGTGGAAATCAACAAAAAGTCGGGCAGAAGTGGATTCGGATCATAGTTAAGTACGGTAGATAAATTCATACAGCATGACCAGAACTTTTCTTTTAACCGGATTATCGGACACATGCAAAACGTAAAACACGTCATGATATTTGTTGCTCAACAAAACGGGGCAAAAACAAATTTAAGGGGTTTTTTATGTGGAGTCGTAAGATTAAGCGATTTACGCTGCTTTCAACAGCAGCTTTGATGACGGTTGGAGCAAGTCCAGCGGTTGTTGATAATTTATTCACCGTGACGGCGGCTGAAAATGGGTTGTCATTTGATGATGCTAAAAACATTATCGTGGGAATGAATGACACGTACATGTGGTCAAATGATGAGGGTAAGAGTTGGACCCGAGGAACTGATCATGATGTATTCAAAGGCACTCAAAAGGTTGTTGTTGCCAAGTACGATGCCGATGTAGCATCTGCTGAAGCTTGGAACGCTACGTCTTCATATGCAACTGGTGCAGTTGTTGTGTTTGAAGGTAAGGTGTATCGTGCAAAATGGTACGCTGAGCCGGGTGTTAAGCCCACTGCTGGAGAACCTTGGACGTTTGTAAAGAACGTACCGTCATCAGTTGCGACGTTTGAATTTCATCATTTCACCGGTGCGGATGCTGACAATTACCAAAAGTCAGAAGCCAACACAGTTGCAAAGCAAAAGAAAGTCATTGGATACTTCGCTAACTGGCAAGGGTATAAGACGGATTATGAACCAAGTAATCCAGACTATAGCCCATATACAGGCGTCTTAGATGGTAAGGGATATGACCCACTTGATGTGCCGTTCGATAAGATTACGCACGTGAATTATGGATTTATGATTATTGATCCAAAGACCAAGCATTTGGTTTCTAAGGATGCTTGGGCTGATTTTGACACGTCAGTTGAAGGTGGTGGAAAGAATTACATTGGTCAAATTAATCAACTGGCCGACCAACATGGTGTTGCGTCAATGGTTTCTATCGGTGGTTGGTCAAATTCAGTTGATGACTTGGCGTTCGATAAGGTAACGGCAACGCCTGAGGACATGGATAAGTTCACGACCGAGGCTGTTGAGTTCATGCAAAAGTATGGTTTTGATGGTATTGATATTGACTGGGAATACCCTGACAACGATGATCGTAAGACGAAGTTTGTTGCTTTGATTAAGCAATTGCGTGAAAAGTTGACGGCTGCGGGTAAGGAAGATGATATCTATTATCAACTTTCTATCGCAGTAACTGCAGATCATAAGAAGATGCAATACATCGATCCAAAGGTTGTTAAGGATTATGTGGATAACGTTAATGTTATGACTTACGACTTCCACGGTGGCTTTGATTCACAAACAGGTCATAACTCAGGATTGTACGCTAACGATGCGGACACGGATCAAAAGTTTAATTTGTCATCAGCTATGGCTGAATATGCTGAAAAGTATGAAGTGCCAAAGAACAAGTTGATGACAGGATTGTCATATTACTCTCGTGGATTCTCAAATGTTAATGAGGGTAAGATTGGTGCAGCAAGTAATGGGACGCCTGTTGGTGGTTCATGGGATGATCCTTACGCACCATCAGGAAACAAGCCTTGGTGGCAAATTAAGAATCTTGAAGCAGATGCTAAGAAGAGTGATTCAGATTCTTTGGAATACCACTGGGATGATCAAGCTAAGGCGCCATATATTTATGATGCAGCAACGAAGGAATTCTGGACTTACGATAATAAGGAGTCAATCTCAAATAAGGTTAACTGGACCATGAATAATGGTTATGGTGGTGCGATTATTTGGGAAATGTCAGAAGACACACCTGACACAGCTGAACTTGGTACATTGGCTGCGAAGATTGCGGATGGTAACAATCAAGAAGTTGCATTGACAGCTGAACTGAAGGACCGTGAGCCAACACTCTTCCTTAACATGTCAAAGGAATCATTCAACAGCAAGGATAAGTACTTTATCTACGTGGATGGTAAGTATGTTGGAAATACGCAGTCTGGTGTCCATTACTACTTCTACAAGAAGGTTTCAGGTGATAAGGTAACAGTTTACCGTTCATTTGCAGGAAAGGCTGGGCAAAAGATTGAACTTCGTCGTGCACCTGGTGGGGATGACAGCAAGATGGAAGTCTTGAATTCATTTACATTAGATCGTGATATGAAGCCGGTTGAAGTACCAGAAATCGCTGATGCCGTGAAGAAGATTACAGCTTCATCAAAGTCTACTGACATCAGCGTCGCCTTTGATCGTGGTGTATTCCAATCAAAGAATCGTTACATTGTTCGTTTGAACGGCAAGTACATCTTCGAAGCGTTTAACGGAACTGGTTATTATACAAATTCAACTAATACGGTTGATAATACATCAACGTTAACGCGTCGCAACATGACAGTTAAGCCAGGTGACACGGTGTCGGTTTCGTTGACTGCCGGTTCTCCTGGATGGCCAACGGGTACAGTATTTAACGAAACTGAACTTGTTGTGGCCGAAACGGTTGTAAAGTAACACTTCAAATCACACGATAATTAATAATTTCTGAATAGAAAGTGGTGGCGCTACGACTAGTGTCACCGCTTTTTATGTTAATACACCATTATTTTGGAAGGTAACCCCAAAAAAGCGGTGTGTTGTCAAAAAACTAAAGTGATACATTTTAAACATATTGAGTCTGTTGTTTTTGGGTTAGGAGAATGATTATGGTCAAACGTTCATGTTTCAATACGCTTTGGACGTTTTTAATATTTGCCGGGCTGAGTTGCTCATCTCGCTATATTTATGGGATGGATTTTAATTTCATCCTGCCAATATTATTATTCCCGTTCGTACTAATCGTCATCATTATCTGGGTGATTACAGTTGCTGACTGGTTAGTTGAGTTCTGAAGGGGGAGAAAATGGCGTTAAAAAGAGCAATTAAATCCTTTTGGATGCATTACTACAATCTCGGTGGCCGTACGTCGAGATCGGATTATTGGTGGGCTATGTTGGGTCACGTCATCATATTTGTCGTTTGGCTGGCGGTGTTTTTGTCAGTTTTAGGAACAAACGATTCGTTAGAAAGTCTCCGAATTACTAGCGTGAGTACAATGTGGTTAGCAATTAATAATTGGACGCAAACGTCGAGTGACATGATGTTAGTGGTTGATATTGGGCTAGTTGTAGTGGCCTTTCTGTTGTTGCCCACTATTGCGATTCATATCCGACGTTTGCGGGATGTTGGCATACATCCTTTGCTTGCCTGGAATATTTGGATTTTGTCGGTAATCTGGGTAATGCCTTTAAACTCGGCTGTCATTACAGGCATTAGTTTAAGCGCTTTGCTTCTTTCAATCGGCCTGACATCGCTGCCGACTTCGAGCGTGACGCGCTTACTACGCATGAATGAAGATTAGTGACGTGATTTTTTGAATTTTACGACGAAATGCTGATTTTTCGTCACTGCATTGTTGAAAAACATGACACCATTATTTCTAGAGAAATCTGTTCGTAGTACAGATACTGAGGAGGGAATATGGTGAAAATATTTAATCACAAGTGGGTTCGATGGGCTTGGTACAATGTCACAATCATTCTTTTTATCGTTTATCTATGTAATATATACCCACCTTTCTTTAATTCATGGGCCTTTGAGCTGTTTTTGACGTTCATGTTTATCAGTGGGGTGTGCATATCAACAATCACGCATATGAAGCGAATCCACAAAGATTGGCATTAATCACGAAACGTGACTGACGACGAATGATGGTTTTAAATGGATTTAGGTCACAGGACAATCAGAATGACGGATATACTAAACGTAGTTACTCGGATAATCATCTTTCTGCCAAGAAACGAGTAACGACATTTCTTAGGTTTAATATGATCACTGTCTCTGATCTAAAGCTAAGCTTCTCTACGGAACCGGCAATCAAAATGACTTTCCAGTCGATTTGATTGCCGGTTTTTGATTAGTTTTTCAACATTCGCGTAGATTGCTTAAAAAACTGAAGTGACTGGTAATCAGTGCGTGCCTACAATATAAAATCGTGACCAGAGATGATAGCGACTTTTAATTTTTGGTCACCGAGATATTAACGTTAACTATATAGTTAACCTGTTTAACTAGTTGAGCTTATCTAGTTATTATCAGAGGAGAGTTTAAATGTATCAGTATCTTTTACCACCGGTCAAAATTAAGCGGCTGGAGTTGCTACATCATTTGGTATCTGGAAAAAATTTAAATGTTAAGTCATTGGCGCGCGACCTTGACTTAACACCTTCTGGGGTACGACGTTTAGTGGATGTGCTTAATCAAGAGGCGTACGTCCTATTTTCGGAGCCGAATTTTTTTATTTTTGATGATATTGGTTTTATAAAAATTAATGATGTTGACACTAAACTTGATAAACATAAATGCTTTCAGACGATAAAATTGACGTATTTACAACAATCGCCAATTTTCAGGTTATTACATGAATTTGGTATTAACCCAGTTCATAAGGTGATTAACTTAGAAGATCGTCTGGCATATTCGACGTCATACATTTACAGATTAATCCACCGAACAAATAAGTTTCTGACCCAGTTTGGTTTTGAAATTCAGGAAGTGGATGCTAGAAAATATGCAATAACCGGTGATTTGTTGTGTGTTAGGTTCTTTTACTATGTGTTATTTGCAGATAGCTTTCAAACATTGAATTGGCCTTTTGAAGACGTGACTAAAGGGGCGAATCTTGAAACCATGGAAATGGGTAGTGAGTATAAGACGGCTTCCAGTCAGTTGATTCTAATGACGTATTGGTCGACACTTCATAAATCTCATCGAGCAAGTAAATTTTTATCTTACTCAGTAACGAGCGACATAAATCAAGTCTTGTCCATGTTTGAGCGAGATAGAGGGTTTTATGATCAAAACGTCGAAGATGGGTATCTGTTTCATTTTTTTAAACATCTGGTTGTTTCGACGTCGTTTGATTTTGACCGTAAAGTCGCGTTGGGTAAATCATTCGCAGAAAGTGACAACTTCATTTGCCAAACAGCACAAAAGTTACCCCAGCAACTTATCGGTGATGCAGACGAGAATGCTGCGTATTATGCAAACTATGTTTTTGTTTTAATTATTTTGTTGTCCAAATTGAGTGGTGGCAAAATGCTAAAAATTTTGGAAATCGGGTTTCCGTTCCCCGAATTCTATCAGGTGCAAGAAAATGATTTAACGACTCATGTGGAAATGGTTGTCAATACAACGCTCCACAAAATGAATGATGTGTCGTTAATCCCTGCAACTGAAGTTTTAATAAATGCAGGATTAACGATTATGTTGATGAACACCAATCCGCAACTAAATGTTTTTTTGCAGTTATCAAGAACATTTACGGCGCACCGATTGGTTGAAAATGAGTTGAAGAAATTTGTGAATCCAAACACGGTTAGGATTGTGAGCAGCATTGAAGAAGCGGACTTTGTCATAACAGATACGTTTGAGCATCAGCACAACCAAAGACCGATTTTCTTTTTTCAACACTTCCACTCTGTTGATGAATGGAAAAAATTGATCTCAGCCATTAATGAGGAGTTACTCTTCCGCGCATTTAACGGCTAAAAAGTCATTGAAGCAGGGCAATCAAGTCCTGCTTTTTTCTTTGTGAAAAAGCATGTTGTGACGACTTTCATCAGCCGTTTTAATTTTTTCGTCACAAGTCACTCGAAATGTCATAGAAAATAAAATTGTACCAGGTTGGACGATGTTGATGAATTGTGAATAAAACGTTTTAAAACCTTTAATGGTTTTCACATATTTGCATAATGGATTCAAAAACGTGACGTGAGTTTAATAGAGCGTTTTGTCAAAATATATCCAGGCGTTGGAGGAGGTATAACGGTTGAAAGGAATTTGATAATGGGAAAGTTTAAAAATAGGAAATGGCTGATTGGGCTTTTGCTACTGCTGATCCTGATCGTAGGCGGAGCGGTAGTGTGGCATAACATCACAAATAAAGGCGGTGTCCAGAGCGAGTTAATAGCGAATGCAAAAGACGCTCGCAAAATGTCGAAAGACCAGTTGGTCAAATACGCTCAAAGTAAGGCTGATGCATCACAGTTCAATTTGCAAGTGTATCCAAATGCAGAGATACATAAAGACATCTCAAAGGGATATTTGTATGTGAAAAATTCACCGAAGAATAAGTACGCAATCGATATCGATTTAGTCGACGACAAAACAAAAAAGACAATTTACTCATCGGGACTAATTCAACCAGGATACGAAGTGACAAATTTTGGGCTGACCAAAAAAGCCAAAGCACTTGCCAATGGTGCTAGGAACGGCACAATTCGTGTGAAGATTTACAATCGCGACACTCATAAATTGGAAGGTGTTACGGCAGCCACAGTAAAAATTAATGTTAATTAAGCAATTTTTGGAGGATATGAACATGAAGAAGACAGTAGGATTTTTTGCAGCAGCGGTTTTGGGAACGATGATGATGTCAATGCCTGTATCAGCGGACCAAACAATCAACAATGGTGCCACTGGTTCAACGACCGACACGGCCGACATGACGGTTACGGGAATCGTCGGTGCAATGGATAACACGGACCCTAATGAAAACATTCCTGATGGAGATGCCCGTTGGATCAACGTAACGTTGCCAACTTCAGCATTGTTTAATTCTAATCCAGCAACGAGCAACGCAACTTTGATGGCACCAGATTATGCAATCAAGAATAATTCAGGTCGTCCTGTTCGTGTTGCCTTGAATGATGTTAAGAATAATTCTCAAACAACTATCAAGGCCGTTAAGAATGTGACCCTTGAAGGAAAGACGCACGGCAAAACAACACAAGATATCATCTTGGACGGTGTGCCACAAAGTCCATCAGCACCTGTAAAGTTGGCCGATTTGGGTGACAACCAAGGCAAGATTAACGGTCAAGATGTGTCTGACACGTTCTCATTCACATTTACGGGAAATGTTGATACGACGTTGTTAGGCACAACTAAGGAAACGGTTGACTATGGTTTGACATTTAAGTTCACGCCGTTGAAGTCAGATGGTACTATCGCTTAATTGTGACTGCGGCTAAGGCGGGGATATGAGAAAAAAGGTTATCCGAAGCACTGTAGGGATGTGTTTGTCATTGTTTGTGATATTTTTTGTGTTTATGGTGGCGCAATATGTTTATGACCAGGTTATAGTCAATCAAAAGCACACCGTTCAAGTTACTAAACAAGGTAAGTCTCAAATGCAAATCTACCAAAATGGTACGACCGCCACAACTGAAACGAATTTACCCACGCAAGAGGAGGTCAATTCACGTTTGCAACAAGATTTTGAAACGTTTAAGGGGCAAGTGGTTCAAACGGATGTCAGGTATCAGGTTCCTTCATATGCTGCTGAAGTGTTTGAGGATTTGTACGTAGATGCGTTTGAACAAGAGTTAGAACATCAATTTCCGGGTGATTACAATGAGGATGTTATTGAAACGCTGTTAGATCGCGGGATGGCAACGATTGACTTTAGCATGACAACCAATAACAGTTAATTTGTTATGTGGTGATATTAACTACAAATCTAAAGCAGATAATTCGATTTAGACTTATCTGCTTTTTCTAATAAGGGATTTAAATTTCAAAGAATAGGAGGTAAGTCAACAGTGAAACGGAATAGCGCAATTAATTTATTTATGTCGTTTTTGTTAATTTCGCAAAGCGTGCCAGAAACTTTTGGCGTCCAAGCATTTGCAAGTTCTATTTCTGAAACGACACAAAAGAATGATACAAAACGAAAAGATTCATCAGACACACAAGCAAGGAGCGTGACTGCGAGTAAGAATGAATCTCTAGTGAGAGTCGCCGATAAGCAATCACGACTAACGACTTTTGATAACCGGGCGCTGATGTCAAGATTATGGACAGGCTTTT
>ULIY01021895.1_pt1 | contig 33106 bp, 30 predicted proteins | sample 1950511 | NCBI WGS metagenome assembly ULIY01 (sample SAMEA4835453, study PRJEB28245) | human gut metagenome | biome: gut microbiome; material: fecal sample | place: Denmark | collected 2008
TACAAAGTCAATATATTTGCTTACAATTGTCAAGCGACTTACGCCCCTCAAAAAGAGTCATAAATTATGCAAAACACGCCAAATTTCGGCATATAAAAAGAGCGTAAAACGACACCCCCAATAGAAGGGGCGTTCTACGCTCAAAGTTTTTATAAATCTTCCAATTGAATCTTTACAATCCATTTATCAATCGGAGTTAATTCCGTATTTGTTGCATAATAGTGAACAGTAGTCAAATCATCCTCTACAAAAAGCGTGAATAATTCATATTTTGGACATGATAAATCATGTTCATGCTAATCACACTATGCTAAAGTATAACCATAAAATTATATGAGGAGGATTTATCATGAACATATTAAAAAAACAAACCATCAGCATCGGTTTATGCTTTGCGCTTGCCGTATCGACACTTAGTGCCTTTACTCCGGCAACAGCGGCTGCAAAAGCAAAACTGGTCAAAAAGAAACTTACATTAACCGTTGGACAAAAGAAAAAGATTTCGATAAAATCAAAAAAGAAAAAAGCAAAATATTCTTTCAAAGCTTCCAACAAAAAAGCTTCCGTAAGTAAATCCGGCGTTATCACGGCAAAAAAAGCCGGCAAAGTTAAAATTACCGTAAAAGAGAAGTTGAAGAAAAAAACAAGAAAGGTGGGAACCATTACGGTTACTATCAAAAAGAAAATAGCACAAAACACGACGGTTCCGGCACTTAATACGCCAACACCTGTCGTTACAGCTACCCCGGCGGCGTCTCCGAGCAATGAACCAACTACCGAACCGACCGCTACCGCTACTGCAACTGCAACACCGACTCCAAAAGTCACCCCTACTCCATTTCCTGAGAACCCTGAATTTTCGAATATTCCAAAAGGTTATACCGCAAAAAATCAGGCTAACAAAGGAGAAGTAGAACGCTTTGAATATGAATCAACAGAATACATCAGTGACGATGAATCTACAAAAAAGACACCAATTGACCGCTATGCTATGGTTGTTCTTCCAAAAGACTATTCAAAGGCAAAAAAATATCCGGTTGTTTATATGCTCCACGGATTAAGCGACACGCCGGAATCCATGGTTGGAAACGGAATTCTTAACGATGGTGCAGGTACACAGTATGTGGTATGGAATGCCATTGCCAATGGTGATGTCAAAGAATGTATCGTCGTTTACCCATGTGTATGCTGTAACGAAGAAGGAAAAAGCAATTTTAATACAGATGCAAAAACAGCCTCTTATTATGACTACATCATTAATGACTTAACAAAAGTATTAATGCCTGCCATTAATAAAGAATATTCCACACTGACCGGACGAGAAAACACGGCGGTTTGTGGATTTTCTATGGGCGGACGCGAGACATTGAACATTGGTATAAGACGTCCTGATTTATTTAGCGGTATCGGATTATTTAACCCGGCACCGGGTGCTTTAGATGGCGGTGACATGCTTACAAAAGCGGATTTAAAACTTGCCGATGAGTACATAAACAGCACTTATATTCAGATTACAAAAGGTGCTACCGACACAGTTGTTGGCAGTAATCCAACCAATTATTACAATGCACTAAAGGCTGCCGGCATCCCATGTTCCTACTATGAAACAATGGGCGGCGACCCTGCAGGCAAAGGAAACGGTGGCCACTGGGCAACCGTTTATCATCATGGTTTGTATAATTTCTTAAAACGTATTTTCAAGTAAAAAAGAAAGGGGATTCTGAAACATGAAAAAAACATTTCTCTGCTTCAGTTTGTCCTTTGCACTTTTAGCATCTGCCCTGAGCCCATCGTTCTCGGCAGATGTTTTTGCAAAGGCAAAGTTAGCAAAAACAAAAATCACATTAACCGTAGGACAAAAGAAAAAGATTACAATAAAGGGAAAAAAGAAAAAAGCGAAGTACACATTTAAGGCTTCTAACAAAAAAGTTTCGGTAAACAAAAAAGGAGTTGTTACCGCAAAAAAAGCCGGAAAAACAAAAATTACCGTAAAGGAAAAACTAAAGAAAAAAACTAAGAAGATTGGGGTCGTCACAATTATAATAAAGAGCAAAGTATCAAATAAAAAGTCGATCGCAAGTGCGCAGCCGGCAGCCACAAATTCCGGAAATACCGGTGAAAAACCAACGACTGCACCAACAGCATCAACCACACCAACACTGCCCCCTACTCCAACCGGCTCTCCGAAGCCTACTGCCACCCCGCGTCCAAAAGAAAATCCGGATTATTCTGATCTGCCATCCGGATTCATGAATAAAAACGAGGCTAACAGTGGCACTCTGGAAGAATTTTACTACGATTCTACAGAAGTGTCAGAGGGCGAAACCGTAAAACGTCATGCACGCGTTGCACTGCCAAAAGGATATACCGAGTCAAAAAAATATCCGGTCATCTATATGCAGCACGGTATTTTCGGTAACGAATATTCTCTTACCGGAGACAATACACAATATGTTGCCTGGAACGCTATGGCAAATGATGATATGAAAGATTCCATTGTTGTTTTTGCTAATGTTTGTGCAAACAAAGAAGGAAAAGGAACCGGCTTTAGTTTGGAACACTATAAAGCCTATGACAACTTCATCAACGACTTAACAAAGTGCCTTATGCCTGCTATCAACAAAAAATATTCCACACTGACAGGCCGTGAAAATACTGCTGTATGCGGATTTTCCATGGGCGGACGTGTGAGTTTGCAAATTGGATTTGAGCGACCGGATTTATTTGGTTACATTGGTGCTTTTTGTCCGGCTCCGGGTCTTTTGCCTTACACGATGAATGGAGTTACTGAACCCGGATTTTATACGGATTCCACATTTACGCTGCCAAGCGAATATTTAAATGACACTTATGTACAGATAACAAAAGGATTTAAAGATGATGTTGTAAAACAGCACCCACTTTTGTATCATCAGGCTCTGCAAAAAACAAACACACCTCATGTTTACTACGAAACGATGGGTGGTGATCCAAGCGGCAGCGGCAGTGGCAACCATGAAAAAGCAGTTTACCAGCATGGTTTCTACAATTTTATGAAAAATATTTTCAAGCCAAATGTAACCGTTCCGGCAGGTGCATTAAGAAAAGATGGAGTAAAAGGAACAACGGAGGAATTCGAATACGAGTCCACTGCTGTAGCAGAAGGAAAAACAGTGACAAGAAAAGCCTTAGTTGGACTTCCGGATGGATACAATCCAAAGAAAAAATATCCGGTTGTCTACGGTTTACACGGTTATGGCTGGGGCATCTATAATCTTGCTCAAGATGGTGCCACAGATGTTGTTTGGAACGGCTATGCCAATGATGTTATGGAAGAAGTAATTATGGTTTTCCCTAATATCTGTGCCAATGAATCCGGTCAGGGAGCAGGATACAATCAAGAAACTTATGACGCCTATGACAATTGTGTGAACGATATCGTAAACTGCTTAATGCCTGCTATTAACAAACATTACAGCGTCAAAACCGGCCGGCTCAATACAGCCGTCTGGGGATTCTCAATGGGTGGCAGAGAAGCTTTGAATGCAGGATTTAAACATCCTGATAAATTTGGTTATATCGGTGCCTTTTGTCCCGCTCCGGGCGTTCTCCCATATAGTGCAGAAAAAGGGATTTTTACCGAAGATACTTTCACACTGCCGGATGCTTATAAAGAAAACACGTTAGTTATGATTGTAAAAGGGAAAAATGACACAACAGTAGGTAACAATCCTATCCTTTACCATAAGGCCTTGGAAAAAAATAATGTTCCGCACATTTATTATGAAACCATGGGCGGAGATGCTGTAAACCGCGGAGGTGGCGGCCACCAAAATGTCGTTTATCTGCACGGATTGTATAATTTAATGAAACGGGCTTTCCCATGTAAATAAATTATATACAGAAAAAAATATCAACATGTAAAAAAACAGTCGCCTTGCTTAAAATCAAAGCGACTGTTTTTTAGTCTTTTAAACAACCAACAGGTATAATCTTTACCCCTGAATCTGTTGTATACGCCATATTCGCATTTGCACAAATTACAATTAACGCCGAAGGTTCTCTATATACATCTCGTGGATGTTTTTCACTTGCCAAAGCCTTTTGATTGTATTTTTGAATAACATCCTTTGTTAATGCCATACACCTTGGCCAACCACCTCTGCAAGCGTATTTTGTATTTTTCGGCAAATTCATTTTACTTTTTTCGGCTATTCTATTTTGTATTTTTCGGTAAATTTATTTTACTTTTTTCGGCTTTTTACTTTACCCACCATACACAGCGCACTCACCAAGTTCTTCTTCAATTCTAAGAAGCTGGTTATACTTAGCCACTCGGTCCGTGCGCGCCGGCGCACCGGTTTTAATCTGTCCGGCATTCATGCCGACTGCAATGTCTGCAATCGTAGTGTCTTCCGTTTCACCTGAGCGATGACTGACAATGGCATTCCATCCGGTCGTCTGTGTCATTCGAATCGCCTCGAGAGTTTCTGTCACGGTTCCAATCTGATTTGGCTTGATTAAAACCGCATTTGCCGCCTGAAGTTTAATTCCCTTTTCGATACGTTTGGTATTTGTAACAAACAAATCATCACCAACAAGCTGCACTTTATCTCCTAATTTATCCATGAGTTTCTGCCAGCCCGACCAATCCTCTTCTGCCAGCCCGTCTTCAATGGAAACAATTGGGTACTTGCGGCACAAATCACACCAAAAATCAATCATTTCATCAGTACTTTTGTACTCACCGGATTTCCAGAACAAATACTCGCCCGGTCTTCCTGCTTTCACAGCCTCCTCATACATTTCTGTGCTGGCACCATCCATAGCAATCGAAAAATCCTCGCCCGGACGGTATCCTGCTTTTTCAATAGCCCCTGTAATAAAAGAAAGCGCCTCGTCCTCATGAGCAAGATGCGGTGCGAATCCACCCTCATCACCAATGGAGGTGGCAAATCCCTTTTCTGCCAACAGTTTCTTCAAGGTAGCGTATACATTCACGCACCACTCCAAACACTGGTGAAAAGAAGATGCTCCTATCGGCATAATCATAAACTCCTGAATCGTTAAACTACTGTCCGCATGTTTTCCGCCATTCATAATATTCATCATCGGAATCGGCATAACACGCGCGTTTGGTCCGCCCAGATACTGATACAACGGAACACCGAGCTGTTTTGCTGCCGCCTTTGCCACAGCAAGCGATGTACCCAAAATTGCATTAGCACCCAGTTTTGCTTTGTTTGCGGTACCATCTTCACGTATCATCAGCGTATCAATTTCCACCTGATTCAATGCATTTTTCCCTTCCAATTTATCGGCAAGAATGTCATTGATATTTTCTACCGCACGCTTTACGCCATTTCCACGGTAACGCGGCAATTCACTGTCTCGCAGTTCCACTGCTTCAAACGCCCCCGTAGACGCCCCAGAGGGAACGGATGCTCTACCCGCTGCCCCTCCACACAATTTTACCTCCACCTCAATCGTTGGATTTCCTCTGGAATCTAAAATCTCTCTTCCTCGTATCGTATTAATTCGAAATGTCTGTATCATAAAAAAAGCCTCCTGTTTTCGATTAGTATAAACAGAAGGCTTCTTTCCTATACGATTATTTTTTGTGCTTTTTATTTTTCTTATTTTCCTCGTCCTCAAACGACTTATCCAACTGCTCTAACAGTTTTTTCTGCTCTTTGGTAAGCTTTGTCGGCACATCCACAACCAAATCCACATAATGGTTGCCTCGCATTTTGCGGTTACGAAGGGACGGAACTCCCTTACCACGCAAACGAACTCTTGTACCAGTCTGCGTTCCTGCCTTTACATTGTATGCGACATCGCCATCAATTGTCGGGATAACCACATCTCCGCCAAGAACAGCTCTTGGATAAGAAATCCGTACGGTTGAGTAAATATCATAATCCATGCGCTGGAAATCTTTGTGGCGTTCTACATATACTTCTACAAGCAAATCACCGCGGGCACCGCCATTTTTACCCGGTTCTCCTTTGCCACGCAGACGAACGCTCTGTCCGTGGTCGATTCCTGCCGGAATGCTGACCTGCAATTTCTCTTTTTTGCTTGTATAACCCTGTCCGTGACAAGCCGGACATTTTTCCTTAATAATTGTACCTTTACCGCCACAAGCCGGACATGTAGTAACATTCTGCACCATTCCGAAAAGTGACTGCTGTGTCTGAACAATCTGTCCTCGTCCGCCGCATCGCTCACATTTGACCGGGCTGGTTCCTGCTTTGGCTCCGCTTCCCCCACAAGTTTTACATTCAACTTTGGATGGAATTTCAATTTCTTTTTCCGTACCAAAACAAGCTTCTTCAAATGTAATTTTTACCTGTGTCCGCAGATTTGCTCCGCGCTGTGGGGCGTTCGGATCTGCACGCCGGCTTCTGCCGCCGCCAAATCCTCCACCGAATAAATCTCCGAAAATATCTCCGAAACTGCCAAAGATATCATCCATATTCATATTGGTGAATCCACCGCCGCCACCGGCACCACCATCAAAAGCGGCATGACCAAACTGATCATACTGGCGTCTCTTTTCCGGGTCACTTAATACGGCATAAGCCTCAGAAGCTTCCTTGAATTTTGCTTCTGCTTCTTTATCACCCGGATTCGTATCGGGGTGGTACTTTTTGGCTAATACACGATAGGCCTTTTTCAGCGCTGCCTCATCGGCATTCTTGTCTACGCCAAGAACTTCGTAATAATCTCTCTTGTCTGCCATGTCTCCTCCACTCTCTTTCTATCCTTTTACGTGCAAATAACCCGCGTGATTCTCATCATCGCGGGCATTCGCCCTTCTCAGCTCCCAGTTCTCTAATGAGCCGTGATTCTTCGCAGCTTCGCTGCTCATCATCGCGGGCATTCGCCCTATGACAAGGAAACAAATGTTTTTCTCTTGTGCAAGCACAAGAAAATCATTTGTTTCCTTGTCGCACGGCTCATTAGAGTTCGCGGAAGTCCCCATCTACTACGTCGTCGCCGCTGTTATCCTGTGCTGCTCCTGCTCCAGGGTTTGGTCCGGCACCTGCACCGCTCATGTCAGGGCCTGCTCCCTGTGCACCACCGGCTGCCTGCTGTGCCTGCTCGTATACTTTTGCGAATACCTGCTGTGCATTTGTCATCAAAGATTCTTTTGCTGCTTTCAACTCATCAACATCGGCATCGCTCATGTTCTCCGGTGTTGTACGCTCCAAGATTGCTTTTACTTTATCAATCTCAGCCTGTACTTTTTCTTTCTCTGCTGCATCTACGCCATCGCCAACGTCCTGCAATGCTTTCTCAGTCTGGAATACCATACTGTCAGCTTCGTTGCGGGCATCAATGCCTTCTTTTCTCTTCTTATCCTGTGCTTCGAATTCAGCAGCTTCTTTAACTGCTTTTTCGATTTCTTCATCATTCATGTTAGAACCAGCAGTAATTGTGATGTGCTGTTCTTTTCCTGTTCCCAAGTCCTTAGCGGATACATTTACAATACCATTTGCATCGATATCAAATGTAACCTCAATCTGTGGTACTCCACGCATTGCCGGAGGAATACCATCCAAGCGGAACTGTCCAAGAGATTTATTATCTCTAGCGAACTGTCTCTCGCCCTGTACTACGTTAATGTCTACAGCGGTCTGGTTATCTGCTGCGGTAGAGAAAATCTGACTCTTCTTAGTAGGAATTGTTGTATTTCTCTCGATAAGTTTGGTAGCCACACCACCCATTGTCTCGATAGCAAGTGACAATGGAGTTACATCCAGAAGAAGGATGTCGCCGGCACCGGAATCTCCAGCCAGTTTACCACCCTGAATCGAAGCACCAAGTGCTACACACTCATCCGGGTTCAAGGATTTGTTTGGCTCATGTCCGGTCAACTGTTTTACTTTGTCCTGTACAGCAGGGATACGTGTTGAACCACCAACCAACAATACTTTTCCTAATTCAGAAGCGGTAATACCGGCATCTTTCAATGCATTCTGAACCGGTGTTGTTGTTCTCTCTACAAGGTCAGCGGTCAATTCATCGAATTTTGCACGTGTTAAGTTCATATCAAAGTGCTTTGGTCCCTCAGCTGTAGCTGTGATAAATGGCAGGTTGATGTTTGTTGTAGTTGCAGAGGACAACTCTTTCTTTGCTTTCTCTGCTGCTTCTTTCAAACGCTGCATTGCCATCTTATCAGTAGAAAGATCTACACCTTCTGCCTTCTTAAATTCAGAAACCATGTAGTCACATACTTTATTATCAAAGTCGTCACCACCAAGTTTGTTATCACCGGAAGTAGAAAGTACTTCGATGACGCCATCACCAATCTCAATGATGGAAACATCAAATGTACCACCACCAAGGTCGTATACCATAATCTTCTGCTCGCCTTCATTATCCAAACCATAAGCAAGTGCTGCTGCTGTTGGCTCGTTGATGATACGTTTTACATCCAAACCTGCAATTTTACCTGCATCTTTGGTTGCCTGACGCTGTGCGTCGTTAAAGTAAGCAGGAACTGTAATTACAGCCTCTGTTACCTTCTCACCACCAAGGTAATTCTCTGCATCGCCTTTCAATTTCTGAAGAATCATAGCGGAAATTTCCTGTGGTGTGTATTTCTTGTCATCAATTGTTGCACGGTAATCCGTACCCATATGTCTCTTAATAGAAGAAATGGTCTTTTCTGCATTTGTTACTGCCTGACGCTTTGCCGGCTCACCAACTAAACGCTCACCAGTCTTTGTAAATGCTACAACAGATGGGGTTGTTCTTGCGCCCTCAGCGTTTGCTACAACAACCGGTTTACCACCTTCCATTACTGCTACACAACTGTTTGTTGTTCCTAAGTCAATACCAATAATCTTGCTCATAATAATACTTCCTTTCTGTCTATACCATGACTGTTATTTTCTTTATTAGTTTAACACTTTAACCATACTGTGTCTGACTACTGAATCTTTATACATATAACCCTTTTGGAATTCCTCAATGACCTGATTGGATGCATCTGAATCATCTTCATCATGCATAACGGCATTATGGAAATTCGGGTCAAATTCTTTACCAACTGCCTCAATCGGTGTCACACCGATTTCTTCTAATCCGGTAAGAAGCTGTTTGTAAACGGCCTCAATTCCCTTGGCAAATGGTGTCTCTTTTTCTTCATCGGAAAGTCCGTCAAAACCTCGCTCCAAGTTATCCACAACCGGAAGCATCTTTTCAACAACTGACTTTGCACCAATTTCAAACATGGCACTTTTTTCTTTTTCCGAGCGGTTTCTAAAGTTTTCAAACTCTGCCAGATTTCTCATCAGGCGGTCATTCAACTCTTCAATCTTTTCATCTTTTTTGTCTTTTTTTGCTTTCTTCTTAACCGCTTTTTCTGACTTCTCCGTTTTTTTCTTTTCTTTTGTTTCTTCTTTATCGGCTTGTTCCACCGTTTCTTCTACGGTTTCTTCTTCCTTTACTTCTTCTTTAACGTCTTCGTTTTTCATCTTTTCAGCCAATTCACTTCACCTCGCTATTTCTTTTTAAATATGTCATCTAGCTGCTGCATGCAGTTTTCCAATGTGCCAACTACTTTTTCGTAGTCCATACGCTTTGGTCCGACAATACCTATCTTTCCATAAACGCCTTCTTTAATTCGGTACGTGGCAGTTACAACGGAACAATCTTTCATTGACTCTACCGGTGATTCCTCACCAATGTACACCTGAATGCCATGTTCTTTGTCATCCTCCGGTGGTTCATCGTTGGCCCATGCTGACAACATCTGTTTTTCTTCAAATGTGGAAAGCAGTCCGGTCATTTTCTCCTTATCCGATAACTCCGGATATTTCAAAATATTCGTGGCACCCGATGTGTAAATCTCTGAGTCATCCTCTTCTGTCATAACTTCCGAAATACAATCCAAAATGCTGGATGCCAATTCTCCGTATTCCCCTGCTTTTTCCTTGATTTGCTGCATAATCGCCATGTTAATCTCAGTAAAATCAAGTCCGGTGAGTGCCGTGTTCATCAAAAAATTCATCTGAGCAATCACATTCTCATCGGCATCCGTCATAAGGTTAATGAACTTATTGCTTACGTGGTTGTTATCAAGAACAACAATCACAAGCAGCTGTCGTTCACTCATCTGATTTAGCTGGATAAACTTAATCCGCTTATGCTGATACTTTGGCTTGGTCACCATGGAAGTGTAATTCGTATTCTGTGCAAGTAACTTTGCAACCTGCTGTAACAGAAGGTCAATCTTGTCTGCCTTCTCGACCATCAACTCCTTCATCTCAGACACTTCTTCATCTTTTCTCTGTAAAATCGTGTCTACATATAGTCGGTATGCTTTATCCGAAGGAATTCTGCCGGCAGAAGTGTGTGGCTGTAAAATGTAACCCATCTCTTCCAGATCCGACATCTCATTACGGATGGTTGCGGAACTAAGATTCAAATCCGTGTACTTGGAAACGGTTCGGGAACCAACCGGCTCGCCTGTCTCCATATAATTACGAATAATCGCTTCGAGTATCTTTTGTTTTCTCTCATTCAGTTCCAAAATACCACCTCGCTTCCTTTTTGTTAGCACTCGCTATCAAAGAGTGCTAATCATTGACTAAACTAAAGATACCACCTTGTGTTGCCTTTGTCAATAGGGTTTGTAAAAATTTTTTTCAAAATAAAAACACCGGTACAAAAAAGTCTCCTTCTAAGCACCAGTGCATTGTTTTATTCTTATTATTTCTGCAGAGACGCAGCATAATCATTAATTACATAATCCATAATGGATGCCGTTCCTACAATTTCACATCCATAAATATAGTCATCTCCGCTTTTCTGCTGACGGATAATTCGAACAACACAATTGAGTGAATCGTTTTCTGCCAAAGTAAGCCTCGCATTAAAGTAATACCCCATCGGCAGTACACTGGCTGAACGGAAACCAATGCCCGCTTTGGAAACATCAATTACCTCAATCGGTGCATTAATATTTTCCACCTTTACGTGATCCTGCTTAAATAAATTGGAAATTTCCAAATTCAATTTTGCCGGCCAGCGTTTTTCTCTTCTCATCTCAATCATAATAAGCCTCCATTATTCATCGTCATCTTCATCATCTGTATCTGCATCATCTATAACAGTAACGGTACATTTTGCTTTTACACCGCTTCCGTCAGTTGCCATTGCCGTAATCACTGCCTTACCGGCATCTACGATATAAACATAACCATCCTCATCTACTTTAACCACTTTTTTATTGGAACTGGTCCATTTCAATGTCTGGTTTGTTGCATTGGATGGGGAAATGCGAGGTTCAAATTCATAATCTTCTTCGTCTTCATCGTCTTCATCGTCATCGTCTTCATCATCCAAATCCTCATCCGAATCCTCTGTGTCATCGTCGGAGTCATCATCGGAATCGTCCTCGTCTTCAACCAATGGCATATGAAGTGTCAACTTTTTCTTCATGCTGATTTTTTTAATCAAAACATTCTTTTTTGCAACGGTAACAGTAAATTTTACCTGTTTCGCCGAATTCGCTTTGGATTTCACTGTAATCTTAGCTTTTCCTATTTTTTTTGCTTTCAAAACGCCCTTTTTAGAAACCGTAACAACCGATTTTTGGGAAGACTCAAACTTGACCGCTTTGCTTGCCTTACTTCCTTTTTTTAGAATAACATTCACGGAAAGTTTCAGTTTCTTGCCTTTACCAAGTGTGATATTTTTGCCTTGGACATTCGTAACCTCAACTTTTTTTACATCTTTGCTCTTTGTCATCTTTGCCTGGCTCGGATTCCAGATAACCGTGTAGGTCATCATAACCGCAAGCGCTAACACCCCGGCGAACAGCCTAAAACATCTTTTTTTCATATAAGATACCCCCTTAAAATAAATAATGGCATCTGCGAATCACTTCACAGATACCATCATTTTATCATACGTGTCATTTTATTGTCAAATATTCCAGATCTATTATTTCCGATCAAGAATCTCCGTCAATATCTGATTTACCATACCCGGATTTGCTTTACCCTGCATCGCTTTCATCGTCTGGCCAACCAAGAAACCAATTGCTTTTTTCTTCCCTGCCTGATAATCGGCAACAGACTGTGGATTCTCCTCCACAATCTTCTCAATCGTTTCGCGCAGAGCTCCCTCGTCACTGACCGTACCAAGTCCATGCTCTTTGACATACTGCTCCGGGTCTGTATTCTCTGTGAAAACAACTTCGAAGACATCTTTTGCTACGGTGGAGTTAATCGTTCCTTTATCCGCAAGGGCAATTAACTTTGCGAGATTCTCCGGGGCAAAAGTAATATCTTCCGGCTCCATTTCTTTCTCTTTTAAAAGGCGCATCGTCTCGCCCATCAGCCAGTTTGATGCTTTCTTTGGATTTGCTCCAAGTGAAACCGTCTGCTCAAACAAATCTGCCATCTTCTTGCTCGCCGTAAGAATCGAAATATCATAGGCAGGAATATCAAATTCTTTTTCGTAGCGTGCTGCCTTTTGCTCCTGAAACTCCGGTTCGCTGTCCTTAATCTTCTGAATCCATTCATCGGAAATGACAATCGGTGTCAAATCCGGGTCTGGGAAGTAACGGTAATCCTGCGCATCCTCTTTGGAACGCATTGCATAGGAATATTCTTTATTGTCATCCCATCGTCTTGTTTCCTGCACAACTTTTTTGCCGTCTTCCAACAACTCAATCTGGCGCGCACGTTCTCCTTCAATGGCGCGGGCAATTGCTTTAAAGGAGTTCAAGTTTTTCATCTCGGTACGGGTACCAAATTCACTCGCACCAACCTCACGCACTGACAAGTTGACATCCGCACGCATGGAACCTTCATTTAATTTACAATCGGATGCGCCAAGATACTGAATCGTCATACGAAGTTTTTCCAGATACGCAATTACTTCATCTGCGCTTCGCATATCCGGCTCTGACACAATTTCAATCAGAGGTACACCGGAACGGTTATAATCCACGAGGGAACAGTCTGCCCAGTCATCATGTACCAGTTTTCCGGCATCCTCTTCCATATGAATTTCATGGATACCAACATTTTTTTTGCCGCCGGCTGTCTCAATTTCAACATGTCCATTGATACAGATTGGCAGATACAACTGGGAAATCTGATAGTTCTGCGGGTTATCCGGATAAAAATAATTTTTACGGTCAAATTTACAATACTGGTTAATGTCACAGTTTAATGCCAGACCAACTGCCATTGCATATTCTACAACCTGCTTATTTAATACCGGCAAAGAACCCGGCATACCGGTACACACCGGACAGGTATGAGTATTTGGCGCACCGCCAAATGCCGTTGAGCAGCCGCAGAAAATTTTCGTTTTCGTTGCTAATTCCACATGGACTTCCAGCCCAATCACTGTTTCGTACTGTTTTGCCATGATTACTCCGCCTCCTTTGCCTGTTCATATGTGTATGCCGTCTGAATCATTTTCTTCTCATTAAAACAATCAGCGATAAGCTGCAAACCAATCGGCAGACCATTTTTATCCGTTCCACAAGGGACTGTCATTCCCGGCAGTCCGGCAAGGTTTACAGAAATCGTATAAATGTCACCCAAGTACATTTTCAATGGGTCACTTAAACTGTCTCCAATTTTAGGTGCCGTCGTTGGTGCTGCCGGCGATAAAATCACATCATATTTTTCAAATGCACGGTCAAACGCCTTTTTAATCAATGCTTTAGTACGCAGTGCTTTTAAGTAGTAAGCATCATAATAACCACTGCTTAAGACAAAGGAACCCAGCATAATACGACGTTTTACTTCCGGACCAAAACCTTCGGAACGGCTCTTTTTGTACATATTATGAAGTCCTTCGTATTCTTCTGTGCGGTAACCGTATTTTACACCGTCAAAGCGGGACAAGTTGGAACTTGCCTCAGCGGAAGCAATGACATAATACGCCGGAATTGCATACTCGACAAGACTTAAGTCAAATTCCTCGACAATTGCTCCTTTTTGTTTCAAAACTTCTGCTGCCTTGAAAATCGCATCCTTTACCTCGGAATCAAGTCCTTCTCCAAAGTAGTCTTTTGGAATACCAATTTTCATTCCCTTTACATCATCTACAAGTGCCGATGTGAAATCGGTATCCTCACGTGCCACACTGGTGCTGTCCTTCTTATCATAGGAAGAAATTGCTTCCAAAATTGTTGCGCAGTCGGTTACATCTTTAGCAATTGGGCCAATCTGGTCAAGTGAAGAACCGTAAGCAATCAGCCCGTAACGGGAAACCGTACCATACGTTGGCTTGATTCCGGTCACACCACAGAATGAACTTGGCTGGCGGATAGAACCGCCGGTATCTGAACCAAGGGCAAAGGAACATTCCTCCGCCGCAACTGCCGCACAGGAACCACCGGAAGAACCGCCCGGTACATGCTCCGTATTGTGTGGGTTTCTCGTAATTCCGTAAGCAGAGGTCTCTGTTGTACTTCCCATCGCGAACTCATCCATGTTTGTTTTTCCGATGATAACTGCTCCTGCTGCCTCCAGATTTTTTACTGCTTCCGATGTATACGTTGGCACAAAATTATATAAAATCTTGGAACTGCATGTTGTAAGCACGCCCTCGGTACACATATTATCTTTGATTGCCACCGGGACTCCCGCAAGCGGGCCTGTCAGCTCACCGGCATCAATTTTTTTCTGTATTTCTTTTGCTTTTTCTAAAATAGCTTCTTTTTCTAACACAGTAACATAACTGTGAATCGTATCTTCTTTTTTCTCAATCTGCTCTAAGGCGTCCAATACTGCCTCTTCTACGGTCACTTCCCCGGCTTGAATCTTTTTTCCGAGTGCAACCGCCGTCAAACTCATTAAACTCATATGCTTCCTCCATTCTGCTTATTAAGCAAAGGTTTTTGGCACCATGTATGTTCCTTCTTTTTTCTGCGGTGCATTTTTCAACATGTTCTCTCTGTCATCTCCATTTGTCACTTCGTCCTCACGGAACACATTGTGAACCGGGAACACATGAGACATCGGTTCCACGCCCTCGGTGTCAAGTTCGTTTAATTTGTCAATGTAATCGAGCATACTTTCCATATCTTTTTTTGCCTGCTCTTTTTCTTCTTCATTCAATTCCAGTTTTGCTAAAATTCCTACATATTCAATTGTTTCATCTGAAATATGATTTGCCATACAAACACTTCCTTTCTTTTATGGTTCGAGACGGTTCAAATCCCTTGGGAACAAGGTCGTCTCACGAACATTCTCTTCCCCTAACAGTTTCATTGTTAAGCGCTCCATTCCAATTCCCAGTCCACCATGTGGCGGCATGCCATGTTTGAAAATCATCATGTACTGCTCCATGCCTTCCTGCGTCATTCCCCTGTCCGCAATTTTGTCCACAAGCGTCTGGTAATCGTGAATACGCTGTCCACCGGTTGTGATTTCAAGTCCGTGGAACAATAAATCAAAACTCAGTGTATATGTCGTATCTTCCGGGTCATCCATCGCATAGAACGGACGTTTTTTTGAAGGATAATGGGTAACAAACACAAAATCGGCATCCATTTCTTCCTTAAAATATTGTCCAATCAGTGCTTCCTCTTCCGGCTCTAAGTCAAATGGGTTGCGGATTGTCCGGTTGTATTTTTCTGCCACAAGTTCTTTTGCCTTGTCAAACCGAACCTGTGGAATTTTATCAACCTTTGGCAGTGTGACTTTCAAAAGATCCAATTCTTTTTTGTACTCTTTTTGCAAAAGTTCCATCGTGTACTGCAAAAATCCGGTTTCCATCTCCATAATATCTTCAAAGCTGTCAATATAGCCCATCTCAAAGTCAAGAGAAGTATACTCATTCAAATGACGCTTTGTGTTGTGCTTTTCTGCACGAAATACCGGCGCCGCCTCAAAGACACGGTCAAACACGCCAACCATCATCTGTTTGTAAAACTGCGGGCTTTGTGCAAGCACAGCATGTTTATGAAAATATTCGAGACGGAATAAGTTTGCACCGCCCTCAGCACCTCTGGCGCCGATTTTTGGCGAATGGATTTCGGTAAAGCCCTGCTCATGCAGAAAATCCCGGAATCCACGGATGATTCCTTCCTGGATTCTAAATTTCGCACGCTCCTTTACATTTCGCAGGGAAAGCGGACGCAAATCCAATTTTGTTTCCAGCGAGGTATTCATTTTCCATTTGTTAATAGCTATCGGCATTGGTTCCGTTGGCTTTGACAAAATGGTTACGGTACGCAGGCGGATTTCAAATCCATGCGGTGCACGCTCCTCTTTTGCCACAACGCCGGTCACACAAACGGTATCTTCTTCCTGCAATTCTTTCAGCGAAATATCCGTAACGCCATCTTCATAAACGGTCTGCAAAAGCCCCTCGCTCTTTCTCAAAACCACAAACGCCACATCGCCCATGTCTCTGATTTTGTGAACTGCACCATTTACCGTTACTTCTTTTCCCTCATACTCACCGGCTAAAATGTCTTGAATGCCAAGTGTCTTTTTTTCTGTCTTTCCTGTTAAATATTCCATAGTAACCTCCATTCCCATGTGTCTTCACATGATTCCACCAAATGATTTTGAAGGTTGCAAAAAAAGCAACCTGCCTTCGACAGATTGCTTTGAAATAAATACGTCCCAGCAAAGCATCTCTGCCTTCTGGGACGGGAAAAATGTTCATCAAAATAAGAGCCTAAAAACCCGCGGTACCACCCGCATTGAGACACCCCGTCGTATCTCCACTCATTCAACCAATAACGGTGTCACCCGGATGAGCCTACCTCTTATAATCGTTTCAACTCATCAGCTCCGGAATGTTCTCCTGTTTACCGCTTCCGCAAGACGCTCGCAGTCCATGACGCCTCTCCCTGTCGTAAAGTCACTGCATAAACAATCGTTTCCTTCATTGCTTTGCCATGTATTGTAGCACAGAGGGAAAAATGTGTCAAGCACCCTTGAAAAATTTCCCCCTGCAAAATTTACGTTCAACATCCTCATTCGCCAGGGCTGCTTGATATTACTTTTCCGGTATTCCAAAGCATAACCGCTCTTTTTGCCGCATCGAGACGCTCTTGTTCCGAACGGAAATCAATATTTACCGTGTGACAGCCACATTCCAAACACATCACATAATAACTACAGCCACATTCCTCTTCCAATAATGCGCCGCCCTCACACAATGGGCAGTCACTAATTTCTAACATTTCATCGATATTCATGTTGTTCCTCTTTTCGTTTTATATTTCCTGCTCCATCATAATGCAAATAACGGGCAGGTGTCAACATCTATTTTTGTCCCAAAATAGGGAATATTTGTAATGTATATTATGCAAAAAATAACAATTTTTATACAAAAGTGTCCGTTCACTCCCAATTTTGTGCCGTTCACGACTTTTACGATTCACGGTGCTCATAATGTGTTATGATAATAAACGGAGTTGAAATTTTCAGAAGGGAGGATGATATTCACTACATAATTTCAGGAAAAGCGAATAAGCAGGGACCTTGACTTCTCAGAAGCAATTTGGGTAAATGCGTTCTGTGATATATCCGTTATATATTACAGCATCGGTGGCGAGAGAAAGTGTTTAAAGGAACTTGTGTATATAGAGAGTTACATCAGAAAAAGCGAACAGGGGCACATAAAAGTTCTGAATATAATGGAAAAAGAAAAAGAAGTTTATTCGTATCGAGACGGGATAACGCTTTGCGTTATAGTCTCTCACGAATAAGCTTCTTTTTCTATGTTTTTATAAGTATCCTACATCAAATCCCTGCTGTCAAGCACGACTGTAAAGGGGCCATCATTCACAAGGGCAACTTTCATATCGGCACCAAACTCCCCCTGCTCTACCACCGGGATTTCTTTGCGGCAGGCTTCCAATATATACTCATACATCGGCTCTGCCATCTCCGGTCTGCCGGCGTCTGTAAAAGATGGACGGTTTCCCTTTTTGCAGTTGGCATATAAGGTGAACTGGGAAATCATAAGCAGTTCGCCGGACACATCTTTTAGGGCAAGATTTGTTTTCCCATTTTCGTCTTCAAATATACGCATATTCAAAAGTTTGTGTAAAAGTTTATCTGCAATTTCTTTTGTATCATCCTCTCCAATGCCGATTAACACAACAAAACCTTTTCCTATTTCTCCACGTACTTTTCCGTCGATTGTGACAGAAGCACTGCTGACTCTTTGTATTACAAAACGCATGGTTTCCTCCTTCTTATACCTTTCTATTTTTCTGGCATGTGAAATAAATAACCTGATATTCTTTTCCGACTTCCTTCAAAAAGGTAAGCGCATGACGCATTTTTTCGTCGTCCAGATTCACAAAGGAATCGTCAAAAACAAGAAATGGTTTGTCCTTTTCATACATGGCATCTACCATTGCCATACGCGCACAGATTCCGGCAAGGTCCTTGCGTCCCTCACTCAAAAAACGAATTTCCCGCGGCATGCCCATTTCCTCCACAGTCAAATTTACGCCGGCATCAAATCGGTAGTCTTTAGCATCGCCACCATCTACCATTTCGTAATATTTCGTGAATCCTTTCTGCACCGGTTCAATATAACGCGCGGTCAGCGTGTCTTTTGCCTGCTGTAACTTGTCCATTGTTTTTAGCAAAAGTTCGTACTTCTTATTGCCGCTCAAAAAATGCTCTTTTCGCTCCTCTAACTCAAGACGGATTTCTGCAAGTTCATCAAGTTTTTCCTCCAGCTGCTCTAATTGTTTCTCGTATGCAGCCATATTTTTTCGATTGTTTTCCTGCTCGGTCATCCACCGTTTTTCACGCTCATGGCTTTCACTCAGCCCTTCGTTTTCCCCGGCCTCCTTTGTCTCGCGAATACGCTCCATATCGTGGTCATTTTCAAACTGTGACAACTTTTTTCCTGCCGTCTGCCATGACTGCTCTGCCACCTGAACCCGGTTAATCGCCCCGGCAATCTTTTGCAGTTCCTCGTCAAACGGCTCTTCAAAAATCAGACCATACTCTTTTCCGCTAAGTACAAATTCTTCTTTTGCCTGCTCGTATTTCTTTTCTGCTCCCAAAAAACTTTCCAGTTTTTCACAGAGACGACGGTACTGTTTCAGTTCGCTGCGAAGCTTTGACAAGCCAAATGCAAACCGCTCTTCTGAAATTCCCATTTCTACATAACCATCCATGAACTCACGAAGCGATTTTTGAAGAGTCTGATAACGAACCTCATCTTCTTCACTTACCGCCTCGCTCTTTGCCTGATGCGTCTCATAGGCTATCGTATCCATCTGCATCTGCTGAATCACATCGCGGAAATCGCCGGAAATTCCTTCCGGGAAATAGGCAGAAAGCACGAAAGAAATCTTTTCATTTCCCTGCTCTATCTCTCTTTTTGCCCGTTCCATCTCCTGTTTAAGTTCCAAAAGCGGCTGCTCACTTAAATCTTCTTCCTGTTTTTTCCCTTTTTGCTGTACAAAAAGGACCACAGCGACAAGCGCCAGAACAACAAATGCTGCCACGCCGGCAATCACCTGTACGAAGCTAAGCCCCACACCAAGAACCAACGCAAGACAGCCAAGAACAAGTAGAAGTGGTGACGCTTTTTCCGACTTTTTCTGTGCCGCCACCTGCTTTAATGCACGGGCTGTTGTCTGCGCATTTGCAAGCTGATCTTCTCTATGTCGAACATCTTCACAGATTCGATTTAATTTCAGCAATTCTTCCTTCCCCGGCATCCCATTCGGATAGCGTTTTTTCAGAGTTTCCCACTCATTTTGTTCCGCCGGTGTAAACTCTCCTTTGCGAATGGTCTGTTTGAGCGATTCATATTCGGTAAGAGCCTCCTCCATCGACTGCAGTGCTGCATCCTCCGGAATCTCCTGTCCAAACCGCTGTTTGACAGAAGACACAAGTGCATTTTCCTCGCCAGTCAATTGATTTCTCACCATCTGCTCACGGAACTGTTCGCACTCCCGTCTTTGCTTCTGCCATTTTCCCATCTGCTCCATCGAAGGAATTTTATCCTCGTAAGGAAATGCATTTTTACTGTCTTCCCACTGTTTTCCCGCCTGTTCTTTGGCAGACACAAGTGTCTCATACTCTTTTCTATTTACCGCATAGTCCATTGCCTTACTAAGTTTTTCCTGCTTCTTTTGCTCCGCAGCAATCACCTCGGAAAGCTCTTTTTCTTTTTCTTCACACTGCTTGTAATAAGTTTCCGCCTCTAAAATCCCCTGCCGGATGCTTTCTTCTTCACGAAGTTTCTGCTCTCTTTCTTCGATTTCACGTTTTTCTCTGTTCAGCGAACCGGTTTTTCTTTTTGGCGTCATTTTATTCGTGGTATCTTTCAATTTGTCATACACACTTTGAAAATTGTGGATATCATCCGTCTGCTCAATCAGATTGCCAAGTTTCGCATGAATCCCGTCGGTCGGTGCAGACTCGCAGTCCTTCTGTGAAAAAAATACTGTGCGGCCAAAGGATGCCGCATCAATACCAAATAATTCAACACCGATATTCTCGGAAAAATCCTCGCACGGAAGGTTTGTCGAAAGGTCATAGAGTTCAAAAATATCATCTTTATCTTTTTTCCCAAACACGCGGTTAAGCTGATAACTTTTCCCCTCTGTTTCGAATTTCACACTTCCGCCATATACGCCTTTCGTGCTCTGCCACGGGAAATAACGCTTTCTTTCATTTACCAGTTTGTCCTGTTTATTACCATTTAAAAAGCCAAAGAACATAATTCGGACAAAATTCGCAAGCGTACTTTTTCCCCATCCGTTTTCCTCGCAGAATGTATTGACACCCTCTGAAAAGTCAAAGGAGACATCGCTTAATTTACCAAAATTTTCTATTTTACACTGTAATAATTTCACTCGATTTCCTCCCCTTCCAAAGCTCGTATGCCATACTGAATCATCTGCGCCTTTTCTTCGTCAGAAAGTACCTCATCTGCCTGCACTAAACGAACGAACTCGCCGCGAAGTGACGCATCGTTTCGATAATCCTCATAGTCAATTCGGATTTTTGTTTTGTCCGTCACTTTCACGGTATAATAATCATCCTGAATCCATTGATTCAAATAATCCAAATCTTTTTCGCTGGCAAGCGCCATCTCGCCAACCAATACAAATTTCACAAAATCCTCATGCGGCAGATGCTCCCTTTGTGCGGTCTCGTTGATGGCATCCATAATCTCTGCCGTGCTCATACAGTCACTGACATCAACTTCCACATAATGTCCGTTTCTAAGGGCAAATGGGATAAATTCACTCGCCACGGTTTTCTCTTCCAAATCCACATCTAAAAGAACAAAGCCATGCTCCCCATATTCATCAAAGCCACGGCATTCTAAACACCCCGGATAGCAATACTCGCCTCGGCTATCCAGTGTTTCCTTTTTATAACCATGCACATGCCCAAGTGCCAGATAATCAATGCCCTTGCCACGCAAATCACGCAGCGGCACGACTTCCGCCTTGTCCTGTGCAGCGTATTCCGCTTCCTGTCCGTGAAGCATCACAATATTTACATCCTCACGGTTTAAAGTCAGCGAATTGGCTATCAGCGCATGATTTTCCTCACACAACTCAACGCCGCTAATCACAAGACGGCATCCCTCATCCGCCTGCACATAAGCGGTCCACTCTTCGCCAAACAATTTTAAATTTTCAGGACATTCTTTGCCATTTGGCAAAAAAAGACGCACATCATGATTTCCTTTCAGATAATAAAATGTCATCTCAGGGCGTGTCGAAATCGCATGATAAACTGCATTGCGCGCCGTTGCCGAAATATTTTTCCGGTCAAACAAATCACCCGCAATCAAAACCGCCGACACATTTTCCCTGTCGGCATACTCCATCATCCGGTTAAAAGAAGCAAGTAATTCTGCTTTTCGCTCCTTTGCTTTTTCCTTTGTCAAATGCGTCGTCATGCTTGAATCCAAATGCAAATCCGCACAATGAATCAGTTTCATCGCTTCACCCCTTCCTCTTACTCTCTCTCTTTACGGCTCCATCTTCCGCTTGCGCCACACGGCAAAACAAGTCCCTGCTTACCGCGCACCGGCAATCCGATTTCATCTGCTTCAACCGTTCCGCCAAAACGGCTTTTTATTTCCAAATTTAACATATAAGAAAGCACCGCCGGCTGTAATCCTGTTGTATAAGAATTAATCAGGAAAAATAATGGCTTGTCTGCAAGTACCTTCGTGCAAAGCTGTACCAGTGGGAAAATTTTTTCTTCTATTTTCCAAATCTCGCCTTTGGGACCTCTTCCATAGGAAGGCGGGTCCATAATAATCGCATCATAATGATTGCCGCGGCGAATTTCACGCTCCACAAATTTTACGCAGTCATCCACCAGATAGCGAATCGGCGCATTGGCAAGCCCGGACGCTGCCGCATTTTCTTTCGCCCATGTAACCATCCCTTTGGATGCGTCCACATGTGTCACAGCTGCCCCCGCATCAGCGCATGCCACTGTCGCGCCACCCGTGTATGCAAATAAATTCAGCACCTTAATTTCTTTTCCCGGATTTTTCTTCTTTGCCTCGCGAATCAAATTTCCGCTCCACTCCCAGTTTACCGCCTGCTCAGGGAAAAGTCCGGTATGTTTAAAATGAAATGGTTTCAAATGAAATTTGAGATTTCCATAGGAAATCTCCCACTGCTCCGGCAAATTAAAAAATTCCCACTGTCCGCCGCCTTTATTGCTTCTGTGATAATGTCCGTTTTTCTGTTTCCACTCTCTTACTTTATGCGGTGTGTTCCAAATCACCTGCGGGTCGGGGCGTACAAGAATATAATCGCCCCACCGCTCTAATTTTTCTCCTGCCGAAGTATCTAACACTTCATAATCGTTCCATCCATCTGCAATCCACATAATTTACAATCCTCTTCTTCTATTTATTCTCGCTTGAAAATACACTCTTGATTTCTTTGCCAACTTTTTTTGCCTCTTTGGTGACAACCTCTGCGGCATGGTCAATTTTCTTGTCCAGTTCTTTTTCTTTGGCGTACCTGCCGGCTTTGTCTGCCGCATTGTTCACGGCGTCAACTGCCTTGCCAAAACCATCCATCATTTTTTCTTTATTTAATAATGGCATAACGCCACCTCCTTGTCATTTGGTATGATTATATCATAAGATGGGGGAAGAAACTAGTGGGTTGTAATAAGATTCGTTTGTTCTTTTTTTAGTTTTGGTAAATCATCTTGATAAGATTTACCAAACAAAAAACTTCAATCGAATTTTTCCAGACGAGGCAACTCTTTTCCCAAATTTTCTACTTTATGGTTGCTTTGCTTGCAAGTGGTTTTCTATTTTGTACAACGCTTTTTTAGAAATTTAGCAAATAGAGTTGCTTTTGACGGAAAAATTGAGATAAATTGGCGAAAATGGAGTTTAAATTGCAACTCTTTTTTAATTTTGAACGGATTAGCGTTGCCTAAGACTTTTGATGCTTATATATAACGGATTTCTCCATTGCTCCACAACTGCTGCAAACCCACAAACAAAGAAAAATGGTGCTGGGACAACAGAACAGTCCTAGCACCAACTTTGTCTACATAATACTTACTTTCCTTAATTAGCAGTTAATCTCTGCTTTAATTCCAAGCAAGTCTTTGTTTTCGTCGAGAATTGGTGTGACCACGTCTTCAACAAACTCTTTTACCTGACTTGGTGCACGACCAACGTATTTGCTTGGGTCCATAGTCTTCTGCAATTCTTCCAAAGTCATTGGGAAGGCATCGTCTGCGGCAATCAACTCTAAGAGGTTGTTGTCTAAGCCGCGCTCTTTTACATTTCTGCCTGCTTCCATGGAAAGCTCACGAATCTTCTCATGCAGTTCCTGACGGTTGCCGCCGGCTTTTACGGCATCCATCATGATATTTTCGGTTGCCATAAATGGAAGTTCGGACATGAGACGTTTTGTAATTACTTTATCGTAAACAACAAGTCCATCGGCTACATTTAAGAATAAATCCAAAATACCATCGATTGCGAGGAAGCCTTCTGCTACGCTCAGACGCTTATTTGCGGAATCATCGAGCGTTCTCTCAAACCACTGGGTTGCCGATGTAATGGCTGGGTTTAAGGCATCAATCATTACATAGCGGGACAGGGATGCAATTCTTTCGCTTCGCATTGGGTTTCTCTTGTATGCCATTGCAGAGGAACCAATCTGGCTCTTTTCAAATGGCTCTTCCACTTCTTTCAAATGCTGAAGAAGACGGATATCGTTTGAAAATTTATGTGCGCTGGCTGCGATGCCGGCAAGTACATTTACTACGCGAGTATCCAATTTACGGGAATAGGTCTGTCCGGAAACAGGGAAGCATGCGTCAAATCCCATTTTCTTTGCAATCAGTTTGTCCGCTTCTTTACATTTGCTCTCATCACCGTCAAACAGCTCAAGGAAACTTGCCTGTGTACCGGTAGTTCCTTTCGAACCAAGAAGTTTCATATGAGACAGCACGTGATTCAAATCTTCCAAATCCATCACAAGTTCCTGAATCCAAAGCGTTGCACGCTTACCAACTGTTGTCGGCTGTGCCGGCTGGAAATGAGTAAATGCAAGCGTCGGAAGGTCTTTGTATTTCATTGCAAAATCAGATAATACGGAAATGACATTCACCAGTTTTTTCTTTACTAATTTAAGTGCTTCAGTCATGATAATGACGTCTGTATTATCACCAACATAGCAGGAAGTTGCTCCGAGATGAATGATTCCTGCTGCCTTTGGACACTGTTTGCCATATGCATATACATGGCTCATTACGTCGTGGCGCACCTCTTTTTCGCGAGCTTTTGCAACATCATAATTAATATCTGTCACATGTGCTTTTAACTCCTCAATCTGTTCGTCTGTGATACGTGGATTTCCATCTGCATCCTTTAAGCCAAGTTCTTTCTCGGTTTCTGCTAATGCAATCCATAATTTTCTCCAAGTCTGAAATTTCATATCCGGCGAGAAAATAAACTGCATTTCTTTGCTGGCGTATCTCTCCGACAACGGGCTTACATATCTGTCTGTACTCATATTCTTTCTTTCCTTTCTCTATCCTTTTATAAAATAGTGCCAGGTCTTTTCCTTAACACCTATTTACGGTTCAAAACTTCCACGAATATCTTCGGTTGGCGGCTCTACCGGGTAATTTCCGGAGAAGCACGCATCGCAGTAACCGGTTTCTCCCTCAATCAATTCCGGCAGTCTTTCGCCATCTAAGTAACCAAGCGAATCCGCTCCAATCAACTCACAAATCTGGGATACCGTGTGGTCATGTGCAATCAGCTGGTCGCAGCTTGGCACGTCGGTTCCAAAATAGCATGGAAACAAAAATGGTGGCGAACTGATTCTTACATGCACCTCAGTCGCTCCGGCATCTTTGAGCATTTTTACAATGTGGCCGCTCGTCGTACCGCGCACAATCGAATCATCGACCATCACAACACGCTTGCCACTAACCACTTCTTTCAAGGCATTCAATTTAATGTTTACACTAGACTCACGGGCAGACTGTTTGGGTTTAATAAACGTTCTTCCCACATAACTATTCTTGATAAAACCAACACCATACGGAATATTTGACTCCAGGGCAAATCCCATCGCAGCCGCATTTCCGGAATCCGGCACTCCAATGACAATATCCGCTTCTGCCGGATGCATCTGGGCAAGAATTTTTCCTGCCATAATACGCGAATTATAAACACTCACGCCATCCACATAGCTGTCCGGTCTTGCAAAATAAATATATTCAAAAATACATCTTGCCGGTTTTACCGTGCAGAGACTTTCATCCGATGTAATACCGTTTTTGTCTAGCATGACAATTTCCCCCGGTTTTACATCCCGGACAAATGTTGCACCAACAGCATCGAGTGCACAGGTTTCGCTGGCAAGCAGATAACTGTTATCCCGTTTTCCAATCACCAGTGGACGAAAACCAAATGGGTCGCGGGCACCAATCAATTTTCTCGGACTGGAAATCACAAGTGAATACGCACCTTTTAATTTCTTCATCGCATTTTTCACAGCTTCTTCTACCGTACCCGTTTTCAAACGCTCTCTCGCAATGTGGTACGCAATAACTTCCGAATCAATGGTCGTCTGGAAAATAGCTCCTGTGTATTCCAGTTCTTTGCGAAGTTCCGGCGCATTTACCAGATTTCCGTTATGCGCTAACATAAGAATACCTTTGACATAATTTAATACTAACGGCTGTACATTCTGTCCATTGCTCGCACCTGCCGTCGAGTAGCGGACATGTCCAACCCCGATATTTCCTTTGAGTTTTTCAAGTTTTTCAGAATCAAAGACTTCATTGACAAGTCCCATGCCTTTTGAAGACAATACTTTTCCTTTCGGTCCTTTTGTATCGCTGACCGCAATACCACAGCTTTCCTGACCTCTGTGCTGCAAAGCGAAAAGTCCATAGTAAATTGTGGAGGCAACATCACCGCCATCCAAATCATAGACACCGAAAACACCACACTCTTCATGCAGTCCATCGTAATAAGTTTCATCAACCTGTGAGTTCATTTCAAGTCCTTCCTTTTGCTGTTTATTCTAACACAAGTATGCCCCTTTGAATCTTATTCTGTAAGATCCGCCGGACGGATGTGTTAATCACTTTTTCATCAATCCTGCCTTCCTCCACGGCAGTAATTAAAGCCTCATAGCACTCCTTGAAATTCCCCGGCAGGACGATTAAATCGCATCCTGCTTTTACCGCTTCCACTACGGCAAATTCATTTGTATAATTGTTCTCTATCACATTATCATTGAGTGGGCTTGTCATAACAATTCCATCAAATCCGAGTTCTTCCCGTAAAAGTTTCGTCACAATATCCTGCGACATAAATGCCGGTACTTTTTTCACCGTCAACTTACTGTATGCGACATTGCTCACCATCACGCAGTCAGCACCTGCCTGAATTCCGCTCGCATACGGCACAAAATTCGTATCACGTATCGTCATCAGACTGTCTGTATTTTCGGCAATTGACTCTGTCACATCCGCAGAAACATTACCAATTCCCGGAAAAGTCTTAAGCGTCACGGAAAGTCCGCCCTCGCGCATGCCACTTACAAAATCATCCAACAAATCTGCCACGCCATCCGCATCACTTCCCAGGCAGCGCATTGCATACGATGGATTTTGGTCACTTGCCAAATCCGCCACCGGCGCCAGATTCAGATTTATACCGATTTTCGTCAATTCTCCGGCAATCGTTTTCCCCGATTCATAAATCTGGTTTGCCGTCATATTTTGTCCCATTTCTTTTGGGGTAACATAACCGGTATCTTTTAAATCCTCAACTTTGGCAGAAATGGAATTTTCTCCACCGCCGTCTTCCTCTACGGCAACGTAAAGCGCACTTCCTGATACAACGCTCGCCTGTAAATTCTGCACCAGTTTTTTCGTCTGCTTCTGCGACTTAATATTCTCCTTCGTAAGATAGACGCCACCCAGGTGATAATCAATAATTGCCTGTTTCATGCTGTCCGTCGCCTTATAAGCGGTTCCATCCACCGATGGTGATGCATCTAACTGCAGTAAATCCACCAAAAACATCTGTCCTACTTTTTGTTCAATTGTCATTGTTTTTACAATCTTCTCTGCCTCTGAAAAAGCCTCATCCTCTGAAATCAACGGCGTAACGCTCGCCGTTGCAGACGGTGTACTCGTACTTTCGCCGGCTTTCTTCTCAACCTCTTTGTCCGTACCGCACGAGCACAGAAGCAAAACAAGGCTCAGCATAATCCCCATCCACTGATATCGTTTCATCGTCGTGAATCCCTCTTTTTCATTTTATCTTTTTTTCTCTCACTATCTAACGCAAAAAAGCCATATTATCACTAATCATAATGCAGTCAATATTATAGTATATTCTCTGTCTATATGCAAATAAAATATTTCCGTCTTTTTTTTCATTTTTTTGTGTAAATCACCCAAGCCACCCTGCATAGGATAACAGTGTAAATGAAATTTAGGAGGCAAACCTATGAGTGATTTGTCAGCAACAAACTGTGGCGGAGGATGCTCCTGCAATGAGAACAATTCTTCCTGCTGCTGGATTATTATCCTTTTACTTCTTTGCTGCGGCGGCTGTGGTAACGGCTTTGGCGGCGGCATGGGCGGTGATTGCAGCTGCATCATTTGGATTCTCATTATCCTCTGCTGCTGTGGAGGCAATAACGGATTCGGTGGATTCGGCTGCGGCTGCTAATTGAGACGTGCGTAATCATTAGGGGAATCGAACCCCTATGGACGCAAAAAAATGGGGCGGATAACCGCCTCATTTTTTATTTTCGATTCATTAAATTAGAACTGTTTCTCTGATGCAGTCTGCGGTCCTCTTCCCATGTCTGCGGAAAATATTTTCTCTTCTCCTCTGGTGTTAATGATTCATAACACGCTAAATCCACCTCATAAATTGTTGTATCATCCACAATCACTTTTGTCCTTTCCTTCATCGGTATCTGCCCGCCTTATGTTTGTTGTTATCATTGTATGATGGCAGCAGATTAAAGGCACCATGTCTTGAAACCACATTATTTTTTCTCCAAAACAATAATGTTATTTGAGAAATTTTTTGCCCCCGGAATTTTTCCAATCACACGATATATCGGCATCATTTTTTTCATTCCCTCAATCAGGCTTACTTCTTCTTTATAGGAAAATGCCGGCACAAGCTTTTGCAGCAATTTTCCGTTTTTGACACCCCATGTAAATTTTGCATTACTGCCTTCAATTGATTTTTCCTTTATATGGCGCACAACAAACGGCGACATCGTCTCAATCATAACGGTAACTTTCGGAAAAGTTTTCTCTATAATGGAAAACATCTGCAGCACATCTTTTTCTTGTAAATACATAGAAAGTCCCTCAATCACAACCAATACATTTTCGCCGTCACATACGATTTCATCCGTGTAAGATGCGTCCATCGCTGACTTTGCAATCTGATAAATCGGTCCGTTTTCCGCAAGAAACTTTTCTCTTATCTCCATTGTTTCCGGCAAATCAACATTGTACCAGCGCAGATACTTTCCTTTCATCCGGTAACATCTTGTGTCCATACCACTGGCAATATTTATCACAACGGTCTTTGGATTTTTACTCAAATACCGCTCTACCATCTCATCCAGCACAATCGTTCTTGCAATTACGCCATAACTCATCGCCTTATCTTTATCCGCATTGGAAAAGTCGTAATCCAGCTTTGACACAATCTCTGTCGCCATATCATCCCGAATCATCGGATTGTCTTTCTCTGATTCCTTTGCCCTCGCATATAAAGTCTGAATCATTGTTTCCGGCACACCGGTCACACTTACTTTCTCTTTCATCGTATCATCCTTTCGTAACGTTTGTTATGAATTGTTATGTTGTAAAAAAAGCTCCACAGTTAGTCTCTGTGAAGCTTTCTTAAACTCTCTATTAATCTTTCGGTTCCGCCTCCGGCGTAAATACCAATCTGTTTCACTAAATACAGGCTGTATTCCATGTCATAATCCTCTTTTACAATCTGCAAACAACTGTCTAATCGCTGCTTTGCCAATATTTTTATCAATCCTTTATCCGGCATTGTCTTAAGTTTGCTCCGGTAATATGTAAGAAATGACTGCTCCATCATTTTTTCAACACGCTCTCGGAATCCTTCGTAACAGCTCCCCTGCGCCTTCTCCATGATGACAATCGTTTCTTTTCTGTGCTTTAAAATAAACTGCATCACATACACATCAATCTCCGGTCCCTCGGACGGATTCTCCAGTTCAATCTGCATGCTCTTTGCCAGCATCTTTTCATAGTTCTCCACCAGTGGCTCTAATATAGCCCGAAGCAATGCTTCCTTATTTTCAAAAGAAAAATACATCGCCCCTGTCGTGACACCCGCCCTGCGGCAGATTGTCCTAAGACTTGCTTTTGCATATCCATTGGCGTAAAACTCTTCCAACGCCGCCTGTTTAATTTTTTCAATGGTTTCTTGTTTGTTTTTCATCATAACACTTGTTATGTTAGTCTAATTTGGGGAGTTTGTCAACTGCTGTAACAAAATAGTTTGCTGGTAATTTTTTTGTTTTCCGTAATTTTGTAGAAATTACTGGAATCCAAAAGAATTGGCAGCGAACATTTGTTACAGCCTTTTTTGTTCCAACATACTTTTTCTAAAATAATTCAACCTACTTTCTTCATATCACCTTGGAAATCCATGCAATATAAAGCATTTTCACCCGGATAGTCATGGTCCTGTACTACATCCCCCTCATCTTCCTGCCAATACGCTCCCACTATATCTTCATCGTACTCCACTAGATATATCTTTTCATCTGTGGCATACACTGACATCCATTTTTTCTTTGATAATTTAACATCCTTTCTTGTCTTTTTATCAACTCGATGAAGCTGATACTTCTTGTCCAAATAAAAAATATATTTTCTATTAGTAGAAAATGCAAATTGACCTCCCCAATATTCTCCAACATTTCTCAATAATGGCCGCATTTTCCCACCTTTGCGGGGAATTGCGAACTCCTGACAATAAATATATGTTTCATCCATTGTCACAAAAACACAATCGTAGTTAGTTGGATGAAAGGGCGGTACTCCATAACATTTATATGCCTTTTTTCTTTTATAGCATAATATTTCACTTTCTTTTTTTGTGTTTAAATCATAAGCATATAAATATACTTTTTTCCCTTTCTGCCTTCCATACAAAATCTGTCCATCAACAAAAGTCAGGTACGGCTTAGCCTCGTTCATATTCGATGTAGATAAAATCTTCTCTGTCCTTTTCTTATTATTAATACTAAATCTTTGTAATGATTTGCCGGATTTATATGGTTGATAATCCAACTTTTTGTCTATCACTTCATCTCTTGAATCATGATATATGCATTGCTGATAAAGTGCTGAATAATCATATAAATGATCAGCCCAAAAATAATTGTCCTGTGAATCCGCATTTTCTGTTTTTTCATAATCATCTATAATTGATTGAACTTTTTTGTTTTTCAAATCGACACGAACAAGTGCCTGTCTCGTTGTCTCCACCTCCGCTTCTCCTTCTTCTATTGTTATAAAAGCATAAAAATCATTTTGATATTTAGCAAAACCGGATATGTATCCATAATCCAACGTAAATTCTCCCACAAAAACATCTTCATCTCTAAAAATTTTATATTCCCTTTTGCTATTTGATTTCAAATAATAGTAATGCCCATTATCAATCTGCCCGAACACACTCGTGGGATCAGCCTCTCTAAAATATACTCCCGTATCTTTTTCATTTAATTTAGCAAGTTTCAACGTGCATTTTTTCCCCGTTTCATCTGTAACCTTAACAGGCTGTATACTCTCACGGCTTAAAATTTGTTGACATATTTTTTCCTCTCTACCGCTTTTTTCTATATAATAATATAACAATACATTGTCGGTTTTGTAAAAACGTAACACTTTTTTATCAACATATTTTTCGGATTTATCTTCTCGAAGTTCTTCTTTCCATATACTATCATTTCCATTGCAATAATATAGCTGTCCTTCAAAAATGTACATATACCTTGGACAACTATTACTGATTACAGATAAGTGCTTTCCGTCATAATCCACATAACAAACTTTTTGTTTCTCTTTGTCGGCAAAATAAATTCCTTTTTTGTCCGCTATAAAAAAATCCATTTCCGCTTTCACAACATTTGTATTAGATGAACCATCAATGTTTACCTTTTCTATCATTTTATCATTCATGCTGTAATAATAAATCCAGTCCTGTACTAAAATAAGATTGCAAATTCTATCTTCACGATTGGAATAAATGTATGTTTTTTCACTTCCATCACATCGAATTTTGGCTATATGTTGTATTCCCTCTCTTTCCTCTAAAAAATATAGGTAATCTCCATAATAAGCCAAATTGTCAATTATTCCCTTATAAATAACCTGTTTTTTACTGCCATCCAATCTCATTTTAATAATTTGATGATTTTTAACATCTCTGCAAAATAACCATCCCTTTCCTATATTTATATTGTCACATCTATTATCATGCAGTTTTTGTTCTGTTTCTCCTTTTAAATTTTTACGATATAAACTCCAACTATCGTTTGCATTTGAATAATAGATTTTTCCACTTTCTTCTGCCAGTTCTCCACCAAAAACAATATTGTTTAAAATACTCCCATTAGTTTCTATGCTTTCATTATATTTGCTATCACTTTTCTTTTCAGATACACAGTGATTACATACTATTATCAAACCTATTGCCAGAATAACTCCCAATAAAGTACCAATATAAATCCTTATTCTTTTTTTGCTGTAACGCAGTTCCTCCATTTTATCCCTCCACACTTAATTTTGAAAATAGCTCACTGTAATTTATGCCGCCCAAATTGTAATCTTTCATAAACTCAGGTACAGCATTTACTTGTGCACCAACTATTCTATAATTACTTTATCGTAATCTCTTTTCAAAAAACTATACTTGTTACCGGACTTCTCTATTATTTGTAAACAAATATCTCGGTAAAGTTCTCCTTCATCACGTAAAGTTTCTGCTGTTTCACCCAAGGATTTTACTCTTTCACTCGGTGATTTATTCAACGAATTTGTTTCTGCTTTACTTATTTGCAAAACAGCTTGTGCCTCTTTTATGTATTTTTTCACCTGATAATCAAATTTTTCTATGCTTTTTTTATCATCCTCATATTTACACCGTTCACTCAACCAGTGTATCACATTTTCATATTCCGTTTCCCATAATTTCCCGTATAATCTTTGCTTGCCCCTGATTTCAGCGTATGTCATATCTTGTTTCATCACCTTATCAAAATAGCTGTCAATCGGATTAGCATTATCTACAGAAACTACTTTGTCCTGCGATAATTGCACATATGTTTTTTCTTTATTTAATACAAATATACTCAAAACAACATTAACAAGTAAACTGATGCCCAAAAACAGGCAAAACAATATTTTTTTCATTCGGATACCCCCTCATATAAATCAACACTTTCTCAAATACAACGATTCACCTTTCCGGAATGTTGCAGTAAAATCACTTCAAGCCTACCATACATCACTTGGAAGTTTAACGCCCTTCCTTTTCAGCATTATATAATCCACCCCATCTCTATATCCACTCTGGTAAA